>Ga0210003_1000053_pt1 | contig 100745 bp, 65 predicted proteins | sample LantaG_FD_182804 | JGI IMG/M metagenome (GOLD analysis project Ga0210003, IMG submission 182804) | Deep subsurface microbial communities from Baltic Sea to uncover new lineages of life (NeLLi) - Landsort_02402 metaG (SPAdes) (version 2) | ecosystem: Environmental > Aquatic > Marine > Oceanic >... | reverse complement strand
TCATACAATCCCTTTATATTATATATTTCTCCATATTCATGAAAAAGAATTTTCCTTTCTTTATCTTCCGGTTCCATTAAAAAGAAATATTCTTCGTTTTGGTCAAGAGCATGTGCCTTTTTCTTTGGAAACTTGATTCTAAACTGTTCGATCATCATTATTCCTTTCATATTGTAATTAGTTACAAAACCACCATCACCGTATTGGACGGCGAACCTTCGCCAGCTTTATTTACCGCTTTCTTCGTGTCCTTCTTATCTTCGTGGTGAAATCATTTTGTTGCCTTTTTGACGGTTTTTTAGCTAACTCTCCCAAAATAAACGACTTATATTGCAAACAGCCGTTTTAACGGGCCTGTAAGTATCCTTTCTCAGCGGCTAAGTCAATTGACTTAGCCACAAAGTAAATCGCCAAGATGCCTTATGGTACTGACTTAACCATAAAGTAAATCGACTTGACAGTAAAGTAAATTCACTTAGTCATAAAGCAAACTGACTTTGTCGTAAAGTAAACTGACTTAGCCATTGTTCCAATTGACTCAGCGACAAAGCAAACCGACTTAGCCGTAAAGCAAATTTCCTTTGCCATAAAGTAAACCGCCTTAGCGGAAAAGTCAATAGATTGCTTGGATATCGACAAAATAATGGGTGGTAACAGGTGCATTGAAAATATCCATTGTAAGCAGTACCCTCCTGATTGCCATAGGTTGGACTGACAGAACTGTCCATATCAAGGATAATCTGCTTGAGTGGCTTTCGCTGGCGAACTCTATCTACCCATTGACCTGACAGGTTTTTCAATAGCTCCATATTTTTGGGCTGTGTCAGTATCTCTGTTTCAAATCTGCCCATCAGGCTTGTTGAAGCTGCCGTTCGTTCTTTGGCTCTTCCACCAACAACTTGACGCATGGCAGGGTCAACGGGACATACGCTCTGCATCATTAACCTGCATCACTGGTAACTTTGGCTGGCATGAAATTCGACCTTCAGTTCTCGGTCAAACAGGCATTGCCTGTTTTATAATCCCCCTCTGGGGGTGAGCCTAAGAGCATCCTTTTTGCTTTCACCCTGTTAGAGGCTTACTCAAATACCTTTCCAATTTGCTGCCTTTTACGATAATGTCATATTCAAAAAATCCTGCAACTTAGTTTGAGCCTCTAATAGGGTGAACCCATTGGGTTCTCCAATTCAGAATAGTCAAGACTGGCTTGAGTGGTCTCCATAAGCTCTATACTATCATAATTCAGTTTCATTGTCACGTTTTACTTGGGAAATGCGGGTTAAGAAGCCCGGCCACGCCGCCAAAGCCTTTCAATGGTGGTACAATAACATATTATCGCCGGCTGCGAAAGCTTTTGATGTCTTTTTACTACGTTTGCTGCAGGGTGCTCACAGCCGTTACCGCGTCGTCGCTGCGGTCCAGGCCACGTTATGCATCGATTGAATAATCTCCCAGGAAAAGCACTTGGCTTTTTGTTGTCTGTTTTCAGCGATAGGTTATGGTTTTGCACCGGAAGTTCGGAAGTCATCGATATCGAATATCGCATTGTCGACGGGGTCATCGGCCCCGGGTAAATCGCCGCCGCCTTTAAGACAGCCATTGTCGCCGGAACCGTATCTACTGAAGTCCGTCAGCCTGTAAGCTCCGGTGCGAAACTCGATGCGTTCCACCGTCGGCACCCTGAACCTTGACGGATAGGGTTTGCCGGCAAAGGTCAAAGCTTCGGCAAAAGCCGCGTCGGAAACTATCGTTTTGCCGTTTAATTTCAGGTCATATACGCCCGTTACAGTGTCAACTGCAATATCGAACTTGAGCCACTGACCCGCTTTGAAGGATGCGACCTTTTTTAATTCCCGGCCCACGTTGGCTTTGATCCGGCCGCTGCTGCCTTCTATCTTAATGCGCACCGGTCTTTGGCCCTTAAAGTTGAGAACCTCGATCTCGATGTCACCGCCGGCTTTGCCCTTCTGATGCGGACGCAGCCTGAATGACAGATTCGTCAGCGCAGCCTCCGGGAATACGCGGACAGCCTTGGCGTACTCATAAGGGTCCTTGTCCTGGAGTCTGAGAATCTTATTGCGTTTATCCATAACAACAGCGATAGGCGTCCAGATGCCGCTGTAAATATTCCAGCCCGTCACGACTTGTCCCTGCTTCATGTTTTCGAAATCGTCAACAACATCCTTGTCAACTATCCCGGTGATCGGAACCGGAACCCGCGAAACCCAGATGTCTTCCTTGTTGCATGAATAAGTGAGCCACATAGCCGTACCTGGAGGTGTTCCGTTGCCCGGAATAATACCGCGAATATACCCGCTGCCGCCGCCGTCTTTGGAGTGACCTCCGAAACGCGTAGGTGGGGCTTCTGCATGGGCGTTGAGAAAATAGGTATTGAAATTCAGACCGTCGTCACTGGTGATAACCGAAAGCGGATTACGACCTTCAAGAACAGGATTGTAGACCAATGCGTAACGACCGTCTGAAGTTCGCTGTCCCCAAATCTTGGCACCGCTGTAATAGATATCCCTGCCCATTCCCACCGCCTTGAAATGGCCTCGCTCCCATTTGTCGGCCAGTGCCATCCAACGACCTTTCCACATACCGACGATCTTGCCGTCCGGCAGTGTGTACCAGTTAAAGGCCTTGGCATCGTCGTCGTCTTCAATGGGCACAAAAGCGCAATTCTTACCCGCGTCGTCACGTTCCTCTTCATACCACTGCTGAACCATGAGATTGTTCGCCAGCAGTTCATCGACGGCCTTTATGAAACTTGCGTCCGTCGCTTTCTTATAGAAGGGGAAATGCGGGGAGTTATCTTTATTGTATCTTTGGTGGCGGTTGTATCGCACCCAATATATCGGGCCGTATTTTCCGGGGCCGTAAACTTCTCTTATAGCTCTTCCTACACCGTTACCGCCGTTGGGTGACGGCGGCATCCCGTAGAAAGCGCTGACCAGCAAGCGACCATCTTTGGCGACATAAAACGCCATCCTCTGATGTGCGATGCTGTACTGCATTTTATTTTTTTTGCTGTGGTTGCGGAATATTTTCGCTGGAAAGATAGTCTTGGGCTTTTGCCAGTTTCTACCGTCCCTGGACCATGTTATCAAATCATAGCAGGGTTCCTCATGCTCGTTAGTAGGTCCGCTGCGATAGAAAAGCCAGAACATGTCCTGCCAGTAACAAAGCATTGGAGCATGATTGTACATAAAGCCAATCTTCTCGTATCCATTCTCTGGGTAGTACGGAACGTCCTTAACCACAAGTTCGGGATGTGTGCGGTTGCCTCGCATGACCTGGAAATTATGCGAACCGACAATAGGTCGTACGCGACCGTCATGATACTCCAGGTTCAACACTGCTGGCCGGCCTCCGGTGAATCGCGGCAACAGCGGAGATACCTTTTCATTCTCATCGTCCTGTCGTTGGTCCTTCACACCATAACCGGGGATATCGTCTTCATCGTAATCCAACTCGTCATTAAACACAATCGCCTTTGGTTGTCCCGGCCATTGCCAGTAAATACGCAGATAGGATGGGCTGTCGGTAGCAACATATTCGATCTGAATCCAGTCTCCACCGTCCTTGGCCATTCTCGTAACAGCAGTAAGGGGGCCGTCTTTGGTGAGCGTGTCTATGATAATGTAACCCGCAATCGTCAGCCGAACCTTACCGTTCGTCTCGATGGTAAAAGTGACATCGCCGAAATAAGGACCGTTAATCCCACCAATCCAGCGGGCAGACCATCCTTTGCCTCGTTGAGCATCCCAACTCATATCGAGACTGGGCAGGAAATCCAGACCGCTGCGGGGATTCGTAAAATCCATACTATCGTACAATATCCCTGCTAACACACCCCCTGCATTATCGTCATCGTCATCATCATCGTCCTGGCCAGCCAGAGCTGTCAATTCCTGCTTTTTAGCAGTACTGTACCGGAGATTTTCACCGGAAACCGTAACCTTCTCACCACCTGCCCAACTCCACTGGATATTCAGTACGCAATCCTTCATCCCACTTTCCTTTACGACGCTGAGTTCTATCGGATACTCTTTGCCCTTTTCCATCGTCATACCAGCCGTACTACTTCCAGATGGCATTGTAAGTATCGTCTTGCCTGCAATCTTCAACTCCACAGAGACTGAACTCTGACCGCTAAACTCAATATTACCGCTCGCAGGAGCTACAATAGTTCCGAACCAACGAGCCGACCAATCATTTCCGAAGTCGTAATTATCGCTGAGCTTTATTTCAAGACCGTTCATTGGTACAACGCTCTGAACTCTTTCAAATTCCAGCGACCCATACTGAGCACCGATCAGGCCAGGCTTGTCAGTTGTTGCCTCTTCAGCGTAAACAAGATTCGACGCACCCGTCATAAAAACACAAATTAGTACAAATAATTTCATTCTGCTCATCAATTTTCCCCTTAAAAAATAAGGTTCTTTAAATACATTTTTGGTAGACGCCCAAAACCGAGCAAATTATTCAATTATTTCCTGTGCAAATTCTCAGTCGTCACATCGTCGATGAAGTAGGATATCTTTTCCGAAGGTTCTTCCGTATTAGGCAGGTCCTTGAACTTGACTATGCCACGGGTACTTATGTCCTTATAGCCCGTGCGAAAAGAAAGTGCATATACCATAGAAGACGGCTCAGCGAACCTGGCGTCCTTGATAATATCGCGACCATCCAACGAAACCGTGTACTTGCCGGTAGCACAATCGGCATGGATATTGAACCTCTGCCAAACATCCGCTTTATAAGGAGTTATGTCAACAGGTGTCATCCGTCCATCAGCATAACGGTGACGAAAATCGAAGATATTGTATTTTTCGGGCATCGCATCCGGATCATGGCTCAAAGCTTCGTCTGGGACGAGAGTTTTGGATTGTCCATCCCATTGCCAGAAAAGTTTGAGCCTGGCTTTTCCGTAAGACGATTCGAATTCGAGGGTGACGGGCATTTTTTGGCCTTTGATCATGTTGACTTTGCCCGAGCGATCGGGTTTTTCTGAGAGCCCATCGATGACGGCGGTCTTTGCGATTTGGAGACGAATACCATCGGCAGCCTGGGCGTTAAAAGTGACTTGGCCGGTATAAGGTGCCTGGATAAAACCTGTCCACCTTGCACTCCAGGTACTGCCTCTGCTTTTGCCCCAGTTCTGATCGACACTAAACAGCGGATCAACGTTAAGCAGATGATCGAGACTATCTTCAGGATCGTCAAACCCCACATTGTTGTAATACGTACCCACAAGACCCGCCCCCCGTGGCCTCGCTCTCTCAACCTGTTTGGGCACTGGTCCTTTGACCGCCTGTATCCGTCCCTTCTCGTTGAGAACAACACGTACCGGACGCCTGCCCAATTCACCGAGAAGTTCGATTACGAGTTGCCCCCGGTCAGCCTGCGCCGCTGAAACACGGAAACTTGCGTTGATACTCCTGCTCTGCGGGAAGGTGCGGATAGCGCGGGCATAATCCGCAGGTTCACGGTCCTCAAGCTGAAGATAACGATTACTGCCTTTGGCTGCGATAGTAACCGGCGCCCATATTGGACTGTAAGTGTTCCACTCGGGAACTCGCGGCCCGGTCGCAACATTATCGAAGCTATCATTCACATGCTTCTTCGCCTCAGCGACAATCGGTATCGGGACTCTGCTAACCCAAATGTCCTCCTTATTAAGACTATAGATAACCCAGATAGAGTCCTTGTGAAGACTCATCGAGTCACCTCCCCATTCGGCAACCCCACGAAGATACTGCGGCCCTCCGCCCTTGGCTCTGCCATGGTATCGCTGTGGCGAGATCTCACCATGGATCACTCTCATATCAGTAAAGGTAATGCCGTCATCGCTGGTGGTAACCGCCATGGGATAACGTGCACTGCGCTGTGGAATATAAATCATTGCATAGCGACCGTCGGGCGTCTTCTGGGCCCAAAGTTTTCCACTGCCGCCCACAAGTCCTTTGGGGATTACCGGCAGTGACCATGTCTGCCCTTCATCTCTTGATTGTGTCACAAAGCCCATTTTGCTCACACTCACGAGCGTACCATCCTTGCGATGGTAAAAACACTGCGCTTTGCCGAATACCCAAAAACCCCCAAACCCGCCTATCTCACCGCCGGGCCAGTTCTTTGCGTCGTGCCATTTTATACGCCGCTCGCCCAACAAGACGCCATAATCCTGCTGTTCGAGCAGAGGCCTATTGTTGACTGCTTCGCGACAGGCGGCAACGAAACCTTTGTCTTTACTTTTGTCGAAGAAAGGTGGAGTGCCCGGCCCGGGCTTGATCAGAGTATAGACTTCGCCCAGCCTGTGGTCGGCTGTTATCTCGCGGACCAACAATATTTCCTTCTTGGCTTCAAGGATGTCGTCGGTCGGGAAGAAGCCCGCGCTAAAAGCAAGCATACGGCCGTTGCTCGAATGGAAAAAATAAAACCGCAGGTTATACGCCTGACCGTAAGGGAAAAAATCACGCGGTTTCGACCAGGTGAATCCGTCCGAAGATGTAGAGTAGACAACGTGGCAGGGAGGGATGTCTTCATCCTTGTGGGCCATGTCCCAGACCGCATAGAGTTTTCCCTTCCAACAGCCGATGCCTATATGGTGCTGGTAGGTCCAGCCAGGACGGTTATCCTCCGCCGGCGCCAGATCCGGCGGGTACTTGCGGTTGGCACGGCTGATCTGGATGTTTTGCACGCCCGGACTATACATCAGATGCCCGTCGGGTGCCCAGCGGTCCGGCAGGGGCGGCCCTATATATTGCATCGGCAATTCCGCGCTGCCGGGTTCGGGTTCCGCTGCACAGACCAACGCTGCAGACAAAACCCCTGCTACAACCATCGCCCACATTACACAAAGGGATAACTGCTTCACTATAAAACACCTACATTCTCATTCTCGAACCTGTAACAACACCTCTTTCGTTAGCCGAATGAAGCTGCACACTTCAATCTGCAATGTGCCTATTATAATACCTCGCCGCCCGGCCAGTTCTTACCATCATGCCATTTCATTTTCCTGTCGCCAAGCAGCAGCCCGTAGTCTCCCTGCTCAAGCAGAGGCTTATTAGCCAGTGCCTCGCGGCAGGCCTGCAGGAAACCGGCGTCTTTGCTCTCGGTGAAGAAAGGCGGATGACCTGCAGCCGGCTTGATTAACGTATAAATCTTGCCCAACTTGTAGTCGGTCGTTATCTCGCGAACATACAGCCTGTCTTTATTCGATTCACTGATATTGTTCGTCGGATACCATCCCGCCGCAAAGACGAGCATTCGGTCGTTGCTTGAATGGAAGAAATAGAAGCGAAGGTTATACTCCTTATTGAACGGATACAGGTCCTTCGGCGCAGACCAGTTGAAGCCGTCACTCGAAGTGGAATAAACCAGGTGACAGGGCGGATTGTCTTCGCCGACGTGGCTAATATCCCAAATGGCGTAAAGCTTGCCCCTCCAGCATCCGATGCCGACGTGGTGCTGATAGGTCCAGCCCTTGCGGTTCTCCGATTCCGGCGCCAGCAAAGGTGGATGCTTGCGGTTGGCACGGTTGATTTCGATATTCTGCACACCGGGTGAATACATCAGTCGCCCGTCGGCAGCTTCACCATCCGGCAGGTCAGGCCCTACGTACTGCAGCGGCAGTTTATCTGTGCCGGGTACCGTATTGGCATTCCACGGCCTGAGCGTCGCAGCCTGGTCAGCCACATCATTGTCTGCCGATGACGCGGCATTCGACAGCGCCAGGATACAGATAAGAAAACATAAGGAAAACTTCATTACTTTGTTCTTGGCACGTTCCTTTACAATCTTCGACTACTTCAACATTTCACAATACATGCCCAAACTGCCGCGACATGTTCTATCGCATTCGTTTTAGTTGCCTGTCTTCACATCGTCGATGCGGTAAATAACGTTCTTCAAAGGCTCTTCCGTGTTCGGAATGTCCCGTCTGGCTCGTTCACCGGGCTTGCCGCGATATTTACCGGTACGGAAGGATAGAGCGTACACCATCGAGGACGGCTCGGCAAACGATGCGTCTTTTACCACTTCACGACCGTTCACAGCAACAGTATACTTACCTGCCGCGCAATCAGCATGAATCTTGTAGTTCAGCCATTGGCCGGCCTTGGTGACATTATCGTTCACCATAATTCGCACCGGACGCGTGCCCAATTCACCCAACAACTCCACTTCGAGCCTGCCGCGGTCTGTCTGGGCGGCGGCAACGCGGAAACTTACATTGACAGTCTCGCTCTGCGGGAAGCAACGGATAGCGCGGGCATAATCTGCAGGTTCACGGTCCTCAAGCTGCAGGTAATGATTGTTGCCCTGTGCTGCGATACTCACCGGTGCCCATAGCGAAGAATAAGTGTTCCACTCGGGTACTCTTGGTCCGGTCGCGATATTGTCGAAATTGTCGTTGGCATGTTTTCCTTCAGCAACAATCGGTACCGGAATCCTGCTGGCCCAGATATCCTCTTTGCTCACGCTGTAAAACGTCCAGATGCAGTCCTTCTCATTACGCGAGTCGTCGCTGCCCCATTCACTTAGTCCTCGCAGATACTGCGGGCCTAAGGGCTTGGCTCTGCCCTCGTATCTCTGCGGCGGAACCTCGCCGTGGATTACACGCATATACTTAAAGGTAATACCATCATCACTTGTCGTAATTGCCATCGGATACCGATCATCGTCCTGCGGAATGTAGATCATGGTGTAGCGTCCGTCCGGCGTTGCCTGTGCCCAGGTTTTTCCGCCGCCGCCCTTGATTCCTTTGGGGATTGTCGGGAATGACCATGTCTCGCCCTCGTCTCTCGATTGTGTCACCCAGCCCATTTTGCAGTTGGCAACCAGCACACCGTCTTTACGGTGGTAGAAATTCATGGCTTTACCGAAGATCCAAAGGTCTCCACCAATCGAGGGTATCTTGCCGCCGGGCCAGTTCTTGCCATCGTGCCATTTTATCTTTTTGTCACCCAGCAGTATACCGTAGTCTGCCTGTTCGAGCAGTGGCTTATTGTTGAGCGCTTCGCGACAGGCCTGCAGAAAACCGGCGTCTTTGCTTTCGGTATAGGCAGGCGGATGGCCTTGCGCCGGTTTAATCAAAGTATAGATTTTACCGAGCGTGTGGTCGGCCGTTATCTCGCGAACATACAACCTGATCTTCCTGTCCTCAGCGACATTGTCTGTCTCATACCAGCCGGATGCAAAGACCAGCATCCGGTCGTTGGTCGAATGGAAGAAATAGAAACGCGAGTTGTAAGCCTTGTTGAAAGGATACAGATCCTTCGGCCCCGTCCAGTGGAATCCGTCATCGCTTGTAGCGTAAACAAGACGTACCGGCGGGTTGTCCTCGCCAACGTGGGTCATGTCCCAGATACCGTAAAGCTTACCCTTCCATTCGCCTATGCCAACATGGTGCTGATAGGTCCAGCCCTTTTCGTTTTCAGTTCCTGCCGGAAAAGCCGGAGGATGCCTGCGGTTGGCTCGCGAGACCTGGATGTTCTGCACACCCGGGCTGTACATGAGCCGCCCGTCGGGTGCTTGCTTGTCGGGCAGGTCCGGTCCCAGATACTGCAGAGGCAATTCATCACTGCCCGGTTCAAGCTTGGAAGCCTCGACACTGGCAGGCGACGCAACAACCTCTCTAATCTCGTTGTCGCTGCCTTCCAGAATCGCCCCATCGACACCTATCTTTAACTCGACATCTGAGCCGGACACTTCGGCCCTGATCTCGTAGTACACCTTGCCGTATTCCGTCTGCAGCTTTATGCCATCCGGCTCGGCGGTTCCCAGCTCCCTCTTGGCCACGGCAAGTGCTGCCGCTGAAAGGTCCGACAAATGAACTTCCTCTTCTTTCTGATAAAAAGTTCCATCCAGCCCAATTTCCACCTGCAACTCCCTGCCGTCGGGCGTTTGCGCGTTGATTTCATAATCGTCGGTCCCGTCGAAATCACCTTTCTCGACATCTGTAACACTCGCTGCACCCAAATGGCTTATTGCCGTTTCCTGCACGGCTTTCGGAAGGCTCGAAATGCCATTGCTGTTCGCGGATTCTTTGGCAGGCGGCGCAGTAATCACACTAACCTCGCTGCCTTCGACTTCCAGGATTGCTCCATCGACACCTATCTTTAACTCGACATCTGAGCCTAACACGTTGGCCCTAATCTCGTAGTACACCTTGCCATATTCGCTCTGCAGCTTCAAGCTGTCCGGCTCGGCAGTTCCCAGTTCCTTTTTGGCCACGGCAAGTGCTGCCGGTGAAAGGTCCGACAAATGAACTTCCTCTTCTTTCTGATAAAAAGTTCCATCCATGCCTATCTCCACTTGCAACTCCCTGCCGTCGGGCGTTCGCGCGTTGATTTCATAATCGTCCGTCCCGTCGAAATCACCTTTCTCAACCTTTGTAACACGCGCTGCACCCAAATGGCTAATCGCCGCTTCCTGCACGGCTTTCGGAAGCGCAGAAAGTGAATCCTGCGAATAAGCCCCCCTTGAGCTGCCCAAAACAAAAATGCAAAAACCCATTATTATAACAAACTGCTTTATCATCTTGCCCATTTTCCTGTCCTTTCAAAAAAATCAATCGGGTGATACCCTGCACTTCGACATTCTGATGTATGACGCCCCATACCATGCTTTTTGTGCAAAAAAAACGACGCCCAGGTCAAAACGCGACATCCAGCCCTGCCATCAAACATGATTCGGCCCTAATTTGCTGTTTATATGGCCATGGCTACCTTGTTTTCATTGTTTTGGCTTTCTCGGTAGAAAACGGTTTATAAAGCGCCGAACGCTTACGCTGGTACTCGTCGAACGCCACCGTCCAGTCGGGCCATACCGCGCCCGGAGTCCCATGCCACGTGCTTTTCGAGCCTTTTATCTTCTTTATCGCCGCAAGTCTTTGCGCTTCCGAATTCATTCGCCGTATCTTCTCGAAGTCCTTCTTAATGTCTTTTCGGTTGTTCAGCGGCTTATCGATGTCGTCGAGATTGGCGTATCGCTGAGATTGATACAACTCAACGCTATGCTGCATCCTGATGCTCTGAAACAGCGCCTCAGCCAACACAAACACCCTTTGACGCAGCTCCGGCGCTACCTTCTGCGTGTCGGCCTTATCAAGTATCGCCTCGGCCTTATCCATCGCAGCAAGCGAACCGAGCTGTTCGGCCTTCTTGAGCACATCCAGCGCCTGGGCTTCGAGTTGCCTCTCATATATTAGTCTGTGTCGGGTATAGGCATCATAATATGCCCGGTACAGCCCCTGCTGGAATCGCCAGTTGAGCTTGTCCTGCGGAGTAGCATGTTTCTCCATATCCTGGAAAAGTTCGAGTGTCTTATACACTCCGTCGTTGTCCTTCAACGGGCCAACCCAGTTTTGCTCAAGACCGAAAAGACCCCTGGCGAACTTGTCCTCGTAGCGCTTGCTGATGAAATACCTGCTGTACTCTTTGGCAATCTGTTCGGCCTTCATATCAGGGTCCCAGCCAAGGCAGCTCCAAAGGATTTTGTTGAAATCGTCGTTGCATCCTTCACTGTAACTGATAAACCCTATGGCATAATCGGCAGTGGCTCGAAATATCTGCGCGTAAGCGATGGGCCTGGGATTGATTGGCTCTCGGCCTATCGTATCACTAAGGACCTTGTCCCAATCCTGCACCGCGTATGGACAACTGCGGGCATGAGTGATGTCAGGATATCGTCTTATCGGGTACTGCTTCGGGATGTCCTTGCGAAGATCGGGCAGGGACACCGGCACTGTAGGTCCGAACACAACACCATCAAGCCATTTCGGTTGTTCGTTCTGCATGATGTCAATAAAGGCCTTGTACCAGCCGTCACGGTTTCTGCCCTTGCGGTCGAAGTTCTGCGGCGATACCCATATCCGCGCATTGGGGTGATACCGATTGAGTACCTTTTTCTGCTTTTCCATCAATGGCAGGAGTATTGCCGGATGAATATCTCCGGGGTCCCCGCCGGGAACAAAAACGTGGTCAATCCTGGGCAGTTCGCGGAAGACCTCTGCCCACTCTTGCAGCGGAGCGTCAGCGATATTTGGGTCGGTCAAGTCTAAGTTAGCCTTACGAAGCGAACGGGGTAAAGGCGACCATATCCAGACCTCCAACCCGTAATCGGCCGCCAACTGCGACATCAAAACCATCATCTCGAGTTTCGGCTTGGGAAAATGCGGACTGTCCTCGGCATCATCACTCGAAGGAGGAATAAACTCCACCGCGTTCGTCCCGAAGACAATCATATCCCTGAAATACTGCTCCCACATCGCAGCCGTCCAGCCGTCGTAGGAATTGGTCTTCGGCCTGTAGGCGAACTGATGCCCGCGCAGCGGATACCTCGGCGCACTTGCCACCTTCACGCCGGCATCCAGCTTCAGGCTGTCCCTGCCCATATCAAGAACACGAAGCAGTCTGCCCACGGCAAATAGTGTCCCCCTGTCGTCGTAACCGGCTGTGCAAACCGTCGCAGCAGTTCGCTTCGATGTATCCGTCCACAGGGCGCAGCCATCGGTCTTCAGGGGAACGCTGTATCCGGATGGCGGCTCGAATGATTTATCTGCCAGTTGTCCGGCGGTTCCGATTACGATTGCGCTTTCGTCATCGGCGGGCATTTCAGAGACAATGGCCAGGCCTATCCGCGTGCGTTTCTCTATTTCATCGCTGAGCATATCGCCGGCGTTTGACATTATTTTCCTGTCGGGACTCAACACAACGATTTTGGCTTTACTCAAATCAATCTGTGCCGCTGAACCGATAGTTGATATTACCGTCATAATCACGAATGATAGAAAAATTTTCTTTGGCATAATTGTTTTCCTCGCCGGCCTGATATGCTATTCGATACCTCTGTAACAACGTAAACTCACCTGATACGCCTGATAACAGCCATTCAACACCGTAGGCGTTGTCCCAATCTCAGTTGGAGGTTGGCTTGCCACTCCATTGGTTCATAGTCTACGCTGCCTCTGATTTTGTGTCAACCGTTTCAGTCAACTCCTTGAGGCATCCAGAATTGCTTTGCCATAAGCTGCGATTTTGGTTATCCTATGGTCGAAAAGCAAGGCTTGATTAAGTCCTGCGAATATTAACTCTTGAGGCAGGGAACCCGGATAATCTATTTGCCGGAGATTCCGGTTTCATGGCTTATCCCGATGAAAGGATGTCTTATGAAAATCTGTAATTCGAAGCTCTCAATCGTTTTCCTGGTTTCAATAATGTTGGCGATGGCAAGTACTGTCACACCGACACGTGCCCAGGATACGCCCAGACTCCGACAGGGTGATTTCGTTGCAATTTGCGGCGATTCCATTACTGAGCAGAGGCTATATTCCATGTATATGGAAGATTATCTTCTGATGTGCCGGCCGACAGCAAACCTCAGGACTATGCAGGCTGGATGGAGCGGAGAGCAGGCACCGGGTTTCCTGAATCGGATGGAATATGATGTGCTCGCGCTTGGCCCTAATGTAGCAACAACGTGTTACGGCATGAATGACGGCGGTTACTCTCCCATGACTGCCGAGAAGGGACAACGTTACCGTGACTCCCAGCGGGCTATAGTGAAAAAATTCAAAGCCAACGGCGTCCGTTTTATTGTTCTGGGTTCTCCCGGGTGTGTAGACAGCGACACATTCCGTAAGAAGCCGGAGGAAGCGGCGATGTATAATAAAACCCTTGCTGAACTGCGCGACATTGCTCGCGATGTTGCCAAAGAGGAAAACGTTGTTTTCGCCGACGTGTACGGACCGATGATGGATGTAATGGCAAAAACCAAGGCCAGGTACGGCAGGTCGTATCACCTTGCCGGTGTACACGGTGTCCACCCCGATTTAAATGGTCACCTGGTTATGGCGTATGCTTTCCTAAAAGCACTCGGCTGCGACGGGGACATTGGGACTATTACGGTAGATATGAGTTCCGGTAATGCCCAAGCCACCGCAGGCCACAGGATTCTATCCGCCGCCAACGGTGTCATTGAAGTCGAGAGTTCACGATACCCGTTCTGCTTCTTTGGCGACCCTGCAAAACCAAAATCCACCCGCGGTGTAATCGAGTTCATCCCGTTCAATGAAGAGCTTAATCGCTTCGTTTTGGTTGCAAAAAACATCAGTGCGAACGCTAAATATAAAGTCACATGGGGCGATACCGCCAGGCAATATACCGGTGCCGAGCTTGCCAAGGGAATCAATCTGGCTGCGGATTTTCTCGATAATCCATTTTCAGAACCATTTAGCCGCTGTGAAGAGGTTATTGCAAAACAGCAGGCATTCGAAACTACGCTGACAAAGAGGTTATTGCATCACATACCGGAGTATTTGCGTTATGTTCCTGATACAAAAGGTGAACTCGACAGCATTGCTGAAAAGCTGTGCCAAAAGGACAAAGAAACCGCTGCCGCTTCGGCGGCGAGCGTGCTACCCGTACGCCATACAATCAAAATAAAAATCGCTCGTACCCGGGATAAAGCTTTGCCGAATTGAGCAAGGATATAAAATCCATACGGCAAATCCCGCTCGACAAGTACACAATAGTGATAGCTATGACAAAACTATCTGTAATCTTGAGTTCGCTATATCTGGGCGGCATCGTTTGTTTGGGAGCTTCCATTTCCTACGGACAAAGTGAAACGGATAATGCTCTCTTGCATAAGTTCCGGAACCCCCCGCGCGAATGTCGCCCTGAAACCTGGTATCACTTCCTCGGAGGGGCAGTAACCAGAGAAGGGATTGACCAGGATGTTGAGGCTATCAACAAAGCCGGGTTTTCTGCACTGCATTTCTTCACGATTGACAGTTGCAGCCAGATCCGGGACCGAATGACCACCCCGCAGGTTCCTATCCTCAGCAAAGAGTGGCAAGAGAATCTTACAACACTGGCCAAAGGGATCAAAAAGAGTAATACCGACCTGGTCCTGCACAGTTGTCCCGGCTGGGCTACTGCCGGCGGTCCCTGGACCAACATTAGAAACTCCATGCGCACCGTCACCTGGAGCGAAACCATTGTCGAAGGTCCAAAGATGCTTGAACTTCGACTGCCGAGTCCACCGCTCGATGATCGCACCTTCCCTTCAGCCCAGGCCTCTTCGCGTGGTGAGGGCGCCGACTACCGCGACATTGCCGTGCTGGCTTTTCCCACACCAAAAGGGGCTGAAATTGCCGGTGAAGATATTGGAGCCTCGCAGGCTGAGCAGCCCTTCAAGATCGTTGGCGAAGAAGCAAACTGCCCCTATCAAAAGCTTTTCAATGGAAAGCAGCTCGACAGCATACAGTTTCCGGAAACACTGGAACTGCAACTGCAAGCCGAGTCACCACAAATTATACGTTCGGTCTTCCTCACGGCACGCTGGTTTTCACGCCTGCTCAACCCGGATGGCTATCTTCGAATGAGTTTGTTTACTTCTGACGACGGCGAGCACTGGAAGCCGTTAACCGTTCTGGAACTTCCGCACGGTTGCTGGCAGACCAAGCAGTGTCCCTTTGTCTTTAGCATACCTCAAACTCGCAGCGCTCATATCAAAATCGTCATCAAATGGGATGTCGGCGAGGGACACACCTTGTTGGAGAAGCCGAAACTCGCCGAGATTAGATTCTCTTCACGAGCCCAACTGCAGGCCTGGCCTGCTCTTGCTGGATACGGCTACCGAAATACCCCGAAGCATCCCATCGCCGGTGGAGGGCCGGGAAATTGGGTCGATCCGGCAAATATCATCGACTTAACCGACAAGATGCAGCCGGATGGAACGCTGCGATGGCAGGCACCCGCCGGAAAGTGGACGCTCCTGCGAATCGGTCACCGCTATAACGGCAGAAAGAACCAGCCTGTAGTCCAAGGCGGCAGCGGCCCGGAAATTGATAAAATGGATGCCGAAGCGACCCGGCAGCACTTTCAAGCCTATGTCGGTAAAATGGCCGGCCCCGGTGGTATCCTGGAGGGTTTAGTTAAGGGACAGTTGTTGGAGAGTTGGGAATGCCGCCAGCAGAACTGGACTGAGAAATTTCCTGCACATTTTAAGCAACATCACAACTATGAGATTCGCAACTGGCTGCCGGCCCTGGCAGGCTATATTGTTAACAGTCCCGACCAGTCCTGGGCTTTTCTTTGTGACTTTCGTGAAACTATTGACCGTCTGATATGCGAGCAGTTCTACGGTGAAATGACTCGCATGGGCCATCTGTATGGCCTCAAGACCTACTCAGAAGAATCCTCCGGTGACGTTATTCCCGGCGACCCGCTGCGTCATTACAGGTACGTAGATATCCCCATGACGGAGTATTGGTTCCGGGGCTATGATGATTTTGGCAACTTGACGGTGCGCGGCTGTGATGACTTCTTTAAGCCAATCAAGAACGCCGTTTCAGCCTACCGACTTTATGGCAAAGACAAAGTTGCCGCCGAATCTCACACCGAATTCGGTGTCCAATGGGATGAACATCCTTTCATGGTCAAGACTCGCACGGATGCCCTCTTTGCCAAAGGCATTAATGGCGTCGTCTTCCACACCTATGCCCATAATCCGCTGACCGACAAGCCAGGTCATCCGATGAACGTCTCGATAGGCTTTCCATTAAACCGTTACCAAACATGGTGGCCTTATATGTCGGTCTGGAATGACTACCATGCCCGCAGCCAGTTTTTGTTGCGCCAGGGAGTGGCCGTAGCTGATGTCCTGGCCTATGTCGGCGATGATGTCATCCGCATCGACGATTTCGAGCGGCTTGAAGGCCTTGAACATGGTCATGATTTCGATTGGATCAACCGCGAACTGCTTGAACAGGTAAAGGTTGAAAAGGGTTCGTTAATTATTCCTACAGGGGCACGTTACCGAATGCTCTATCTGTACCCGGGCCACAGTTTGCACGCCTCCACACTCGAGTTGATTTCGAACCTGGTAGAGCAGGGGATGACTCTGGTTGGCTGCCAGACGACTCAACTCTCAACGCTGAATCCGAAGGAAAATGCTCAACATAAAATGGCCTCGCTCGTCAAGAAGATATGGGGAGCAAAAGCCGGTAGTCCCCTATTCGAACAGCAGGGCGTGCATGTACTCGGTTCAGGGAAAGTCCTCTGGGGGATGTCACTGGAAGAAGCACTCGCCGACAACCATGTGTTACCGGCAGTTGAAACGGTCAGCTCGGATGTCCCGCTGGCATGGCAGCAGCGGTTAATTGATGGGCGTGACATCTTTTATCTGGCCAACACGGTCCCCTATGCCCGACGTCTGGTGGTGAATGTGCGCAGCAGCCAATCGAACCCCATGATTTTCCAGGCCCTCGATGGTTCTGTACGCCGACCAGTGGCCGGTCAAAAACTCCCGGATGGACGGACCCGGTTGGCCCTCGACTTTGCCGCTGCGGGGTCGTTGTTTCTGCTCTTTAACCCCGAAGAGCCTGACTTGAAGATGCCTGCTTCAATTCAATCTCAGTTGAGCAAATTGCTTGAGCCGAAACAATGCGATACGAAGGTATCAGTTCACACACCGATGGCGATACCGTTGGAATGGACCCGCCGCGCCGACGGCAGCTACGTAAAATGGTCCGACCAATCTCTATTCTTAAAAGGGTCCTGGAAGGTGACATTGCAAAGCCCGTTCGAACAGGAGAAACCGTATACCTTCGAGATGTCACAACTGCAAAACCTTGCTCGCAGCGACGTTGACCACATTAAATATCACTCCGGCACAGCCACTTATACCCTAACCTTTCAATGTGATGCTGATTGGCTCAAAAATGCAGATGAGGTCATTCTTGATTTGGGTAATGTTTACAATATCGCTGATGTCACCATAAACGGCAGGCAACTCGCCTACGGCCTCTGGGCACCTCCGTTTCGCGTTAATGTCAAAGCCGCGCTTCGTGCCGATGATAATTTATTAACCGTCAAAGTAACCAACGCCTGGTACAACCGCCTTCTCGCAGACGCCAAACTCAAGCCCGAAGAGCGTCGCACCTGGTCCACCGTTTACCCGACGGGCAAGCTGCGCCCGGCAGGCCTCGTCGGCCCGGTCAAACTTCTCGCTGGTGCTAATTATATCGAACTATCTCACGAGACAAGAACCTATGGCGTTGAGTTGGCAGCCGATAAGCCGGAGTTTGCAGGTTTCTGGGTGGATTCGCTGGCCAGGGGACGCAAGTGGACCAATGGACTGCTAAGGACAAGTTCGAAGCAAACCTTTCTTACTTCCAGCGACAACGGATGGATCCGTTATGCAAACAGCCAAACAGGTGCGTCCACTCTTTTCAAATTTGAAGATAATTACATCTCCATCAAGTCCCTTGCTGCCGGGGGAAATGCTGCGGAACACTTCGTTTTGAAGTTCAGGTTTCGTGGCAGGCATCCGGCCCATGCGACGCTGCTGGGTGTGATGGAAGATGACGGTTCAGTCAAACTGCCTGCCGTGCTGCACATCCCAGGTCAGGGTACACTGCGTATCACGGGCATCTCTGCCGCTCACACGCCGCTGAGTCTCGGCTATCAAGGCTCAACCGAAAATGCAACAATCACTTTTCCTGCCGCATCGAAGGAAAACCCCCGGATGCAGTTCAGGCTTGAAGTCGTCAGCATCTACCCTAAGCAGGCAGCAATCGAATCAGATGAGCGTTTTGACGGCTACCGTCGATGCTGGCTCAACACACTGCAACTCTCAAGCAGGCATCGTATGTTGGCCAACCATACCGGCTCAGACGTGTGCGCACTTTGTTACCATCAATACAGCGAGATTGCCATGCTGACCGGCCCCCTGGCAGATGGCGTTTCGGGCTTGCAACTCCTGCGTGATTCGCTGAATCGTATTCTGGCCGGCAAAAAGACCTACGCCATGCAGGGCTACGAGCACGGCAAATATCCCCAAACATCGCTCGATACGTGGCCGTCTCTATTGATCGCAGCGCACAACTATTACCAGGCAAGCAAAGATGACACCTGGGTCAAGGCCAACATCGTCAAACTGCTTCAATGGGGTCACGAGTCACTCAAAACTGATTCCAATGGTAATGGCCTGATTGAATATCACCAGAGCGGTAACCTGGGAGACTGCAAGGTTCGTCCGGCAAACTGGTGGGACTGCATAAACTTCGGTTACGAGGATGCCTATTCCAATGCCCTCGCATATCGCGGCTTTAGAGGCCTGGCCGCACTTGCCGCCGTTGCCGGCAGAAACAAGGACGCCAAAGAATTTGCCCAGGCCGCCCAGAAGCTTAAAGACGCCTATTACAACACTTTTTATAATCCGAAAACCGGTATGCTGGTCGGTTGGAAGAGCCGGGATGGCAGTCTGCACGATTATGCCTTCACCTTCATCCAGGGCATAGCAATTACTTGCGGCGTGGTTGATGATAAGGACAAGGCCAATAAACTGCTCGATGCAATGTTCGAAAAAATGCGGCAGGTCGGATTCCACAGGTTCGACCTTGGTCTGCCCGGCAACCTGGTTAATGTGCCGGCTGAGGATTATTATGTTAAAGCCGGGTCTCGCTGGGGTGGCTCGAATGCATTTCAAGTTTATGAAAACGGCGGCGCCTCGGGCAACCATGTATACTACACCTTAGCCGCCCTGTACAAGCTTGGCAGGAAAACCGAAGCCGACCGGATTCTATTTCCAATTCTCAAGTCCTTTAACCAATGCCGCTTTCAGGGTACCAGCAGCAACGACAACGAAACAAACGATTGGCACGCCTGGGACGGAACACCGTGGGGTTATGAAGGCCTGCTGGTTGATAACTATTTGGTGGTAAAGGCCGTGCTTGTTCGTCAGGGCATGGTCGATCCGGAATGGGGCACTTTTATCAAGGCCAAAATGAAAGGAACCAATGCGCGTGGACTATAAGAAGAGCATAAGGCTCAGCTTAATCGCCGCGGCTATGTGTGCGGTGGCGTCGCTATCTGCCGCAGCGCCGATGCCGACCAGCCAATCGTTCACCAACTCGCTGGGAATAAAGTTCGTTCTTATTAAGGCCGGTGAGTTTGCGATGGGCAACCTGCACAATGAACTGCCGGCGGGATTGGCTAATGAAGGTTTCATGAGAGACGGCGATTGGGACGAGCGGCCTGTGCATCAGGTGACTATCAGCAGGGCATTTTACATGGGCGCCTGCGAAGTCACTAATGCCCAGTTCGAGCAATTCGATCCGTCTCACCGCCTTGTGCGGGGCAAGCTTGGCTTTTCAATCGAGAACAATGAGGCCGTTGTCTTCGTGAGCTGGAATGACGCAAAGGCTTTTTGCCGATGGCTCAGTAAAAAGGAAGCTTTGCCTTACCGATTGCCGACCGAGGCGGAATGGGAATATGCCTGCCGAGCGGGTACGACGACGGTTTTCCATACGGGGGATTCGCTGCCGAGCGAATTTCATAAGAACGTGGGGACAAGCTGGTATCCCTGTCCCAACAACGGACGCGGCCGCGCCGAAGTGGTGCCGCTGCATGTCGCAAAGACACCACCGAACGCATGGGGCCTTTATGATATGCACGGCAACGTCGAGGAGTGGTGCGAGGATTGGCATGGTGCCTATGAGTCGCAGCCGCAGGTCGATCCTGTCGGAAGGGCCGATGGTGACTTCAAGGTGACACGAGGGGGAAGTCATTCGACGCAGTTGTATTATCTTCGTTCGGCCAACAGGCTCGGCGTAATACCCCAGGACCGAAGCTGGTTGATAGGCTTCAGGGTAGTGCTCGCAGAAATGCCTGGTACGAAGGCTCTTGATGTTGCCCTGCCGCCTCTTCATCAGCGTAATGTGAGTCAGCGAATACCAGCCGATATAAAGCAGGGCTCCGACCCGGAGAAACCCTATTTCAAGGGGCCGCTGCGCTTCGTGAACGTGCCGGATAATTCGGCAGGGCCTATCTTTTCGAATCATAATCATGTCCCCAGGATAGTCGCATGTGCAAACGGGGATATGTTGGCGACCTGGTATACGTGCGTGAATGAGGACGGTCGCGAGCTTGCCACCGCTGCAAGCCGACTTCGCTGCGGCAGCGAGCAATGGGAGCAGGCCGACATCTTCTGGAACCAGCCCGACCGCAACGAGCACGCCTGTTCGATGTTCCGAGACGCCGATGGGACGCTGTTTCACTTCAACGGATATTCGGTCGCGGCGACGTTCGGCTCGCTGGCGGTTATCATGCGGAAGTCAACCGATCACGGCAGATCGTGGAGCAAGGCCAGGCTAATAATGCCGGAACACAATATACGCCAGATGCCGGTCGAATCGATATTCAAAACACAGGACGGCCAACTACTGCTTCCCTGCGATGCGGTGACAATCGGTCACGGCGGGACGGCTGTCTATCTAAGCAGCGATAACGGCCTGACCTGGCGCGACACGTTGGGGACAATAGCGGGAATACACGCGTGCGTGGCGCAGTTGAACGACGGCAGACTATTGGCGTTCGGGCGAGGTGACAACATCAACGGCAAAATGCCGATGAGTATTTCGAGTGACATGGGCAGGACATGGCAGTATCGAAAGAGCGAGTTCCCGCCGAGTGAGGGTGGTCAAAGGCCACTGCTTATCAGGCTCGCGGAAGGGCCGCTGCTGTTTGTCTCGTTTACATGCGGCAGGAAAAGCTGGGTGTATATGCCAATCAAGGATGCCTCCGGCAAAGAACGCATGGTGACGGGTATGTTTACGGCGCTATCGTACGACGATGGAAAAACCTGGACCAATCGTCGGCTGGTAAGTCACGACGGCCCGGATACGAAGCATGAGATGATGGACGGGCGGAAGTTTTCTCTCGGTTTCAGCAGCGCCGAGCAGGCCGGGTACAACTCCGTCTGCCAGGCCGACAACGGTGTCATACACCTGATAACCAGCAGACAACACTACAGGTTCAACTTCGAATGGCTGCAAACACCACCGCCCGCAGAACCGGTGACATCGATGCGCCCGGGCTTACAATAACAAGAGTCGGTATATGGAGGTTGCGATGAAATTGCGATACTTATTGACGCTTTCGGTGATGTCTCTGGCGTGTAGACCGAGTATGGCGAATAACCCCATTCCCGCTGTGATGGAGACGCCGAACGCCCCTGGTGGGTTCCAGGCATCGTTGAAGCGGCTGTCGGTCGGTTCCGAGGGCAGGACACCCACCGTCAAAAAATTCAATCTGGATGGAGTTCGGGCCTTGGTTGAACGTGGCGAGCCGATTGTCTACACCAGGGCAAACAGCGCCAATTTTGACTATATCGGTATGCCGGTAGGAGGCATCGGAGCCGGACAGCTTTATCTTGGCGGTGACGGCAAGCTTTGGCATTGGGATATTTTTAATACGCGGCTGCTTCCAAGATTCATGGTCGAGCAGGGGACGGCTTACAGGAATCCTCCCACGCAGAACGACCCGAACGATTTGAATCAGTATGTTCTGGAGCAGGGATTCGCACTTTGGGTTTCGGCTCCAGGTAAATCGCAGCTTCGAATGCTGGATCGGCGTGGTTTTTCGAATATCGAATTCAAAGGGCAATATCCCATTGCTCAGGTAACGTATAACGATGCTGCCGTTCCGGTGACAGTCGAACTGGAGGGCTTCTCACCTTTTATACCCTTGAAGGTGGAGCATTCTTCGTATCCGGCAACAATTCTAAACTATACGATTTCGAACAAGGGCGATGTGCCTGTTGAAGGGGCTTTGGCTGGATGGTTGGAAAACAGGGTCTGTTTGGTTAGCGGAAAGGTCGGTGCGGGTATTCATCGCAACCGCGTCCTGAAGAACAGGGATATGGTGATGCTGGTCGAAGACGCCGAGGCATCAATCGCCGGTGAGGAAAAGGCAGCGGAGATAGTCTTTGAGGATTTTGAAAGCGGCAGTTTCGAGAACTGGACGGTGCAGGGCAAAGCGTTCACCGACACACCGAAGAAGGTCAAGAAACAGGTTGCTCCAATCGTTGGACAGTATGTAGCCGATTCCCGGACTTGTGGATCGGCAAAAGTGCCGGGTAAGCTCATCAGCAAGTCGTTTGTGATTGAGCATCCGTATATATCATTCCTGATCTCGGCGGGTACATATCCCCGGCACGCACGTATCAATCTTGTGGTCGATGGCAAAACGGTTCGCAGTTCCACGGGACAAAACGGAGGTGATTTGGATTGGGACAGTTGGAATGTTACGCAGTTTAAGGGACGCAATGCCAGAATTGAAATTGCTTATGACCGGGCGAGCGACAAGAACCGATTCATCATGGTCGACCAGATAGAATTCCGCAGCAGTCCCAGGAAACCGGCTGTTAATCTCACAGAGCAGGTTGACTTTGGTTCCATGGCGATGGCGCTACTGGCAGGTGGCAAGGACGTGATTGCCGCCGCTGGGCTGTCGGGGGCGGACATTCCGGATGCCGTGTTTGCGGCGTCGGGTGACTCTGCTGAAAGGGCGTTTGGCGAAAAGCTAATCGGTGCCGTGGGACGCAAATTCACTTTGGCCCCCGGCGAAAAGACGACGGTGTCGTTTGTGTTGGCGTGGTATTTCCCGAATCCGCTGCCGCTGGGATTGAAGACTCCGTCAAGGCGGTGGTATGCGAGACGATTCAAATCCGTTGAGGAGGTTGTCACGGACGTTGTGGGCAGCATCGACCGGTTATCATCCGAAACAAGGTTGTGGCGGGATACGTGGTATGATTCGACGCTGCCTTATTGGTTTCTCGACAGGACCTTTCTTAATATCTCGATTTTGGCGACCAGCACCTGTTATGTGCTGGAGGATGATCGATTTTACGGCTTCGAAGGTGTTCGCAGTTGCCCGGGCACCTGCACGCACGTTTGGGGTTATACCCAGGCGGTGGGTCGGCTCTTTCCGGATTTGGAAAAGCGGCTCAGGGAGAAGGTTGATTTCAATCCGGAGATTGGATTCAATGAGAAAACCGGCGGCTGTGGTATGCGCGGTGAGTACAGCAGCCGCCCCGCCGTCGATGGACAGGCTGGCATCATTCTGCGAACCTATCGCGAGCACCAGATGTCAGCCGACGATGCGTTCCTCAGGAGGAACTATGTCGCTGTTAAGAAGGCGACGGATTACCTTGTCAATACGTACGATGCGGATGCCGACGGCATCATGGAAGGCGGCCAGCATAATACGCTGGATGCGGCATGGTACGGCAAGATTACATGGCTCAGTCTCTACTATCAGGCAGCCCTGCGAGCAATGGCGGAGATGGCTGATGAAATGAAAGACACCGACTACGCTAACCACCTTCACGCCATTGCCGATTGCGGCAGGAAATACATCGAGGATAAGTTATTCAACGGAGAATATTTTATCCATGAAGCGGACCCCAAACACCCCGATTCTCCGGGTTCCTATGACGGTTGTGAATATAATCAGTTGCTCGGACAAAGTTGGGCGTACCAGGTTGGGCTTGGCCAAATTATCGACGCCGGCAAAGCCACAACGGCGCTGAATTCACTGTGGAAGTATAATTTCACCACCGATGTCGGGCCTTATCGCAAGGTGTTCAAGCCGGGGCGTTGGTTTGCGATGCCGGGAGAGGCAGGCATTATCGGCTGCACCTTTCCACGCGGCGGTTCGGATGTGCTGAAAAGAGGCGACCAGTTCTATGCAGGGTATCTGAACGAGTGCCAGCCGGGTTATGAATATGCCCTGGGATCGCTGATGCTGTGGCACGGTCTCGTAGATAAGGGCCTGATGCAGGTGCGGGCGATGCACGAGCGATATCTTGGCGCCAAGCGCAATCCGTGGAATGAGGTCGAATGTGGAAGTCATTACAGCCGATCCATGGCCAGCCACGGGGCTTTCATCGCGGCTTGTGGATACGAGTATCACGGACCGAAAGGTTTTCTGGCTTTCACGCCGCGTGTAACGCCGGAAAATTTCCGGGCTTCATTTACGGCCGCGCAAGGGTGGGGAACTTACAGCCGGCAATCTCAGTCGTCACATTTCAAATTTCAGATTGTTCTCAAGTGGGGTAAGTTACGTGTAAAGACCTTGGCATTTGCCGTTGCAGGCAAACCGCGAAATCTCACTGTGACAGTCAACGGCCGGTCTGTGGCTGCTACACATACATTTGACAAAGGTCGCGTGAAGATTTCCCTGACCGCCGACGTCGTCATCACCGCCGGCGAGAATATCCAGGTTATGATTCGAAAAAAATGAACACTATTCATTAAACCGACACACTGCCTGGGTGGCTGATAAACTGAACTAATTTTTGCTGTGTCAACAGAGGTATGAAAACACTATGAGAACTCATGAAGCTATAGCAGTTGTTTTGTTGCTGACTCTACCGGTTGTTGGCGTATTCGCTCAGACAGGCTCTTGCCCTCAGGAATATCATGGGCCGTCTCTTTATCATCCTGACGGATTGTTTGTGTGGGATACGTGGTTCTTACAGGATGGCGATACGACACATGTTTTTCATCTGCAGGTGAAGAGGCCGAATAAGAATGTCGACGAAAATTTTAAGCAGCAGAAAGAAAGAATTGCAAATTACGTGGACCAAACCGACAGAGCCACCTTTGACGCAACAATAGGACATGCAACAAGTAAAAACCTCCTGGCATGGACCGAACAGCCGGTAGCACTGTTTAGAACCGACGTGAAAAAAGTGGGAGGCATAAACAATTCCTATGATGATGGTGACCTGTTTACGGGCTGTGCGGTAAAGCATAAAGGTCTCTACTATCTGTTTTATACAGGCAATACACGCCGCGTGGTAGATGGCCGGCGGCGGGGTGTGGAGGCAATCTGTCTTGCCACTTCCACTGATGGTATTCACTTCAGGAAACACCCCGGCAACCCATTGTTCTCGCCCGATCCGAAGCGGTTTTACACTTATCCTGATCCGCCTGCTCCTTTCAAGCATCATGCCCACAGGGGAACGGACTGCCGCGATATACTTGTAGTCGAAGACCCATCCGGTCGGGGTTGGCTTGGATATGTTGTAATGCGGCGTAAAGGTTTTAACGATGCGTTTCATTCGGCATGTATCGTATTGTGCCGCAGCGACAATTTGGTCGACTGGGATATCGCAGGGCCGGTTTGCACACCCAACAGATTCAACTGTTTCGAAGTGCCGGACGTTTTTAAAATCGGCCCAAAATGGTATATGATTGCTTTGACGGGCGATTTTTATGGCCAATCCGAAAGGTGGACAGATAAGAACATCACCTGTGCGACAATTGTTTTCCAAGCCGACAGTGCCCAGGGGCCTTTTCTGGAAGTTAAAGATAATTTATTGCTGACGTCAATCGCGGACAAAGGCCAGGGCATTAGTGCTCGTACGGTCGAGCGAAACGGCGAGCGTCTGCTCTTCTACACACACTCTGAAGTCAGTACCGGCCGCGGCAGTTTGAGCTGGCCCGAAAAACTTATTCCACGCGCAGAAGGCGGGCTTGACCCGGTCTACTGGGAAGGGGTAAACGCTGCCTTTGCAACTCCGGTTGATGCGGCTGCGATAGATGTTACATCCGATGAAAGCGGATTCGAATTAACAAAAGTCAGGCAATGGACCCAAAAAGACCCTACGTATATGATTACGGCTAAGGTGGATTTGCGCACTGCCCAGGCCGGCGGCATCGCGCTGGCCCGAAAAGATGGGACCAGCCCTTTCCTGCTTGCACAGATAGACTGTGCGGCCAAGCCCAAAGGCTTAGTGTCAATCCAGCGTCTCAGCGATAAGGAAATAATACAAAAGAGAGAAATGCAAATCGTCAGCAAAGGTGTTTATGATTTGAGAGTGGTCGTCTGCGGCGATATTATTAAACTGTATGTCGATGAAAGACTTGTCTTGACTCACTATGTTGCCGGCATTGAACCCGGCGACGTGTACCTGTATGCCCGCCAAGGCGGGGCTATGTATCAAAACCTCAGGTACTATACCGCAAAGACAAAAAGATAACGGGGAAAGCACCTGGGTAAGGCGAATCTGGTGTGATTATTTAATAACTTCTCAACTTTGTCAAGCAGCCATTGGCTCACTTGATGAAAATCTGTGCTTTTTGGAAAGAACTGCCGCAATGGGCACTGTTTCTTACTTTCCAAAACTTACCGCTACTGCTACAATAATCTTCGTTGTTGCGGGATATGGGGCAATGCTGGAGAGCAACCCGAGCACCGCGACAATCTATACTGGATAGAAGCGGCTTAACCCGCCGCCTTTTCTTACTATCTATCCAGGTAGTTAAAAGCGATAAACTCCAGCCCGCCCCAGACGGCCTGATAAAAACAGCCAAGCGCTGCGCTTCGAATTAAAATGCGCCACCCCTTGCAAGGGTATATTTTGAAACAGATCAGTCTGGCAAATTCAGTATGTTTACCTTTTTCTTCACGGCTTCTATTTGTCACACAGAATATTTTGTCTTTGAGGACTGCAACTAAATAATCATGTCCAATTACATCTTCAAAAACGACTTGATTTATGATGCTGCCGTTTTTGTCCAGTATATAGAAATACAATTTACGACTATTTCTGATCCGAGTACCAAATGTAAAGAATGTAACCAGAGTATAATCTTCCTTAAATGGCGTTAAAACCATCCGTGACACCATTATGTCGTTTCCATCAAAGATATGTGTTGTCCATGCTTTTGTCTTTAGGTCTTTAGAAAACTTTGATGCATATATTGTGTAACTGCCTATCTCTGCATTATTGTCATAAATAACAATCGGATTGCCTGATTTGCTAAGGCAAAATGATGGAATCGTACCGAAATTGGCTATACCTTCAAATTCAGCCTTGGATTTGAAATTGCCCTCTGAATCAAGTTTAGCCAACCACAGGCTCGAATCTTTTGACGTGAATTTAGTATCAGGCTCAAAAGAAACACCAAACGCCACAAGCATATTTTCTGACTCAGAAAAGGCTACACTGAGAGTAACATCTTCTCTCTTATCAGATTTGTAATTAGTATCCCAAGCAACATTGCCGTTACTATCGACCTTTCTTATGTAACCGCTGTTTCCACAATGGAAGACATCCCCATTTATATTCCTGCACGCTCCGAGGGTTGAAACACTGAGTCTGGTTAGGCCGGGAATTTCTCTGGTTTTAACCTGCCAGTCACTCCCTATAGTCAGTTCCTGAAGATTAAAAGATTCGTGTTGTTCCTTAGGTATTGCTCGATTTCGAATTATTACAATTTCACTGTCAATCAATCGTGAATCTTTTACTTCTAAAGGCGAAGAAATTGCAATATCTCCTTCATCCATTGCCATGAGAGTCTTCAATTCAGCCGTGCTGTCTTTTAGGTTAAGGCGATACTCGAACAATTCAGGCTTTTGTTTTCTTGGGTGTTCTTTCAGTTTATATATATAAGAAACTCCAACAAGACGAACAATATTCTTATCTTCGACAACTTGTATGGTATATGGCTTAATCGTCCGACCAGTCAGAGCGATATCCTTTTCCCATAGAATAGAAATATCTGGTTCAGAAATTGCAACAGATGTAACCATAGTAATAATCAGTGTTATTAGAGATACGCTTAACTTTTTCATAACTGAGCCTCCTGTACTTTCAATTATATTCATATTATACACCCACAAGTAAAAATTCTATTACAAAAAAATGAGCGCGAGTTGATGCCGCCGTCAAAAGTCCAAATTCCAAGCCCCTCCCTCACGGTCGGGGCTTGGAATTTGGACTTTTGACGGCGGCATCTTATTTAACCCAATCCCGAATTTCCCCTCGACCACCCCGCCAAAACCTGCACAATCCACCCCATTCCGCCCGCATACACAAGATACACCGTCTCCGACTGCAAATACCCAAAAAACCTTGCCAAAACAACGCCCTGACGCTATCGTAGGCATTCCGTTTGTATCTGGACCAATTGAAATTGTTTCTGTTGCAGGAAATTCATAATGACTCAATCAGTAAACTACCCAGGCTTATCCGAACTTGACCAAAAATGTGTTGATACAATTCGTTTCTTAGCCGCCGACGGCGTCCAGAAAGCCAATTCAGGCCATCCCGGAATGCCGATAGCAATGGCACCAGCCGCATACGTACTCTGGGACAGGAACCTACGATACAATCCAAAGAATCCGCGATGGCATAACCGCGACCGATTCGTACTCTCGGCAGGACACGGAAGCATGCTGCTTTATTCGCTGCTGCACCTTACCGGATATGACATCAGCCTCGACGAACTAAAGAATTTCCGCCAATGGGCAAGCAAAACCCCCGGCCATCCCGAATACAAACCCGACCGCGGCATTGAAGTCACCACAGGGCCGCTCGGCCAGGGTATCTCAAACGCCGTCGGAATGGCAATCGCACAGAAATACCTCGCCAGCCGATTCAACCGCGACGGATTTCCAATTCTCGACTACAACATCTACGTCATCGCAGGCGACGGCTGCCTCGAAGAAGGAGTCTCCGCAGAAGCCGCCTCATTAGCAGGCCATCTCGCTCTCGACAACATAATTGTGATATACGACGATAATCACATCACAATCGACGGCGATACAAAACTCTCCTTCACCGAAGACACCGCCAAACGCTACGAAGCCTACGGATGGCACGTCCAGCAGGTCGGCGGAGACGGAAATGATATGGCCGCCTTCGAAAAAGCACTGCAAAGCGCAAAGAACGAAAAGCAGCGCCCCTCGATAATAAAACTACGCACCCATATCGCATTCGGAAGTCCCAACTTCCAGGACAGTGAAAAGGCACACGGCTCACCACTGGGCGAAGATGAAATCAAACTAATGAAAAAGAACTTCGGCTGGGATCCCGAAAAAACTTTCAACATCCCCGACGATGTTCTCTCTCACATGAGAAAGGCGATTGACAGAGGAGCCAAAGCCGAATCCGACTGGAACCAAATGTTCGAGAAGTACGCCAAGGCCGAGCCACAGCTTGCTCAGCAATTCCGCGATGCCGCCGCCGGCAACCTGCCCGTCAATCTTGATGACATTCTTCCCACATTCGAAGCAGGCGCCTCCGTCGCAACGCGTAAAGCCTCCGGCAAAGTCCTCGACGCCATAATGCCGAAACTGCCGCTCATTCTCGCAGGCTCCGCCGACCTGACACCATCCAACAACACCTGGTTCGCCGGTGCTGAAGATTTTCGAAAAAACAATCCCTCCGGCAGATATATCCACTACGGCGTCCGCGAGCACGCAATGGGCGCGATAATCAACGGCATCAGCGTCAGCGGCCTGGCAAGAGCATACGGCGCAACTTTCCTGGTCTTCTCAGATTACATGCGCCCCGCGATTCGCCTGGCAGCATTGTCCGGATACCCATCCATCTTCGTGTTCACGCACGACAGCATAGGCCTTGGCGAAGACGGCCCAACACATCAGCCGGTCGAACACCTCGCCGCCCTGCGGGCAATCCCCAACCTGCTCGTCATCCGTCCCGCCGATGCCAACGAAACCGCACAGGCCTGGAAAATAGCTATTGAACGCACTGATGGCCCTACCACCCTGCTGTTGACAAGACAGGGCCTGGGCGTCCTCGACCAGAATAAATACGCACCCGCAACGAATGCTGCCAAAGGCGCTTACGTACTGCTGCCCGCAGAAAATCCCGACCTTTTGCTTCTGGCAACCGGCTCCGAAGTATCCCTGGCCCTGAATGCAGCCTACGCCCTTGCCAGCCAAGGTATCAACGCGCAGGTCGTGAGTATGCCATGCTGGAAACTCTTCGAAAAACAATCTCAGCAATACAAAAATTCGGTACTGCCGCCAACTCTAAAAGCCAGAATCGCCATCGAAGCAGCAACCGAGCAGGGATGGTACAAATACATAGGCGACAGCGGAATCTTTATTGGAATGTCATCCTTCGGAGCATCCGCACCGGCAAAAATCTGTTTCGAGAAATTCGGCATAACCGTCGAAAACGTAATCAGTGCCGCAAAAAAGCTGTGCCGCTGATAATCATAAAGTGGACGGGCGGTTCGTACCGTCCTCTCAAAAACTTATAGAGCACTGTGCCCAAAGGTTGTTATGGAGCTTGGGCGCGACAGAACAGTTAAAGAGATAATCTCCCGGCTTGGCACGGCCCCCGATACAGGGGCCGTTAAAGTGGAGGGGACATGGGGATCTTTTGCGCACCTGCTGACCGCATTTATCTCCAAAAAACTCGCAAGACCCGTTCTTCATATCTGCCCACACATTGACGATGGCGATGCCGCCGCCGATGACCTTGAAACCTTCAGTGCAGAAAACATCCAACCGCTGCCCGCATGGGATGCCGAGGAAGAACTCGCAGACGCCACCGACCCAATCAGGGCAGAAAGACTAAAGGTTGCCCTAAGCCTCGAATCGCCGCAAAAGAACCTCATCATCCCAACATCCGTTCAGGCTCTCTGCCAGCCTATACCAACGCCGGCTGCACTGCGGCAAAGCCGCCTTCAACTCACCGCCAACGACACACTGGCCCCGGAAAAAATCCTGCAATGGCTCGTCGACAGCAGTTTCGAAAGGGTCGACAGAATCGACCTGCCGGGCCAGTTCGCCCGCCGCGGCGGAATCGTCGACATCTACGCACCGCTCACGAGTGAAAAACGCCCGACAAAAAAGCAAAATAGAAATCCATCCGGCCACGCCAACGCCATAAGAATCGAATTCTTCGGCGACAACATCGAAAGTATCCGCGAAATCGACCTCGACACGCAGCGCTCGGGCCGGGAAATACGCCAACTGGCAATAATATCAACAGCCGCATCAGCCGACCCCGACGAAAGGGACATCTTCCTCAACATACTCCCAAAAGAAACAATAATTGTTCTTGAAGAACCCACCGACATCCAGGACGTCGCCGCCGTTTTCTATCGCCGAGTTGAAAATCCCCAACACATCTACTCATGGCAGGATATTTTCGATGCGATGCAGCCGTTTACCCAGTTACAGATATGCAGATTTCCAACATCCGGCAGTGACGACTTTCTTAAAATACCCGTAAGAAGCATCCAGCAGTTCCAGCACAAGGCCGCAGGACTCTGGACAGGACACAAAGAGGCACTCAACGACCTTGCCCAACAGGCCGCGAAAGGCAAAAAGGTTTTTTTCTACTGTGAAAGCCCCGCAGAGATAACGCGCGTCAAAGAAATACTCAAAGATGTCGTCCCAAAGCTGCCCACCAATTTCAAACTAATCCAGGGCTTCGTACATCACGGCTTTGCCATTGACTCGCTCAACACAATCCTCGTCACCCACCATGAGTTGTTCGGGCAGTTCGGACTTATCAAACGAAAGTATAGACCACAAAGAGCAGGCACACCTATAGATACACTCGCCGACCTCCACCAGGGCGATTACGTCGTACATCTCACCTACGGCATAGGAAAATTCCTCGGCCTGAAAAGCATCGAGGAAAAAGGCCGAAAAAGCGAATATCTTACAATCGAATACGCCGACAACGTCAAAATCCAGGTCGCCGCGCACAACATAGCACTCATCCAGAAGTACATCGGAACAAGCCCCACGAGACCGAAACTCAGCAAGGTCGGCTCAAAAAGATGGCAAAAGCAAAAGGAAAAAGTCGCTCGCTCAGTCACCGACCTCGCCACACAACTGCTTGAAGTCCAGGCAAAACGACAGAACCTCGGCGGTATAAAATTCAACGCCGACTCGAACTGGCAGATAGAGTTTGAGGAATCCTTCCCTTACAACGAAACGCCCGACCAGACCACTGCCGCCGAGCAGATAAAAGCGGATATGCACCAGCCAATCGCAATGGACAGACTCCTTTGCGGTGACGTCGGCTACGGAAAAACAGAACTCGCAATGCGCGCCGCTTTCAAGGCCGTCGACAACGGAAACCAGGTAGCGCTGCTCGCCCCGACAACCATCCTCTGCGTCCAGCACGGCAGAACCTTCGCCGAGCGCTTCGCAGATTTCCCCATCTCTATTGAAGTATTAAACCGTTTCAAATCCGCCGCACAGGCCAAAGACATCATCACACGCGCAAAAGCAGGCAGGGTCGACATCCTCATCGGAACCCACCGCCTGCTCAGCAAAGACGTCGGCTTCAAGGATCTCGGCCTGCTGATAATCGACGAAGAACAGCGCTTCGGCGTCGAGCACAAGGAAAGACTAAAGCGGATGCGAGTCAACGTCGACATACTGACAATGACCGCCACCCCAATCCCGCGAACGCTGCACATGTCGCTGCTCGGCCTGCGCGACATAAGCTCGCTTGCAACACCACCACTCGACAGAAGAAGCATCGTCACCACCGTCGTCAACTACAACAACAACCTCATCAAGAAAGCAATCTACCGCGAACTCAATCGCCAGGGCCAGGTCTTCTTCCTCCACAACCGGGTCAGAACGATAAACAAAAAAGCCATGGACATCCAGAAGCTCGCCGGCGACGCCAGAGTCGCCGTCGCACACGGACAGATGCCAAAATCGCAACTCGAAAAAGTAATGCTCGATTTCGTATCCGGCGCCATCGACGTCCTCGTTTGCACAACAATCGTCGAATCCGGCCTCGACATCCCCAACGCCAACACAATTTTCATAAACGACGCCGACCGCTTCGGCCTGGCCGAGATGCACCAGCTTCGCGGACGGGTCGGTAGATACAAACATCGTGCCTATGCATACATGCTGTTGCCGAGTTCGCGTTCAATTTCACCCATCGCCGCAAAACGCCTAAAGGCCATCGAGGAATACTCGCACCTCGGGGCAGGCTTTCGAATCGCGCTTAGAGACCTCGAAATCCGCGGAGCAGGCAACATCCTCGGCCCCGAACAGTCGGGCCACATCCAGCTCGTCGGCTATCAGATGTACTGCGACATGCTCGCCGAAACCGTCAGAAGACTCAAGAACCAACCCGCCGAAAGAATCCCCACTGCCCTTATCGACCTCGGCTTTACAACATTTATCCCAAAAAACTATATCCCACTCGACCACCACCGAATGGACACATATCGCAAGATCGCTGTCGCACGAAGCGGCGAAGACCTCGACCACGTCCGCGGCGAACTAACCGACATCTACGGCCCTCTGCCCGACCAAATGCAGCTCGTGCTCGACGTCGCCGACCTGCGAATCAAAGCCGCCAAACTAAACATAAAAAGCATTATCATCGCAGCCAACAATCTGGTATTCTCGTTCTCAAAACCAGATGCTGACATAGAGAGGCTCTTCGAAAACGTCTCAGCAAAGCTAAGCATCCCAGACCCGAAAACCGCACTGCTGAAACTGCCCGAAAACTACTTCGAACAAAAAACACTGATGAGCCTGCTAAGAAAAATACTCGCAGGGGAAAAAACATGACCACAAGTAACATCACTCCAGAAAAACGAAAACCGAAATTCTCCATACTGAGGGTCTTACTGGCCATACTGGTTTTTTACTTAGTCTTTTTCGCAGCCTACCCTCTACTGGCTCCGCCCTCTCATCGTCCTGAAACAACAGCTCGGATTCTCTGCGCCGTACGTCTGATGACATTTCGTTGGGCCTTTGAAGCATATTGCTCAGACCAAGACATCAAGACGTATCCCTCATCCGAAAAATGGTGTGATTTGTTGGTTGAACGTACCGGTTCCAGCAAGAACCGGTTTCTCTGCCAAGGCGCCATGGAAGTGGGCGATAAGGGCCCGTCTCATTACGCCATAAATCCCAGTTGCAAGCCGAATTCGCCATCGGATACAGTCCTTCTCTTTGAAACAAAAGGTGGCTGGAACCAGCACGGCGGCCCCGAAATCCTCACAACCGAACACCACCAAAACAAAGGCTGCAACATCCTATTCAACGACGGCTCTGTAAAATTTGTTACCAAAGAGAAGCTCGACGAATTAAAATGGAATACAGAAGAGCCAAACAACACCAGCTTACAAGGAGAATAGGTATGCATTTTGCATATTTACAGATGCATGAGCCAATGAAGAACAAATCGTCCAGGTAGTCGATTCTAATTCTGTTAGCCGTGTCTCCGAGGGAGAAAGTTATGGCCGTTGAAAACAAAACCGAAACGAAGAAACCAAGATTCTCCAACCTCGCTGTCATTGCACTGTTGTGCGCGATTGTGAGCCTTTATCCACTTTCAATGAAGGAAACAACTCGTTATCAGTCCATAGGCAATCAGCAACTCATATTGCTCCTGATGCCCTTGTTCATATTTGCTGCAATTGTTTTAGGCATCGCAGCTATCTGCCGGATAGCAAAAAACAGTTCTCAAGTGCTGGGCAGTACTCTGGCTGTTGTCGCGATAGTAATAGCAGCAGTCATGTTTATCTTAATAGCAAGCGGCATTGTCCCATGGCCTGCTCACGTTGCGATGTGCAGGTCGAACATGACGGGTCTTTACAAAGCTATGCTCATATACGCCAATGACTCCGGCGGCAACTGGCCTTTCCCTTCGGCAAACAACTGGTGCGACCTGCTCGTAAAATATCAGTACGTTGCCCCCAGGCAATTCCTATGCCGCGAATCTGACGCCGTCCCCGGCGAATCCAGCTATGCTGTCAATGACAACGTTTATGACGTGAACAGCGCTCAACGGCCGGCTGATATGGTTCTGCTTTTTGAGACCGACCTCGGCAGAGAATCGTCGCCCAGAAACTGGACACTTGGCCGCCGACAGTGGTATCAGAAGCTTGAAGCAATAAATCCCAAAATGGTCAGGAAGTATCACCGCAACAAAAAGGTTTACAAAAACCGCTGGAACCAGCACGGCGGCCCCGAAATACTCTCAACCGAACACCACGAAGGCCAAGGCTGTTTCATTGTATTTGCGAACGGACGAGTAAAATTCATCAAAACCGAAAATCTCCCCAAACTCCGATGGACAGCCAATGACCCCAACCAGTAACCTTTCGCTGGCTTTTTCCGCACTTTTCGCGTAGAATCCCCTTTTTGATACTGTTACCATATTAAAAAGGATGCCCGGCAAATGCGCCAATATATGTGCTTAGCTGTTTTAATGATACCGCTCGTCGGTTGCGCAGTCAAACCCGCTGCGAAAATTACGTCCCACACCACAACAATTACCGCCGCCGATCCCTGCACGATTTCCGTCGCCACCGAGGTACTGACACGCGACGAACTCATCAGGTCCATCATAGATGATGGGGGTCGGTTCGCCACACTGCCGGAGCACTTCAAGCCGCTCGCCACAGGAACAAATCTCCAGACCTTCAAAACACGCGCACGGGGCGAACTCGAGCAAATCTTCCAGAACAAAGTCGCCCGAATGCTCCTGTATCAGCAGGCAAAAAAAGAATTGAAAGACAAACCCATCGACGATTACCTCGAAAAGGCCGCCGACCATGAAGTCAAGAATCTCATCGTCAACCACTTCGACGGCGACAGACAAAAAGCCGAAGAATATCTCAAAAAAAACGGTATGACATGGAAAACCTTCCGCGAATCACAGAAAAAATCGGTCATCATTCAATGGTACATCCAGTCCCACCTGCAAAAACCATCGGAACCCACATACGACGAAATACTAAGCCGCTACAACCAGACCAAAGGCCGGCTTTACGCCGCCGGCGCAGCGATAAAGTTTCAACTGCTCGACATCGAACCGGCATTTATTCACCTGCCCGACCCAAACCAGGACCGATGGCAATTTACCGTCCTTCTTGCAGAGAAACTACTGGCGGCGGTGCGAAACGGCGATGACTTCGCCGCCCTCGCCGAACAAAACCCCGGCGTATCCTTTCTCGCCTTCAGCGACCCCATAGACCCACAGTCTCTACTCAAACCATACGACATCATCGCACGACACGCCGACCAACTCCAGCCGCAGCAAATTTCAGAACCAATCCAAACCGCAGACCGACAGCACATATTCATAATCAAGCTGCTCTTCAAAAAACCCCGGACATATAAATCGTTAAACATGGTACAGCGGCAAATCGAACGCGATATAAATGCCGAAAGAAAGAAACAGGCCCTCGACAAGCTCCAGGAGGACTTCGCCAAACAAGCCGCACTTATCAAAAAGGACCCGTTCATCGACACCTGCCTTGATGAAATCTACCGGCTGTGCACAGAACCGCAGCCGGCTGCTAATTGAAAAGACTCCTAAGGTTTGGAAATACGTTATTGTTTTGTGGAAATCGCTGATGAAAATTGTCACACATGGAATAGACCTTGTAGACACGCCAAGAATTGAGCAGATGATGAACCGACACGGCCAGAGATTCCTCGATAGGGTCTTCACCGCTGCAGAACAGGACTACGCCAATGCAAACAGGGACTCCATCGAAAAACTCGCGGGACGTTTTGCCGCCAAAGAGGCCGTCCTGAAACTCCTCGGTACAGGCTGGAGAGGAAAAATCGCCTGGACAGATATCGAAATCGTAAACAACAACTTCGGGCGGCCCAAAGTCACGCTCTCCGGCGAGGTCAAAAGGATTGCCGACGAACTCAGCATCACCGACATAAGCATCAGCATCACCCACACTGCTAATTTCGCAATCGCTTCTGCGGTCGCACTGGCGGATCCCGATGAACAAAAATGACTTCGATTGCATTGTTATCGGTGCCGGCCATGCCGGTGTCGAAGCCGCATACGCAGCCGCCACAATTGGCGCCAAAACCGCTCTGATAACAATCAGCAGGCAAACCATCGCAAAGATGAGCTGCAATCCGGCAATAGGCGGACTTGCCAAGGGACAAATCGCCAGAGAAGTCGATGCGCTCGGCGGAATCATGGGCCTGGCAACCGACGCCACGGGCATCCAGTTCCGACTGCTGAACCGCTCCAAAGGCCCAGCCGTCCAGTCACCAAGAGCCCAGACAGACAGGCACAAATACTCCGAATGGATCGCACGAAAACTCGAACAGACCACAAACGTGACAATAATCGAAGCACTCGTTACCGATATCATCATCGAGGCCAACAAGGTCAGCGCCGTCGCCTGCGCCAACGGCGATGTCTACAGAACGAAAACCGCTATCATCACAGTGGGGACTTTTCTGAGGGGCCTTATGCATATCGGCCCAGAAAAAACCCCCGGTGGGCGCCTCGGTGAACCAGCCAGCCAACAACTCGCACTGTCACTGCAAAAAAACGGACTCCAACTCCAACGACTAAAGACCGGAACCCCGCCGCGACTCGATGCCGACACCGTGGACTTCAAAAATCTCGAAGTCCAGCATGGCGACCCTCAACCAACCCCGTTCTCATTCATGACCGACCGAATAGACCGCCAACAAATCCCCTGCTGGATCACGTACACAAACCCCAAAATCCATCAATTGCTAAAAGACAACATCAGCCGCGCACCCCTTTACTCCGGGCAGATAAAGTCCATCGGACCACGCTACTGTCCAAGCATCGAAACAAAAATCATCCGATTCCCAGACAAAACAAGGCACCAGGTATTCCTCGAACCAGAAGAAGAAAAGGTACGTGTCATTTACTGCAACGGTATAAGCACATCGGTCCCAAAAGACATTCAGGAGCAAATCCTTCGCCTGCTGCCCGGCACGGAAAAGGCCCGAATCATTCACTACGCCTACGCTATCGAGTACGATTACTGCCCACCAGTCCAGCTAAAAACAAACCTTGAAACCAGGAAAATCCAGGGCCTCTTCCTCGCAGGTCAAATCAACGGAACAAGCGGATACGAGGAAGCCGCCGGACAGGGAATCATCGCCGGAATAAATGCCGCAAGAAAACTGCAAAACAAAGAGCCTGTCGTTCTCACAAGAGACCAGGCATACATCGCCGTAATGATTGACGACCTGCTTACAAAAGGAATCGACGAACCATACCGAATGTTCACCTCACGCGCCGAATACCGGCTGTCCCTGCGTTCCGACAACGCCGACAGAAGACTAACACAAATCGGCCGCGACATCGGACTGGTAGACCCAGTTAGGTGGAAGCGTTACCAGGAAAAAGTCAAAGCCATCGACAACCTCAAGAAATACCTCACAACCACCCACTCCGGTGGGCTTTCACTATGGGACCAACTCCGCAAACCAAACAGCCCCCTCGCAGAAACATTAACGAAACAACCCGGCATTGAAAAAATGAATCTCTCTGCCGAAGTGCTGCAGGCAGCCATAATCGACGCAAAGTATTATGGATACCTTCAAAAACAGCAAAAGCTCGTCCAAAACTTTCAAACACTCCAAAATAAGAAAATACCGGACAACCTCGATTACAACACCATCGAGCACCTAAAGGAAGAAGCAAAGCAGAAACTCGCACACTTCCGACCCGCAACCCTCGCACAAGCCGCCAGAATCAGCGGAATCACACCGGCAGACATAACCGTCATCCATATCCACCTGAAAAAGTACCATTATCAGAAAACACACGCAGCCAAAAAACCGCAAACAAAATGATGGACCTCGCCGACAACATCTACAACAAGTCACTCACCCGCAGCCAGCCGAAATTCAAACTCTGGCGAAACGCGGGCCTGCTCATTACATACAAATGCAACTGCACCTGCCAATTCTGCTACTACAACTGCTCACCACAACAGGCAGGCCTAATGCCGGTCGATACTGCAATAGCAGCCTGGCAGTCACTGAAAACCCTCGCAGGCGACCACGCCAAAATCCACATCACAGGCGGCGAAGTTTTTCTGTACTTCGACCACCTCTGCCGAATACTCGAACAAGCAAAACAACAAAAGCTCGGCCCCGTAGACCTCATCGAAACCAACGGCTTCTGGGCCACTGACGACAAAACCACCGCACAAAAAATCAAACACCTCGACCGCCTCGGGATGCGCCGCCTCAAAGTCAGCACAGACCCCTTCCACCAGGAGTTCGTAGATATCGAGCCGGTACGACGACTGGCAAGAATCGCAACGGAAATCCTCGGACCAAACCGCTTGCTCGTCCGATGGCAGCAATACCTTGAAAACCCCGTCAACGTCAAATCACTTTCACCACGCCAAAAGGACTTGCTTTACATCGACGCAATCAACGAGTATCCCTGCCGTTTCACAGGCCGGGCCGCAGAGGAACTCGCCGGCCTTGTCGCTTCCAAAACCATCGCCGAACTCGCCCGGCAAAACTGCAAATCAGCCTTGCTCGCTGCAAAAGGCGTTCATATTGACCCATTCGCCAACGTCTTCAGCGGAACATGCAGTGGAATCTCGCTCGGCAACCTCAACCAAACCACCCTGCACGACCTCTGGGCACAATTTCACCCGGCAACTAACAAAATCATCGAAATCCTCTTCAACAACGGCCCGGCAGGTCTGCTCGCTCGCGCTGAAAACCTCGGATACAAACCCCTCCAATACTACGGCTCAAAATGCCATCTCTGCACCCATATCCGCCGATTTTTCTTTCAACAACAGTCGTACTCGGAAACTATCGCGCCGGCCCAATGTTACTCCAGCTGCGAAGAAACGCCCTGATAACGACACCAAACTTTCTCTTTACATTTAAATCCTCCGACAATAGAATGATGCGCAGTGCACTGAGCAAAAAACCCCTTATTTCGGGAACTGCCGTGAAAAAGATAGAGCTTTACGATACTACTCTCCGAGATGGAATGCAGGGTCAGGGCATCAGCTTCTCGCTCGAAGACAAACTCACTATAGCCGCCGCACTCGACGACCTCGGTTTCGATTACATCGAAGGAGGCTTCGCAGCCTCAAATCAAAAGGAAATGCAATTCTTCAGCGAACTTGCCGAAAAACCCCTTAAAAACTCCACCCTCGTCGCTTTCGGAAGCACCAGAAGAGCAAACACAAACGCCGAAGACGACATCTCGTTAAACGCCATACTCCAATGCAAAACTTCCGCGGCAACCATCGTAGGAAAAAGCTGGGATCTTCACGTCACTGACGTGCTCGGCTGCTCACTCGACGACAACCTCGTCATCTGCGACGACTCCATCCGGTTCCTCAAAAAGCACCGAATCAAAACTCTCTTCGACGCCGAACACTTCTTCGACGGCTACAAGCAAAACCCGGAATACGCAATCAAAGTAATCACCACGGCCGCACAGGCCGGAGCAGACGTCCTGGTGCTGTGCGATACAAACGGAGGTTCGCTGCCGGACGAAATCTACCGAATCACAAAAACTGTCTGCAGAAAGATTCCGGACGTTACAATAGGAATCCACACACACAACGACGCCGACTGTGCCACTGCCGCCGCAATAGCAGCCATACAGGCAGGCGCAACACATTTGCAGGGAACAATCAACGGTCTCGGCGAGCGATGCGGAAACGCCAACTTCTGCGCACTAATACCAGATCTTGCGCTAAAAGCAGGATATGACGTGCTCGACACCGACCGAATCAAAAAACTAACCGAAATTTCCAGACGCGTCTTCGAGATCGCAAACATCGCCCCTGTCATGAACATGCCTTACGTCGGTGACAGCGCTTTCGCACACAAGGGCGGCCTGCACGTCGATGCGCTCAGAAAGAACAAGCGAACTTACGAACACATCGACCCGGAGCTCGTCGGAAACGGAAGAAGATTCCTGATATCAGAACTCAGCGGAAAATCCGGCGTGCTCGCAAAATTCGAAAAGGCAAAGATAAGCCAGGACAAAACTCTCGCCAAAGAAATCCTTCAGCGTGTTCAGCAGCTCGAAAACCAGGGCTACCAGTTCGAATCCGCTGACGCCAGCTTCGACCTGCTTGTCAAAAAGATAATGGGAACCTATAAACCGTTCTTCCAGCTCATCAAGTACTACGTCACCATCGAAAAACGAAAAACCAGCGAAATGATAAACGAAGCAACTGTAAAGGTAAAGGTCGGAGACGACGTCGAGCACGTCGTCGGTGAAGGCGACGGCCCTGTAAACGCGCTCGATGCAGCGTTGCGAAAAGCACTCGAAAAGTTCTATCCAGGCCTCAAAGACATGCACCTCATCGATTACAAGGTCAGGGTTGTAAACGCCCGAGCGGGCACCGCCGCGAAGGTACGCGTACTCATCGAGTCACGGGACAAAACTTCCGCATGGGGAACCGTAGGGGTCTCTGAAAACATCATCGAAGCTTCGTGGCAGGCGCTCGTCGACAGCGTGGAATACAAACTACAAAAGAATTCGCTCTGACACCACCGCTGAACCTTCCGTCATCCCGAACGCAAGATCATGCCAAAATGACTTTTGCCGCCGCACGTTTTTTGCATTGACATTGGCTGCAATTAACATAGAATGCCGTATTGGCACTACAGAAATCCAGCCACAACACTGCTGTTCACTAATACCCTGGTGGAATTTGTTATGTATTCAGACTATATTCGTAACGTAGCTATTATTGCACATGTCGATCACGGCAAGACAACACTGGTAGACCAACTGCTCTACCAGTCGGGAATGTTTCGCCACGAAGAGCTTGATAAACTCGCCGGTGAAAAACACGCGTTAATCATGGATTCCAACCCCATCGAGCGTGAGCGGGGGATAACCATTCTCAGCAAGAACTGTTCGATTCAATATACCGACCGCCGGAAGAATGACTATAAGATCAACATAATCGACACGCCCGGACATGCCGATTTTGGCGGGGAGGTTGAACGTGTCCTTAAGATGGCGGACGGTGTCCTGCTGTTGGTTGATGCTTTCGAAGGCCCTATGCCGCAGACAAGATTCGTCCTCCGTAAAGCCCTGAACTACGAACTAAAACTAATAGTCGTCATCAACAAGGTAGACCGTAAAAACAGCAGGCCCGATGATGTGGTCAACGAAGTATTCGATTTGCTTGTACAACTCGGTGCAGAAGATCAAACCCTGGATTTCCCATTGATTTATGCATCGGCGACACAGGGTTGGGCGACAACCGATCTCAACACGAAAACAACTAACATGAAAGCAATTTTTGAAGCAATCATAAATAACATCCCCGCCCCCCACGCAATGCGCGATGCGCCGTTGCAAATGCTTGTCACAAACCTGGAATATTCCGACTACGTCGGGCGCATAGCAATAGGCAGAGTTTTCTCCGGACAGATAACACAGGGCCAGAAAGTCACCGTAATCGACAGCCAGGGTCTCCACACACAGCAAAAGGTTGTTCAGATTTATCAGTTCCAAGGCCTCGGCAGAAAAGAAACCGCAACCGTACATGCCGGCGATATTTGTGCCATAGCGGGCCTTGACCCCGTCGATATCGGCAACACCATTGCCTCTCCCGATAACCCATCGAAGATTAACGTCATCGCTGTTGATGAACCAACCATGACAATGACCTTCAGAGTAAACGATGGGCCTTTTGCCGGAAAAGACGGCAAGCACGTCACCAGCAGGAAAATCGGTGAAAGACTACAAAAGGAGCTTCAGCACAACGTCGCATTGAGAGTCGAACCGGGCGTGACGCCGGAAGAATTCAATGTGTCCGGAAGAGGACTTATGCACCTCGGAATCTTACTTGAAAACATGAGACGGGAAGGATATGAAATTTGCGTCGGAAAGCCAAACGTCATCCTTAGAATCGTCAACGGCAGGCGACACGAGCCTATCGAATTACTGGCTGTCGATTGTCCGCTGGATTGCCAAAATGCCATCATGAGCCTCCTCGGAGACCGCCGAAGCGAAATAACGACAATAACCCAAAAAAACGGGGCCGACGATTTTGTCCACATGGAATTCCTTATACCGTCACGAGGATTATTCGGGCTTAATGCAAGAATGTTGAACGCTACACGCGGCAGAGCCACTATGTATCACACCTTCGAAAGATATGAGCTTATGCGAGGAGCAATTCCACAGCGAAAAGCGGGCGTCATGATTGCAACAACTACCGGCCAGGTCACCGCCTACGCACTCGACGCTTTATACGACAGGGGTATCTTCTTTGTCGAACCGGGAGAAGAAGTATACGATGGACAAGTCGTCGGCGAACACTGCAAGGAAAACGACATACCCGTAAACGTCGTAAGAAGCAAACAGCTTACCAATGTACGTTCTGCCGGAAAAGACGACGCCGCAAAGGTCAGACCTGCCAGAAAAATGAGCCTTGAAGCAACAATGGAGTACATCCAGGCCGACGAGCTTGTCGAGATTTGTCCAAATTCGATTCGAATCCGCAAACTCTTCCTCAAAGAAACAGATAGGCGTCGCCAGACCAGAAAAGCACCCCGCTGACAAAATACCCCGCCTACCCCTGTAACCTTTCCGCAAAACCATCCACTATCCTTGTAGAAGGGCCTTGAAGTGTTCAAGGCTATCTAAAAACGCAGATTTAGCTTGAAAGGAACCGAACAATGAAAACAACACGATACAGAAACATTGTCCTTGTGTTAGCTTTGCTCTTTGGCATACAGACTCTCGCATCGGCCCGAGCCTTCAGCGACAAACCATATGCCAGGGCTGGACTCCGCGGACCGCGTCAGGCAATGATGCTCCGGCGTGTTATCCGAAGACTCGACCTCACGGATGAGCAGACCGAGAAGGTAAAAACCATCGTCAAGAACAACAAGGGAAAGGCCGAGGCCGCAGAAAAAGCCGCCGAGCAGGCAAGGAACCTTGTCCATAAGGCAGTCATCAAAGGTGCAGGAGAAACCGAAGTGAAGACCGCCGCTGCATCTCTGGGCACCGCGCTTACCAACCAGGCAATCAACAAGGCAGCTACTATGGCATCAATTCGCGCAATCCTGACGGAACAGCAGCTCAAAGAACTCGACAAACTCGGCGTAGACAGAAAAGGCCCGCACGGCAGATTCCAAAGAGGCATGGGACGCGGACACGGCCGTCAAGGATTTCAGGGACAAGAAGGCCGATGGCAAAAGGGCGGACGCGGATATGGCCGAGGCGATTTCGGTGGAGGCCGACGGCAAAGAAGCGGACGCGGATACGGCCGAGACGATTTCGGTGGACGCCAATGGCAAAAGGGCGGACCCGAATATGGTGGGCGTAATTTCCGTGGACGTGATTTCGACGGACCCCGGCAACGAGGCTACCGCGGCAGAGGACAATGGCACCAGGATGAAGATGACGATTAACAATAACATAGAAACGCAAAAGCTCGCCTGCGAGACTATTCGCGGGCGAGCCGCTGCGCGTTTTGAGGTCTTTAACAAGCTGAGACAATTTCAAAATCAGTGCAAATTGTGTTGAGGAATCCGAAATGTCGGTGTATTCTGCAAATATGGCTTTGTCGCTGTGTCCGGAAAGTAACCAGGTAAATGACATTGTTTGCCGACTGGTTTGCAGATTCATGGATTCACTCGCTGCCAAAAACAATACAGTTGCACCACCCAACGCTTTCGCCGAGGATATCGATGACGTCCGCCAAAGCCGCGGCGGCGATTCCGAAGCATTTCGCCGCCTCGTGGACCGGCACCAAAAATACGTCGCCAATCTATTGTGGAAGTTCACCAAGGACCGTCGAGTACATGAGGAACTCGTTGAGGACGTATTCGTAGAGTCATATCTAAGCCTGAAAACCTATGGTGCAAGGGCGCCCTTTGCTCACTGGATTGCCCGAATCGCCACACGAGTGGGATATCGGTACTGGAAAATGCAGGCCCGCCGCAATACCACCGAAACCTTTACACTACAGCAGTGGGATCAGCTTACCGACGAAACAGCACCGCAAACCGACCCCGACCAGGCCGCCGGCATTATACATAACTTCCTGGCACAACTGTCGCCGAGGGACAGACTCGTTCTGACGATGCGTTATCTCGAGCAATGCGACGTTGCTGAAACCGCCGCCAGAACCGGATGGACAAAGTCAATGGTTAAAGTCCAGACATGGCGAGCCTTGAAAAGGCTTAAGAAGCTTCTCGATAGCGACGAAAAGGAGACTGAACTATGAACGCGAGAAAAAAATTCGAAACACTGGTGGGCCGTGCCCTCGATGATGCCGCTCCCAACGTGGATGTCACGGCAGGGGTAATGGCAATTTTGGCCTCACGTCGCCGAAAGAATGCTTTCGCTTCGGAGAAACCAATGATGTGGATCGCAGCCATTTCATCCGCTGTAGCCGTGCCCGCGGCAATGGCAGCAGTGTTTGTCTACTACAGTTGGGCAGGCCCGATGACAGAACTTTTAGACTCAATCTCGTGGGTGACGCAATGAACCAGACAGAAAAAAATACGGACCTCATAAAAGCACTCGAAAGGATGCATCGCTGGCGAATGGCATTCTTTTCCCTGGCCATTCTCATAGCCGGAATCGTCATCGGCGCCTCATTCATGACAATTCTTGCCAAAAACAGGTTCAGAGCCGGACCGTACTCGCCCGAGATAGCCACCGAGCGAATGATACAGGAACTGGACCGTAGATTGCATCTGACACCGTGGCAAAACGAGGCTATAAGACCGATGTTTATAGAACATTTGCAGAAGCTCCGTCAGATTCGCATGGACGTTCGCCCCAGGATTGAAGAACAACTCGCCAGGATGAACGAACAGGTCTCCGCCCTGCTCGACGACAGCCAGAAACAGCAGTGGAACAGAGACTTTCAACGATTGCAGAACCAGTTCCATCAGCGCAAGCACGGCCGCGGCAGGCGCCAACGTTGGCGAGGCGGCCCGCCACCACCCGAGGACTACTCAGGCAAACCGATGGCCCTTCCGCCTGAACCTGACGTGGATGGCCCCAACAGATGAGTTCAACCTGAATAGAATCAACAGCAGCCACTACACGCAGGGTAGCCGATCGGCCCCAAAACTTCTCTCACATCATGTCACTACTCTTGCCCATCCACAGAGGGCTAACCGCCGAAGGTACTTAAGAAAGCAACTGCGGACATCTCTGCCCGCAGTTGCCTATACTAATCAATTACACTATCGCCCCAAATCTACGGTGACGTCCAGAAGTTGTAAGGCCCTGTGGTTATCGGCACCTGGTCACATACCGGAACAACGGCTTCGAGCTTGTTGTAGTACAACTTGAAGGTATTCAAGTCGGTCATCGTTACTCGCTTGCCGATGAACGATGCATGGTTCAGGTCTGCACAAATGCCATCGGGAATCGTCACAAGCACTGCGTCAGTCTTGTTATATGCAAGCTTGAAAAGATTGAGGTCGACCATCGTTACAGGTTTGCCGATAAACGAGCTGCCGTTGAGATCTCCACGACATTGCTTGGGATAGCACCAGCACTTCGGCCTGCCCCAGGCGTTCCAGTCGTTATACCCCGGAGCATTCCTGCTAAGGCAATCAGGCTCAGTAAACAGGATGAACGAAAGGTCCTCGTCCTCAAGCACCTGGTTGAACAGTTCACTCCACATCCATTGCGGTTCACCGAGCGGATCGAACACTCCTGTAACAGCATTGTCGTTGTACATGTGTTCGTGGTTCGTCCAGCCCCAGTCGTAAATCGGGTCGCTTTCGTCATAAACTGCCAGCACACTCAACCAGTAGACGCCTTTTTCAGATTCCTGTATGAACCAGTCGTCCTTGGGCAGCCGCACCGAGTATCTAAAGACTGTTTCTCGTGGACCAGTTTCGCCCTCGGGGTACTTGTCATAACCTACCAGTACTTCATCGTAGTCGTAGGCCTTGTACTCCCATATCGGATCGCCAGGCTGACTAAATGACGTAGGATCGCCCGGATCAGGATCAGGAATATCCGTCCAAATCTGCAGCAGGAAATAGTCCGGCTTCACCGGAGGTGCCACCACCTGGTCCTGGCAGGCTTCATAGCGATACCCGATGTATGAACCCCACCACGCCACTGCCGTAATCGGTGTATTCTGATCGCAGGGCCAATCATCTGCCGCCATCTCGACAATGTTCAGCTCTTCCATGTCGCTCGTAATCTCAAACGCAAGGTCAAGCGAGGTGCCGTCAAGCGGGCTCAATAATTCTATCCACGGACCGTGGTCCCACCAGTAACCGTCTGCCCAGACCGCATCATCATTCCAGTGCTCGTTCGACGTCTTCCAGCCAAATCGAACGTCTTCCGGAAGACTATCATCGAACAAAGGACGAGCCTGAACGCCCAGCCAGTAAACAACCGGCTCGTCGGCTGTGCCCGTTTGCATGAACGCTTCAGCTTCGTCGATGTGGAAGTCGTACTGCCAGCAGATGCTGTCAGCATCGCGCTCATAGTGACCAATGCATGGTGAGAAGTAACCTTCGAGACCGTAGTGGTAATCAAGCACACCAAATTCGCCCGGCATAAAGTCTCGACTCCACAGCAGCACATCCGGTTCAGACCAGCCCATGGGCCCGGAGGAATTGTCACTGTAAATACAAAGTGTGAATTCCACAGCCATCGGGTCATAAAAAGGCATCATATCGTGAAACCACGAGCCCCAGATGCGGATGTCCGTAACCGGACCCATCACCGTGCATTGGAAGTCGTCGGCGCCGACTTGCGGCGGGAACATCGGCATCGGGCTGTATATACCATCCGTGACATCAACGTCCATACCATCCGGTGTCAAATCGGGCATCTGAAGCCATTTCGTCTCAGTCCAGCGATTGACAATACCCATCGAAACCTCGTCTTCGTAGTGCAGCCAGCGACGGAAGCCATTAAACGGCTGTTCCCACTTGATGTAATTCGGGTCCGTATCCAGTTCGAACGATACGTCAACGCTTTCCTGATAGATAGGTTCTTCAATCGGATTGACAAAGGCCGGGTCAATAACAGTCACACCGGGCTGAGGTTCCTCATACAGCGAGAACACCACCGCATCGTCCATCCAATGCCATGGTCGAGTCTTCCAGCCCCACGGGTGATCTACGAGCGCGCCTTCCCGATAAATAGCTGTGATGCTCAACCAGAAGGTGTTGTCTTCGGTCCGGTCTATGAAGTCATTCTGCCAGAACACCTCTTCTTCTTCCAAATCAACGTAATACTGATAGCACACGTCATAAGGATAGTAGCCGTGGTAGTCATCCGTTCCGACCTGCTCCCTTGATACACGTGGATCGTCAACTTCAATTTGCCACAGTAATACCTCGGGGTAGCTGTAGTCAACAGGAGTTCCCGCAGAGGCCGCAACGTTCGTCCAGAAGCCTATACGCCAGCCAATCGGCAGTTCAGGTGGAAGGCTATCGGGATCTTCCCAGTCAAAGTAAGAACCCCACCAGTGAATGCTTGTTATCGGCATCGTACCGAGGCATCTGAAGTCATCTGCGACAACAACACTGGTCTCAGCCCCGCCCACACCGACCCAGTCTCGCCACGACTTCTCATCCCAGCCGCAGTAAACCGGTGTGTCATACGTCGGGTCCCACTCGATAGGCGGCTGAGACCATTTCAGGTGAGGTGTCGGCGGTTTCGGCTCCCAAGCCTCTTCAATCTCAACCGTATGGTCTTCGACTTCACCGTCGTCGGCCTGTCCCGTTACATCAAGACCGCCCGCAGTGCTGATTCGGCAGCGGGCAAACGTAGTCCCTGCTATGGAACCTAAAGGCGCAGTCACTGGAATAGCGTGTACTCCGTCAGGCAATAAGCCGTTGAAAACCAGTTCGGCCGCTTCCCAACTGCCGCTGCCGTCGAAATCGACCCATATCTGGACGACTCCACCGCCGCCGCAGACGTATACGGTAATGTCATTGGAGACTACTTGCGAGAGAAAAGGTATAATTACGCCGTCCTCATCATCGCCGTCAGCGTCAAAATCGTCTCCGTCAGCCCATGGCGTTGGCTGGCCGTCGGGTTCCGGATCCGGCGCACCGCCGCCGCCGGCACTACAGAAATACGGACCGCCGATGATGTGCCTGGCTCCGTTATTAGCAAGCAGCGTCGGATACGTCGGGTCATTTGCATCGCCAAAGTCAAGTTCATCCGGCTGATCATCTTCAATTAATAGCAGATAATCTTCTGTCTCGCCGCCATGAGCGAAGTCGCCTTCACCGTTCCAATCTTCATGATACAGTGGTCCGTCATCTTGATCTATGATAGTAAATCTAAACCAGACATGACCAGGTTCCGGTCCGATCAGGAACCCAGGTGGTGCCAGATTAGAAAGTGGTCCGACATATCCATCCGGTACCCGCCAATTAACCAGCACATGCTCCGGCGCATCTTGAATCGCAATACAATCTGAAGCGCCCGACCACTCACCGCTCCGGTTCCAGTCCGCCAGAACATTTACATATGAGTCCCGGTCATCAGCGGTCTCAACGATATCAATGTCAATATCCACACCCCATGTGGCCATCTGGCATACAGTACCCAAGGGCTGTTCTTCACCTTGTACGCAGGGTACTACCGTTATAGTACTATCAATCGTAAAGGAATCCGCTAAACCGGCAAAATTAACCAATCCTGCATCCCCATCCTGATAACATTCATCATCATCATAACTCGGGAAACAACCTGGCGGGGGACACAAACTGGCATCTCCATCGGTCTCACCATCGACCGATGGGCCGAAATAGGAACCGGTAGGCCAACTGAGATCATGTTCGACATAACCCTGGAGTCCGATAGTAATGCAGGTGGGAAATGCCCCGGTAACTCCCAGCGACGGGTAAGCTATACCACCCTCGGGAGCATCGCCGTATTCCAACTCATCTGGTTGAGTGCTGGAGCCGTCGATCACAAACGCAAGATCAATTGACTCAAATTGATAAGGGTGACCATCCGGGTAGAAAAGTTCGTACCATGGACCAGTCCACGGCTCCAAGCCTTGGCCCCAGACGGCATCATCATTCCAGTGCTCCAACGATGTCTTCCAGCCGAACCGAGCTTGTGTGTCAAGCGGCTGGGCCTGAACGTCAATCCAGTACACGCACGGATCGGCAGTCGTACCCTGCTGGATGAACTGTATGTCCGGGTCATCGATGTAAAAATTGTACTGCCAGCAAATGGTGTCGTTGGCAAGCAGCCAAAGTGGCGGTTGAAGACAAGGTACGAAGTAGTCCTCTTGAAGATCTGTTGCATAAGGACGAACCGTAAATTCACCCGGGTTGAACGTCCATAACCAAAGCACATCACCAGGCATACTGTAACCAGGACCACCCGGATCATCCGCAGGAATATCCGCGTGAATACTTATGGTAAATGACACTGCCGTCGGGTCGTCTCCGTAAGGCAGAAAATCATTAAGCCACGAGCCCCAGATATGGATATCCGTAATTGGCCCTTGGACCGTGCACTCAAAATCATCGGCAAGGATTTGCGCTGGCCATATCCCATCTGTTGTTGCATCTATGTCCATACCGGTATATTCCAGATCCGGATGCTGGACCCACTTGAACGGCATTGTATCGTCCCAGTCACCCCACACGCCGGTTGAGCCAAACAATAATACAACTATAAAAACCAACACGAACTTTCTGTAACATATTCTCATTTTAAGGCCCTCCTAAAATAAAGAAACAATACTTGTTTGTTATGCTCCTCATGCCACCACCAATATCTGAATCCTGCCATCCAAAATCCTCCAAATCAAAACTCTGTTTCTATGAACAAGTGCGTTTTCATATAGCCCGCCCTTGACACAATTCGCGCACAGAGCCAATGCGAGCGTTCTCGGTTCTGCGCATACATCCAGCACCTCCGATTGTTTTGAATTACCCCACAGTTGCCGAGTGAGTACAAACCTTTCTAATCGCCGCGGAGGTGAACTTTCCAAAGGTGTAAGGCACTTTTTGCGGTGACAGTTACATCAAAGCAGTGACTGACCTATATCATTGCCACAATCACCCATCATAACCAATCTATAGTTCTGCTGTGATAAAGTCAAGAAATAAATTGGGCGAACAGCAAATTTTTTTTGCTGCCGGCGAGCATTTTTTGCAGGAAGGCTGGGATACACGCCTGCAATCTGGCTTTATGTGCCTTTGTAGGCTTCTTTGGGGTCGTAAACCTTCTCTGCAATGAATTCGAGGTCTTTGCTGCTGTCTGGCTTCAAAACACGGTAAAAGCAGGACTGATAGCCTACGTGGCATTGGCCGGAATCGACGGTTACTCGGAGAATCAGGCAGTCCTGGTCGCAGTCAACGAGGATTCGGCGGACCTTTTGCATGTGGCCGCTTTGTTCGCCCTTTTTCCACAGCTTCTGCCGGGATCTGCTGAAGTAGGTCGCAAAGCCTGTCTGTACCGTTAATTCCAGTGCCTGCCGGTTCATGTAGGCAACCATTAAGATTTGTCCGGTTTCGGCATCCTGAGCGATGGCGCAAATCAGGCCTTTGTCGTCGAATTTGGGGCTAAACTGTAAACCCTCTTCAATAAGCTTGTTCTCTGCCACGTCCGACGTCTCCTAAAAGTGGTCCGTGCTGAATCCTGTACGATGTTTTCTTTACGAAATAAGGCCACAACATATTGCCGGATAACGTTTTAACCGTTATCATCTGCAAAAACAAGTATTTTTGAGGTGGACTACCTTAATGAGTAACTCCCGACCGAAGAAAAACAGCCGCCTGTTTTTGATAGTTCGCATAGCAGTGGTCGTATGTGGCATCACCTGGGGCATCTGGTGGGTTTCTCGCGGGCAGAGATGGCAAAAGCTCAGAGATATTTTCGCTGGGATGAATCCGTGGCTTTTCGCCGCAGCTCTTGCGATTTTCGTGATTTCGCAGATAATCCTGGCGATGAGATGGTGGCTCCTGCTGAGAACGCAGGACATTCGGATTCATTTTGGGGCGGCGGTAAGGCTGCATTTTCTGGGGTTGTTCTATAATAACTTTATGCCCAGCTCGGTGGGTGGGGATTTAGTTCGTGCCTGGTATGTTACACATCATACACCCAAAAAATTTGCAGGGGCGTTGAGTGTCTTCGTCGACAGGGTTGTCGGCCTGCTGGGAACTCTGATGATAGCCATGTTCTTCTACTGGCTTTTTCTGCGAGGTAAAAACGCTTTGACTCCAGCCGATACGCAGGATGGTTCGCCCGGCGGCTTCATGAAAAGCGCCCGGGTAGTGCTTGCGGTTGTGGCTGTTTGTCTGGTTGTTTTGCTGCTGCTTTGCAGCCTCCGAAGATTCCGAAAGCTCGTTCTCAAACTCTGGGTTTTGTTCAACGAGCGTGTAATCCGCAGATTCAAAGATGCGGTAACGCTTTACTGTAGAAACCCTTTGGCCATACTGGCCGCATTCGGGCTGACCGTATTTCTCCAGATTGCTACGATCACAGGATTCTATTTGGTCGGATTGAATATCGGTATAGAAGCGAGTATTAAGTATTACTACGTCTTTTTTACTCTTACGTGGGTTCTGGGTGCGATTCCGGTTAGTATCGGCGGTGTTGTTGTTGTTGAAGTGCTGCTTGCGTCTCTTTTTGTGAAGTTTGCGGGCGTCGGAGCAGAAGCGGCTTCTGCTCTGGCGTTGTGTCAGCGGGCAGTCTGGATGCTGGCTTCGCTGCCGGGGGCTGTGATACATCTGACGGGCGCGCATTTGCCTAAGGATATCGGCCGTGACGACGGGGTTTGAGCAGGTAGGAAAATGGAGGGTGGGAAATTCGCATTTGGGTTGATTTTTGGGCTTGGAATGCGGTTTTTGGGGTAAAATGGTGCGCACAAACGCGCTGATTGGCGGTGAAAACGCGCGAAAACGCGCGAAAAACTGAGAAAATGTGAGAAAAAATGAGAAAAACACGCGGTTTTTGGGGAGTTTTGGGGACTTTTGAAGAAACGAAAACAGGTTTGATTGATTTTGTTCCGGCGGCGTCGGAGGTTCGCTGAAGGTCCGGCGAGGATCCGCTGTGGGTGGATTTCTAGTGGGCTGCAAGATTGGGTTTGATTGGGTTTGTTTTTCCCTCGTGACCAGGTGTCCATTTTGGCGCAAGTCTTTGCTATGCTGATGGTTAGACGGATTTGACTTTTTTGGAAATTGGGTTTGTTTTGCATAATTTGTGTGGAAGCACGAAATTAAGAATATCTAAATCCGAAACAAATTCGAAGCATGAAAATGAGAAGGCTCGAAACAAGAGGAGAGCCCCGACGAGTCGGGATAAACTCCGATCTTCGATGGGGGGATTGAAATTGGGTTTGTTTTTTCGGGGGCTGCAAACGCGAAAGTCTCCATAAGCCGTTTTGCAATGGGGGGTTAGGTTCATTTCTGGTTTTTGAAATTGGGTTTGTTTTGCATAATTAAGTTCTAAATGCTCGCGGCTTGACCCGCGGCAGAGCCGGGGCCTAAAGAGAATGGAAACGGTACGGTGCATTCTGGTTTTCTCTATAGTCATGATGGTAAGTGATATATGTAAATGCGCACGGGTACCGGAGTACCCTTTCACTATTGGGCCGACCTGCGCGTTTTTGTCGAAATTGAGGGGATTTTGGCCGGGGTAAATGGCCTAACCGCTTGTGGGACAAGGGGTAAGAAATTTTTGGGAATTTGGGGATTTTGTTTGCGGTGGGTTTGGGGTTGTGTTAGGCTTTAGGTGGATGATGGTTGCGGGGACGCGGCCAGGCTTTGGCGGGCAATTATTAGCGCGAAGTGTGCGCATGTTAGATAAGAAGGGAAGGCAGTTTTTTGGAACCACGAAGAAAAGGAAGAAGTTATTTGGTAAAAGATAAAACGGATGTTTTGAACCACGAAGCACACGAAGGTCACGAAGAAGGGACGGAGTTTTTAGTGGAAGGGTTTTGAGGTTTTTTGAGGTTGAGAGAAAATAGAATGAAGGGTCTAAAAAGGTTCCTGACCCCATTAAAATCCAGAGAAAAGATAAAAAGTGAAAAGTAAAAGAAAAACGGATTTCTTTAACCGCTAATGGACGCGGATAGAGAAAAGATGGAGTTTTTAGAGAAAGGGTTTTGAGGTTTTTTGAGGTTGAGAGAAATGAGAATGAAGGACCGGAAAATGATTTGACGGCAAGTGCTGGGTTGGGTATTGTATGGTTTGAAAGTGAGACATTATGGTAATAAGGTTTTAACCTAATTGTGGAAGATGAGACATACAAATTAACGGGACCTCTGCTGGTATTAGCAGGACCAGGTATGGGAAAAACGTATGCTCTAGCTCGCAAGATCAACTATTTAGTAAAAGCGGAGAAAGTCAGTCCTGACCATATTACAGTCATTTCATTTACTAACGAAGCTGCTACTAATATGAGAAAGAGAATTAGTACAAAGCGTGATGACAGAATTTATGTAGAACAAGAATTACAACCATCCGTCATATGCACGATGCACAAGCTAAGTCATAGGATAATAAAAGACAATTATATAAAGGTTGGCCTAGAGAATGGATTTAAAGTCCTATCCTCTGGTAATTTGCGAGCGATACTTGCATCAGACTGTGCTCAACTTGTTGGTGCAAAAAGAAAAGATGCCAAAGAAACACTCGTATGTAGGCAAAAAGGAAAATGTGATAGGGAAGATAGCCTAAAGTGCAGAATATGTGATGAATATAAAAGTCTTCTGAGGAAGTTTAACTACATTGACCATGATGATCAGCTTTTTCTTGCCTGCAAACTGCTAAAGGAAAACGGAAGCGTTTTGGGAGCCGAACAACAAAAAATAGAACATTTACTAGTCGATGAATACCAAGATATTAATTACTCTCAATGGGAACTTATTAAACTGCTAAGTGGGGGAAATCCGGATAATCTCTTTGTCGTTGGAGATGACTACCAAAGTATTTACGGCTTCAGAGGTGGTGACCCAAAGTACATAAGGAACTTTGCTAATGACTATGCTCCAAATGGTATAGTCCGGAACTTAACTCAAAACTGGAGATGCCCTCCTAACATTTTTAAAGGAGCTTTTTGCATGGTCCAAAAATATAATGGTGGGTATCCCGACTTACTTGAAAAAATCACCTTCACTGAAAAATCAAATGCGCGTATAAAACTCTATACCTTTAAACACCATAACCTTGAGGCTAATTTTATAGCAAGGACAATCAGTGAAATAGGCCCTTCATACGATACATTAATCTTAGTTCCGAGTGCCAACTACTCTGCCCCAATAAAGCGTGAACTGCGAAAAAAATTCATCAACTTTTCTTGCGAGTTCGATATTGAAGATACTGACCTTTACTTGATATGTCTGTTGTTAAGATGGCTGAAAGAGCCGACTGACAACTTTAACTTTCGCATACTCATAGAAGAAATAAACAAAGGTGAAAACAAAGCCAAACGAGAGAAAGCACTGCAACACATAAGCAATTGTTGGAACGAGATTGGTGAACGGAAGACTTTATATACAAGATTGAAATTGGTAAAAAATGACGCCGTATTAACGAAATTAATCAATGTGATTACTGAATTAAGAAAATCCCAAAAAAAAGATGCTCCTGAATTTATTTCCACAATACTAGAAAAACTACATTTGTGGCAAGACAAGTCAAATTTCACAAAGGAAATCATTGCTATTGTTGAGGAAATGAAAAACTTGTCAATGTCTTTGGGCGGATGCAGTGTCAGAATTCTTACGATGAAAAAAGCTAAAGGCCTTGAGGCAGACTATGTCTTTATTGTCGGGGTTGAAAATAACATTCTGCCGTACAAAGGCGTGAATGAAGACAAAAAAAAAGAAGACAGCAGATTATTCTACGTTTCAATGACAAGAGCAAAGAAAGAGTTATTTCTTTTGTACTCTGTAGTGCGTGATAGAGATATAACTAAAGTCAAATTGGCTGGAAGGTCAGAGTTCATTGATACTATTCCAAAAAATTACATTGAAGAATTACAAAACTAGGGACGGTGGGAATTACTTGACGGAGATATTATATGACAAAAAACGTTTTGTATTACGGTGATAATTTAGAAATCCTTAGGAATAGAGAGTATTTTCCTGACGAGTGTGTTGATCTGATTTATTTAGACCCGCCTTTCAAAAGCAACAAAGACTACAACGTGCTTTTCGCTGAACAAAATGGGAGCCGTTCAGCCGCTCAAATTAAAGCGTTCAAAGATACCTGGCGTTGGGATACAGCCGCCGCTGCTGCTTATCGAGACATAGTGGAACGTGGGGGAAAACCTTCAGAGGTGATGCAGGCATTCCATACGTTCTTGGGCGAGAGTGACATGCTGGCCTATCTTGCAATGATGGCTCCCCGATTGGTGGAACTTCGGCGAGTCTTGAAGCCTACAGGTTCGATTTATCTGCACTGCGACCAGACAGCAAGCGCTCACCTGCGGCTCCTTATGGATGCTGTGTTTGGACAAAAGAATTTCAGGAATGAGATTATTTGGTGTTACGACAAATGGATTTCCCTATCAGGAGATTTCCGTAGAAACCACGATGTAATTTTTAGATACAGCAAGACAAAAAATGATATCTTCAATATCATTAGGGAAATAGACGAGAAAAGGCAAAAAACCTTGGACAGAGGATATACTACAAACCTTTTACATAATGGTGAAAGACAATTAATTGTATATAAAGGAAGTGAGCACAAGGAAAACATAAAAAGGCTTATAGAAAAGAAAAAATTTGCACGGGTTTTATATAGGGAACCAGAAGGCAATCCATTAAAGGATTGGTGGGTGATAAATATTATACACCCTAAAGCACGCGAACGTCTCGGCTACCCCACACAGAAGCCGGAAGCGTTGCTTGAGCGGATTATGAAAGCCAGCAGTAATAAGGGTGATATAGTTCTTGATCCATTCTGTGGATGCGGGACGACGATAGCGGCGGCACAAAAACTTAATCGCCGCTGGATTGGGATTGATATTACACATCTGGCAGTTGCGCTAATTAGGCATCGGCTCGAAGATATGTTCGGTGAAAAGATTCGTAAAACTTACAAAGTGGTAGGGGAGCCTGTTTCGCTGCCTGATGCAAAGACTTTAGCCGCCAATGACCCTTATCAGTTTCAGTGGTGGGCGCTTGGATTAGTTGGGGCAAGACCGGTCGAGCAGAAAAAAGGTGCGGACAAGGGAATAGATGGTCGGCTTTATTTCCATGATGAAGCTGATAGTTCCAAAGCAAAAACAAAACAGATAATCATTTCTGTAAAGGCGGGGCATGTTTCAGTACCATATATCAGAGATTTGCGGGGTGTCATAGAGCGTGAAAATGCAGAAATCGGCGTGCTTCTTTCTATGAAGAAACCGACAAAGCCGATGCGAACTGAAGCAGCGAGCGCTGGATTTTACAAGTCGCCATGGCAGGAGAAACCTTATCCGCGGTTGCAGATTCTTACTGTTGAAGAACTGCTAAACGGTAAGAGAATAGACTGTCCACCGCTTGGGCAAGTAAATGTAACATTTAAAAAGGCCCCGAAAGCAAAAGAAGTGTCTGGTGGGCAAGATAATTTTGACTTTTAGATGATTAACATCGCCGCATCAGAGAGGGGGAAAAGGTGACCCGCGTAATAAATTGCGGGGTTAAATATGGGTGAGGACGTTTCGTGAGGTTAATAGTGTTCGTTGGCCAGGTGCACGGGCAAGATGCCTGTGCCACGAATAGGAGACAAACACACGGGCAGGATGCCCGTGCCACAGATAACCCTTACTGACGTGCGGGGCTTGGAGGGTTGGTTTGTGAGGCAGGATGGCGGGGTCAGATGGTTTTGATTTTTGCGAATTTTCGTTTTCCTACCTGGACGACCATGTTGTTTGCCGGAGGTATGTTTTGTTGGTTATGGTATATTTCTATTGGCCAAGCAAGTTAGACCAGATAAGGAAGATCGAGAGAGAATGAGGTAGTGAGGTGGGCGGGGAATGAGCGGATTAGTGGCAGGGGAAGGGTTGATTTGGGTCCTCGCAGGCGATGCGGACTGTGACGTCGATGTCCTATGCCTTTTGCTATACCGCCTTGGGCCGTGCCGTAGCCGGCCTGCCCAGGCGCCCAGACCGATTTTATGGGATTCCGCGTAGCCGGTATCTTCGGACCCACCGTCATCCCCGCCCCAAGGGCCGTTGTCTTGTGCAGCATCGGCATAGGTTGTATTTACTGGCTGAGAAAGCGAAGGGAACTGTAAAGATATGTACGGAGAAAACTATGTTCTGTAACTGCGTAAATGGGAGATTCTCGTTGACATTGATGGCGAAATCAGGTAAAATGATATTATTGTTGAAATGTGTGTTTGGTTCATCCATTGAGAAGCCATCTGCCCGAAAGGGTCACTCAGCAGTGTAAACATCGGAAGAGGGTAAAGCAGTGAACTGGAAGGTGAAATTGCAGTTTTGTCTGGCTGCGTCGATAGTTGTTTGGTCGATGGTAACGGCGGCGTGCGGGGGGGTCATCTATGTTGATGCGGACGCCAACAGCGCGAACACAGGCTCAAGCTGGACAGATGCCTTTGTCAATCTGCAGGATGCGCTGTTGGTTGCATCGAGCGGCGACGAGATCAGGGTGGCGGCGGGAATATACAGACCTGATGAGGATTTTGCCAATCCGCAGGGCAGCAGCGCCCGAGAAGCTGCGTTCTGGTTGAAAAGCGGTGTGGCAGTTAAGGGCGGCTATGCCGGCTGCGGCGAGCCGGACCCGAATGAACGTGACATTGACCGCTGGGAGACGATTCTGAGCGGCGACCTCAACGAAGACGACGGTCGGGGCTTTGTCAACAACGGGGAAAACAGCTACCACGTTGTAGCCTACAGTAGTTTCATGGGCACGGCCGTGCTGGAGGGATTCACAATTACCGGCGGCAATGCCAACGCAACGGATAACTTAAGCGGCGGCGGGCTGATCAATATCGGCGGACATCTGAGTATCAGCAGGTGCAAAATCACGGGCAACTCGGCCAACTCGAGGGGTGGCGGGGTGTTGAACGATATATTCGGCGATATCGCATTGACTAACTGTCTGATTACAGGCAACCGCGCACAGTTCAGCGGCGGGATAGAGAATCGCTATTTGAGCGAGGCGACATTGATTAACTGCGCGCTTTTGGGTAATTCAGCCTGGCATGGCGGGGGCTTTGGTAACGTGGGTGCGGATGCGACGGTAATCAACTGCGTTATCAGCGGAAACTGGGTCACAGGAAGAGGCGGCGGGATGTACAATCGGTATGACACCGATGTGACGGTGACCAACAGCATACTGTGGGGCAATACGGCTTCGGAAGGGCCGCAGATCACCGTGTGGGGCAACAGCGTTTTGTCGATAAGCTACTGCGATTTGCAGGGTGGTCGGCAGGATGTGAATGTCGTGGACAGCTTCGTGGATTGGGACCATGGAAATATAGACGAGGACCCTTGTTTTGCCGAACCCGGATACCGGGACATATACGGGATATGGATCGACGGTGACTATCGATTGCTGCCGGGCTCTGGGTGCATTGACACGGGTGACAACGGCAGTGTTCCTGTGGACATCGATGACTTCGATGGCGACGGCAACACTGCTGAACTGATACCGGTGGACCTTGGCGGGGACGCTCGGATCGTGAACGGGGACAAGGACGGGAACTCGGTGGTTGATATGGGTGCTTATGAGTTCTTTGTGCCGCCGCTGGAGGTACCGATGCATTTGACGCCGCGTGTGCTCAATGCGCTCAGCCATGGCAACTGGCTAAAAGCCCACTTCGTTCTGCCGCAAGAATTCAGCATGGCGGATGTTGACGCCAACAGGCCGGCCGAGATGGAACCGCTGAACGTCGAATCGGAATACATCAACGTATTTGTCAATGATGAAGGGCTGATTGAGGTTGTGGCGGGGTTTGCGCGCAGGGCATTCTGTGAGGCCGGCCTTGTTGATGGGGAGGTCACTGTGACAGGACGCTTGATGAATGGGCGATACTTCTATGGTGTGGATTCTATCAGGGTGATTGACCGGCGGATGGAGGGTGTTGCGGTTTTGGCGATGCATTGGCTTGAGGATTGCGCGGGGCCGGGGTGGTGCGAGGGCAGCGATGTTAATGAGGATGGGGTGGTGGATTTTGCTGATTTTGTGCTGGTTGAAGGATGCTGCGTGGAGGTTGGCGGCGATTGAGGGCAAGCTGCAAGCACACGGGCAAGATGCCCGTGCCACAAGTGAAGCAACCGGCCGACACGTCGGGTGGCTAAACATTCTTTGGTTGGCGGGTTATTTGTGGTTTGGGTGGTGAGGAGTTTGGCCAGTAAGGAAAGCGTGGGATGGGGAAACAATACTTGCGAGCGTTAGAGGGACCGGTTAACTTACAGCAGTAATGAAGATGCGCAGGCTAATACTACAGCGCAACATAATAATAGATGAGATTGCCAATCTCTTATCGCATAAACAGTTGTGCTAAACGGGCCAAATTCTAAATCCTAATATCCAAATCCTAAACAAACTCTAAATTCGAATTACCAAAATTCTAAACAACAACGGTCGGCCAATCAGTGTTTTTGTTTCGAAGATTCGGATTTCGAACATTCGATATTGTTTCGGATTTAGGATTTAGTGCTTCGGATTTTAACGGAAAATAAAGACTTTGCACCGCTAAGTTGCGCTGTAGTATTAGCGTGGCTGAAAGAACCGATGCCGGCGACGAATCCCTGACAGAATAAGTTTTTTCAATGATTGCAAACGGTTGGCCAGTGTCTTAATATATGATAAAGGGTTTCGACAGAAATGCTGTAAACAGTGGTTAGCAATTCTATTATAGGATGAATAATCATGCTGAACAAACACATAGGCCGAAGAGAATTCATGAAAATAGCTGGTGTTACAATTGCATCTGCAACGATGTCCTGCGTGGCGGAAGTTAAGCCCAAAGCAAGTCTCAACACAAGTCAAAGACCAAACATTCTGATAATGATGACAGACCAGCAACGTTTTGATTCTTTGAGTTGTTACGGCTGCGAGATAATTGATACGCCGAACCTGGACCGACTGGCCAAAGAAGGTGCACTGTTCGAACACTGCTATAGTACATGCCCGGTGTGCACTCCAAGCCGGGCAAGTATGCTCACGGGCAAAACGGTTCCGAGCCACGGGGTCTACAAACTGCACGACATACTGCCGGACGACCAGGTGCTGTTTACGAAACGGCTTCAGAGCATCGGCTATGAAACATCGCTTGTAGGAAAGCTGCATGTTTCCGGGATATGGCATGAGGCCCAGCACAGGCATTGCAACGATGGATTCGAGCACTACCACTGGTGCATTGATCCAGGGTTGAATTTCGACAGTCCTTATAATGCTTTTGCCAAATGGGTTGAGAAAAAGGACCCGGTGTTTTATGAAAGGCTGAAGAAGGAGGGTAAGGGTCTGCGTCATTTTCCGGCGGAACTGCATTTCAGCAGATGGGCGTCGGAGACCACTATCGGCCTGATTGAGAAAAGGGACCGCAACCGGCCTTTCTTTATTTTGACGAGTCTGTTCGATCCGCATGACCCGTATTTTGACCATCCTGTTGAATCGCGTGCGTTGGTGCATGACGACAAGATACCGCAGCCGACGGAACCCGGTGACATGAAGGATATGCCGGAGGGGATAAAACGCGAAATGGCAAAGGCTCATCTTATTAAGACGAACAGCAAAACATTCGCTGAGCCTCTGAAGGAGCTGCGTAAGGGCTATTATGCGTCGATAGCATTTCTTGACCAGGAATACGGTAAGGTACTGGACTACCTTGATTCAGCCGGTCTTACTAATAACACGCTTGTAATGTTCGTCAGCGACCATGGTGACATGCTGTGGGACAGGGGCTTGTTCACCAAAGGTGCTTTCTTCTATGACCCGTCGGTGAGGGTGCCGTTTCTGATGCGTTTTCCGGGCAAAATCGGCGCGGGGACAAGAATAAAAGAGCCGGTTCAGCAGCTTGATATAGCAGCAACATGCCTGACGGCGGCAGGTTACAACAAGGAAGAAATTAACAAAACGATGCCGCACTCGATGGATTTGATCAGATTCATACACGAGGGCAAATCCTACGAAAAGTACCGGGACTATGCCGTTTGTGCCTATAGAAATACAGGCTACGGTCCGGGACACAAGTATTTCGATCCGCCAATCCAGGCAACGATGTTCCGCGACCAAAGGTACAAGCTAAACGTCTATCACGACATCGACAGCAAGGGCGACTTCGAGGGCGAATTGTACGATATGGCCGATGACCCGCAGGAAAGGAAGAATCTCTGGAACAATCCGCAATACACGACGGTCAAGATGGGACTGATGGGCAGGCTCATGGACTGGATGGTGGACAACAGCGTTCGTTACCCCGGTTCCAGAGGCGGCGAGAAGTTCATGACCCTTCAAACGAACTATTATGGTGGCGAGAAGAAGTAGATTGGCGGATTGAGAAGAAAAAGTATGGCCAACGGTGGCAGATAGAAACAGTTAACAGTATGATTAAAGGCTTGCAGGGTTCAGCTCTTCGGCCTCGTAGTTACTGGACACAACAAAGAGAGATCGTACTGCGAATCCTAACCCACAACGTCATGATCATCTGGCGTACTATAATAGGTTCTCTACAGATCATTCCTGACCCCGTTTCCCCCCCACCGTTTTCCAGGAAATCTTGATTGTCGCTCAGCGAACAGAAAAAAAGGGATTCACAATCTTAGAGTCTAAAGGCATAGACAGGAATACTGATCTTGCTCATGTCCGGCACGTTCGTTTCTATATTGACTGCTCCCTCAAGTTTACCTTTGGTTGTGTTGGCTGGTATAACTGTGACTATAAGCATGTATTCATTATCCGCGAGTCTTTTGGTTACAATCTCAAGCCATGGTTGGCTGCAATTTGTCTGTAAGACATCAAAGGAGTCGCCTGATCGCAATTTGATACGTTTGGTTTTGTTGTCCTCTCCAAGGTAAATCAAGCCAAACTGAATTTGGGTTAGAGATGTCTTGATAGGGCCTACGATTTCTGCCTGTACAGGTATTTGCAGAACTTTTCGCGAAGCGCCAATACAGGGGATACGGACTACTGCGTGAAACAAACCTGGCGGGACGGTTGGCAATAGACGGAATTTGAGCAGGTAGTGCTTGGTGTTTCTTTCGTTTTCGAGTGGGCTAATCTCCAAGAAGGGAGACGAACTCTTAGCTTCCTTGATAGATAGATGCCTATCCTCGGAACCCGGAGTTATTTTCATCAGAAGAATCTTTTCTGTGCCCATAGGTATTATACCGAGGAGTGCATACAGTGGCTTGAGCGCGAACTCTGGCTTGCGCTCAGCTTTTATAGTTAATAGAGTAGTGGGTGATTTGGGATCGTTGGATTTAACAATTGCCTTATGCTGGGGTAGTTTGCCAAAACGACCTTTCACGTGGAAGTCAATGGTCAGGGGAATGGACTCGCCCGGTCGGATTGTTTTCTTCTCGATTGCCGCCATCGTACAGCTACAATCGGTTTTGATGTCTGCTATGACCAAGTTGCCCAGGCCCTTGTTTGTTATCTTGAAGGTCGGTGAGATAACGTTAGTGTTTTCAAAAACCACTCCCGCGTCAAAGACAGTTTTATCAACGAATATCTTCGGAATGCCAGACTGCGCATTGAGATCCGGCAGCACCATTTCGTGTTCATCTATGAATAGACAGATGCCTTGCCACTTCCACCTCTTGTTCAAATCTTTCGCGTCAGTGATAACAAAGGTTTGGGGAGTATCGACTACCTTAAAACCCTTTCCTGCTTTGTTGGGAAGCAATGCTATAAAATGATCGCCGTTGACGTGAAGGATTGCGGGCCGGCGCATTGCAAAGAGAAATTCGTCTGTAACTTTTACCGGTAGAGTTTTAAGGCCGTAAGCTTCGGCAAATATTTTTAGCTGGGCCAGATTTGAATCATGCTCGACCGTGCTGACATTTAGCAAGTCATTAACTTGCAGATCCTTTCCAAAATATCGAAGGATTGAAACCAGACTATTCTGACCACAGATTTTCTTCTGTTCTTTAGCATATGTAGTATCTTTAGTAGTCTGAACAGATGCCAGAACAGGAGACCACAAGTAAAGAAACAGGCTGGACAGGACACAACAAGTAGCTATATGTTTCATGACTCATCGCCTTTCTGTTTCATTCTTGCTTTAGCTACAGCAAAAAATAACACTATTATTAATAAACCGCCGACTACAAATACAAACCATGGAAGGGACGCGGGCTTGGAATCTGCCGCGGATGTGGTACGCTCAGTTTCTTCTTCGATACTCGACGTCCCGGATACAGATGTTTCTGTGGCTGAGATGGCGCGACATTTCCGACCGGCTTCGGGATTACTGTCAGGCTTTATTTGGTCAATTAGGCTATCCTCGAATATCGGCTGGTCATCAACTCCAAAAATAAACCACATCCTCAGAGTATCGTCCCAAACCTTCGTCCCTGATGGAAATTGAACCTGGAATGTGTCATCCGGGACCTCAATGTCGAACTTGGCGTCGGTAACACGTACCCTGTACTCAACACGTGGTTCTCCTTGTTTTCCAGGAATAGGGTACCGGATACTTTCACGCTCAGAAATATGCCATAGTCCATTGTCGTATTGCTTTAGCTTGTAGTTTATCGAGTAATCTATGTCACCTGGCTTTCTGAAACGTTCCCACTTGAGAACATTAAAACCTCTATTACCATCGATCGTGATATGATGTATTGAACCGTTCGATTTGATAATCTGCAAAAGATAAATGCCGGGACCTGGGCTATCGAGAAGCTCAAAGGTGTAGCCTCTCTTGATTAATTGCCCATAGCTCAGGTTAAAGGGCCACCCTAAAAGCTCCTCCGCAAAAAGCCCACCAACCTTGTCTCTCTCATACTGCCATCCCACTGGTGTGGTTTTTACACCTTTTATCCGGTCGACGAACTTGCGCCCTTTTGTGCCGTCGAAAACAGCAGTGATATGGCTAACAGAAATGGCTTCTTTCTTCTCTCCGGTCTCATAGGTCTTTTTAAGAGTTTCAACTCGAGCGCGAATTCCGCTAATTACGGCACTATATTCCCTCACTTCATACGGTATCGGCCTTGGGGGAGGGGCGCCGGGTACAATGAGGACAAGACCATGAGGAGTTACAGTTTCATGAACCCACTTCATACTGAAATCACTGCTTGGTTTTGCAGCTTGGCGAACTGCTTGTATGAGAGATTCGATAGCCTCGTTACTTTGTGGTTCTATGGCTTGCTCCGCTAACAGTAACGGATCCAAGATACATGTTCCAAATATGAAGATGGTTAGAATTTTCATGGTACTCATGGTGCTTGTTCTCCAAATAGTTAATCTGACTTCTTATTGCTAATCCCTTCACAAGGTATATCCCCCTTTACTTGCAAAAGAGGGATATACCCTAAAAGTCTCGAGTAAACACCTCGTAGCAGAATTACAAGCAAACGATCCTTAGCTGCAATTATTACCCATCATAGTTCCATTTGCAGTTGTCGGAACGCCAGTACAACCAGAGGATGTGCCAATCCAAAAATCTCCTTGACAACTGGTGGACTCATCCGTGCCCGTCGTGCAACTGTCACTATCCGTGCTGGAGTAATAACAATTCTTAACATCGTCTGTATCCCCGTCATTTCCCTTACATGTGCCATCCTCTCCAAGACCATTTACGCACGGAGTACACTCGATATCTTCGCAATCGTGAGTTTCACAGTTGCAATTTGACGCTTCGCAGCCATCTACGCACCATATTGATCCACCATTGAAGGAAGTTAACTGCGCATCAGAGAGGATAGCGATTTCGTCATCGATTGTCAAATTTGCAGCAACCAAACCAGCAATAACTGCAATAGCACAAGCCATACAAACTAAAGGTAACTTTTGCCTTTTCATAGTATTGCCTTTCGATAAAATTGTACTTATAGAAAAGTTAATGTCAAGATAATTTCATTTTCCCATATTTTTTCTACCAGTCATCCAATAGTTCAATCATAACAATAACCTCCTTTCTAAGGCGAATGTGGTTAATGATTTGCTGATGAATACGCTGTATTTGCTTGTAAATCGCCGTTTTCAGATAACTTTTGTAAGACAGCTTCAAAATCAGGAGCTTTTGCTTCCCATGCTGCTGCAACTTTAGCATCTGTCAATAGTGCCACCGCCGGAGTTGTTATGAACCATTCTTTTGTCTCGGCGAGTCGGCCGACTGTGCAGGGGGTCTTTTGTGTGATGGGGGCCTGACCGTACGGCGGTACTTCTATCAGGGCGATTCGTAGAAAATCCTCATTGCCGGCAAGGTTGCGGGCCATTTGCTCGTATTTTGGAATGGCTTCGGCGCAATCGGGGCAGTCGTAATGATATAGCAGGATCAGCCAGTTGCCTTTTTCGAGTTGTTTTCCGATATCGATATGGTCGAGGATAGGCAGCTTCCTGCCGACCCAGGTTTCGGGTTCGAGGACTTCGTAGGATGAGGTGACGGCGGCTGGGGTGTTCAGGGCCAGGATGGCCGTGGCGCCGACAAGGATGATGAGGCAGAGAGATGCGGCGGCTGCGAAATGGTGTTTTGCGGGCATGGGGGTTATGAGTTCTCGCAACAGGTGCTTTATGGATGGGTGGTGAAGGTTAAGGGATAATTGCGGGTGAAATATCAGCAGGGCCAGGACGGCCGGCAGGTCGATGGTCAGGAGGGTTATCCAGGGGTTTACGTGGATTTTGCCGAAGCAGCCGCAGGATGCGGCACCGGTGAGGCCTTTGTAAAGTGTTATGGCTGCGAAGGTGGCGAAGCATAGCAGAGCTATGAGCCATGCGGCTTTTTTGACCAGGTCTGAGAGCAGCCAGAGGCCCAGTGCGAGTTCGAATACGACTGTGAAGATTAGAAACGGCCTATACGACCAGATATCGTTGTTGGCAACGGGTTCTGTGAGCAGTTGCCAGCCTTTTAGGGCCGCGGCAATGAGCAGCAGTGCGGCAAGGAGCTTTGCTACGATATCTGATAGTTCTTTCATATTAGAGCATCCAAGTCAGATCCATATTGTGTCACGGCTTTGACAATACCCTTTTCATAATGTAAGGCGAACGGAGGCACAGGATGTTGATGTGGTTTGTGAAATTTTTTCTTTTGGTAAGGGTGTGTTTGGGCTACTTTTTTGCATTTGGGTTGATTTTTGGGCTTGGAATGTGGATTTGGGGGATTTGAAGATACTCTGCGATTGGTGGGTTTACGGGGGATAGGATGGTGTTGGAGGAGGTAGGCCAGCGGGTATGGCTGAGATATCCCGAGAAGCTGTCGGTTATGTTGCTGCGGAAACGGTTGAAGCGCGGTGTGCGTGGGTGGTTTCGAGGCTTTTCAGGAGGTAGTTCTCAACTACTGTCTCCCAACTCATTTTTTTGGCGAGTTCGTAGCCGTCACGGATTATGGTCTGGATTTCTTTTTCGTTTTTGGGCAATCGCGTGAGAATTTCATCGGCGACTTTTTTGCTTTGGGCAATCTCTATCCTGTTGCGGACGACGCGGTCGATGCGGAGCATGTTTTCAAGGTCAGAAGGTACGGTATCATCGAGGTCGGTGTAGTCGGCAATGATGACGTTGTGACAGCTATTGCCTGAGGTGACATCGTGGAGAAAGCCTGTGCATCCGCAGACGTTGCTGACGACGCAGATTCCGCCGAAGGAAAGTGTCTCGAACTGCGAGATTCCGAATGGTTCGTAAATGCTCTGGCCGAACTCGACGTCACTGCCCTTTCGGATGTCCATGAACTCCATGTCCCTCGGCATGCGGCTTCCGCATTGGCTCGGCCTGAAGCCGAACTGATTTATGAAAACAATCTTTATGTTCGAGCTTCCGGCGTTGAACTGCTGTATTGCGGTATAGAAATCGGCTTCGCCGTTTGAGAGGTCGGGCCATCCTTCCCTGTGGGCGACAGGCCAACTGTATTCTGACTCCATGTTGTTTATATCGCTGCTCGGTCTTGCGGCGACTTCGGTCGAGAGCAGGAAAAAGACACCGGTGGTGCCCTGCCGCCTGAACTGTTGTTCGAGATGCTCGAGTACCCTGATATCGCGCCATAGTCCCTTACTTCGGACGAGCCTGGTGACATGAGTAAAGATAAAATCAGGCTTGAAGCCGAGGAGATTATTGCAGTAGCGGCGCAGCTTTGTTTTTGATTTCAGCTTTTCAGCGGTGTCTATTTCGAATGCGGGTGCACCGTTGTAGACGAGGTCGATTTCGGCGGTTTTGAGCTTTGGAGAAAGGAACCTGAGTTCGTCTACGACGTAATCTCCGACGGCATATATGCAGTCGCAGTATTGGGCGGCATCTACGAGGGGATACTTGAAATATGAACTTTGGTCACCAAAGACATCTTCTACATAAAGACCCTGTTCGGAGGCCTTGCGCATAACGTTGTAGAACATTGTGTCGTGCCCCGGATGTTTTTCAATTATGTTCCGCATCGGCGCGACTTCGTGAGCGTAGAAGACGGTTCCGTAATCACAGGATGGTTCAAGGATAGCTGCCAGCGCGGTCGGCATTCCCATGAATTCATGAGCGACGATGGTGGTGGAACTCTTTGCGGCACCGATTATTTTTAGTACATCAAGCGCAGGGCAAGCGAGCCTTACATACTCCTCGTATTCCCATAAGTTTTCGTATAGGTCGCTGCGTATACCGAATTCGTCGAAGAGACGGCGCTTAAAACGATTGATTGGTTCAGCGGCGGCATTTTGTACGTTTATGAGCACTACCTCCGGTGAGCCTGTAATGCCTGCCCGTTTGTCGGTGAATGATTTTCTTCCGTAGATAATGTTGACGTTGTAGTGTTCCTCAACCTTACGCAAGGCCCGTGCGTAACGCGTGTTGGCGACAGCGTCGATGGATGAATAAAGCAGTTCACCGTTGCGGCCGAGCCTGTAAATCGTGGGGCCTTCTGTAGCAAAGAAGGGTCCGACCACTATAGAGCGATCGACCGCGTCGAGATACGACCTGCAGGTAAACATGCCCTCGATAACGGCACCGATACCACCAATTTTTTCAACTGCTTCGTGCGTGACGTGCACAAGCGTTTTATTTCGGGCCATGACAAACATCCCCCAAGTTGCATTTCAAGCTTTCCAGTTGTCTCTACTGTTTCTATGTAAAGTATATGGAATAGTTCGATAGGGGCCAAATTTTGGAGGAGGTAGTGACGGAGAATTTTTTGGCGAAAATATACACGTGCAGTATCGGTTCGTTTTTCGGGTTATTCTCGGACGCGTATATTGTCAGGCTGAAATTGGAGTTTTGGACTAACCTATTCGTGTGCGAAGAGTTCTTATCAAACCTGCGAGGACTCGCTGGGGGATGTCGGCGAGTTCAGGCTCGGGAATATCACTAACCCCAACTTTGTCGAGTGCTTCGAGAGCCCTTCTGCCGAATGGTATTATGATTTCGGCGGTTTTCTGTGCCTGGTCGAGCGAGCCGTCTGCCATCTGACGCAGGTAGGTAATAACGGTCTTTGTGAGTTCCTCATTACTCAAAGGTGCCGGTGTGATGGTGACAAGGTCAAAGTTCGGCGTTTCTCTCTCCTGGAGGATGCTCTGTGTGAGCTTGTAGGTTTCGGCCATGAGGCGTTTTTGTTTTTCGTCTTCGGTTTCATCAATCGGAGCGAGCGGAATCTCATCGTGGACTATGCGCGGCACATATATTTTATTTTGGCATGAGGGACATTTGCGCCATTGTCCGCCTGCGGAGTCCTGTGCTTCGATTTTTTTCCCACAGTGTTCGCAATGAAAAATTATCGACATTTTCTCACCTCTAATAAAAAGGCCAAATAGTTAATCCATTTTGTACTGCGCTACGACCTGGGTCGTGATTCCACCACGAGGGGTAAACCGCGATGTAACCTTCATCCAGCGTGGACTGCAGGCATTGACGAGACAGTCGAGGATGTCGTTTGTCAGTGCCTCATAAAAAATACCCTTGTTTCTAAAACTCTGGATATAGAACTTCAGGCTCTTAAGCTCAATGCACTGCTTATCGGGGCAATAGTCGATGATAATTTCGCCGAAATCGGGCTGGCCCGTTCGCGGACATAGGCTGGTGAACTCAGGGCATCTTATGGTGATGGCATAATCACGCTGGGGTCGGGGATTATCAAATAGCTCCAGTTGTGTCAGCTTGTCCGTCATTTTAGCCTCTTTTTCAGCATTGTACTCATCTATTTTAATCGAAACGGTTGGTTGTGGCAAGTTTTTATTGTGGCATGGAGGTTTTCTGTTTGAGGTTATTTTGCTATACTACAGCGCGATGTGGTTGAAGAGTGAGGGGGCATTTTTAATGGAGCTTGCAGCAATGGGGCCAAGAAAGGCAGTTATTTTGCTTAGCGGCGGACTTGATTCGGCGACGACGTTGGCGATTGCTATAGACGAGAAGTTTGCGTGTTATGGGCTGACGTTCAGGTACGGCCAGAGGCATGGACGGGAGGTCGAGGCGGCAAAAAAAGTGGCCAAGTCGCTGGGGGCCGTGGAGCATCGGGTGGTTGATATTGATTTGGGCGGTTTTGGCGGCTCGGCACTGACGGACAAAGCAATAGAGGTGCCCAAAGACAGGGCACAGTTGGGCCGGATTGAGGAGATACCGGTGACTTACGTGCCGGCCCGCAATACCATATTCCTGAGTTACGCACTTGGCTGGGCGGAAGTTTTGGGGGCGTTCGATATTTTTATCGGCGTCAACTGCACGGACTACAGCGGCTATCCGGACTGCCGCGGGGAGTTTATCGAAGCTTTCGAGAAGACTGCGAACATGGCAACTGCTGCTGCGGTTGGGGGCAGAGGTATTTATAAGATTCACGCGCCACTGATAGACATGAGTAAGGGTCAAATAATTTCCGCGGGGATTAGGCTGGGTGTGGATTATTCTCTGACTCATAGCTGCTACGACCCGGATGCGGATGGCCGCAGTTGCGGCAGATGTGACGCGTGCAGATTACGATTGAAAGGTTTTCATGAATTGGGCATGGCAGATTTAATCGATTACGTCGATTAGGCGGTTTTTTGGCGTGGCATGAGAGGAATGATGCGAATTAGCGAGATATTCTATTCACTGCAGGGAGAGGGGACTTTGGCTGGTGTACCGAGCGTGTTTGTGCGATTAGCAGGTTGCCCGCTTCGATGCCGATGGTGCGATACGAAATACGCATGGAAAGCGAGCACCGGGTTTTATTGCGGTGTCGAAAAGATAATACATGACGTGCAGCAGTGGGACTGTAAATACATGGTGATAACCGGCGGAGAACCGATGCTAAAAGCGAACCTTTCAGCGGACTCTGAATTCGTGGAACTGCTTTCAAGACTGAAGGCTTGCAGAAAACATATTACAATCGAAACGGCTGGGATTGGCTTTATGGCGAACCTTGCGTGCGATTTGATGAGTATCAGCCCGAAGCTGAGGAATTCTGTACCGACTGAGCCGGATGATGCGCAAATGCATAAAGATTTGCGGCTCGACACGGCGGTACTGGCTGAGTTGATATCGGCATACGATTACCAGTTGAAATTTGTTGTGGAGCAGCCAACGGACATGGAGGAAATAGAGGAAACTCTGGAACAAATACCGGATGTCGATGCGTCGAAGGTGATGCTGATGCCGCAGGCGGCGACGAGACGACAACTGGCGGAGAAAGGGCCGATGGTAGCTGAAATTTGCAAGCAGACAGGGTATGCTTTTTGCCAGCGGCTGCAGGTGCTGCTTTGGAATAACGAACGGGGAAAGTAGCCCTGCACGCGAATTTGGGGGCGTGTGCAAAAAGTAGCGGTGAATTTTCTTGCAATGGTTTTTCGTTGTTTGTAGACTGTGCCTGCACCGGCCCTTTTTCGAATGTGTCGAAAAGGAACCTTTTTGGAGAGGTGGCCGAGCGGCTTAAGGCAACGGTTTGCTAAACCGTCGTGGGGGTATAAACCCCCACCGCGGGTTCGAATCCCGCCCTCTCCGTTTTTCCGTGGTTTTTGGCCTGAAAACGCGGTTTTTGGGGCATTAGAGGTGTTTTCCATACCCGGTGACACCGTCTGAACGTCACCCCTTATTGTCTCATGTTGTCTCATAGAATCCACCGGAATCTCACTAATTTTTGCAAGTTTGACTGCAAGTTTTTTTCTTTCCGGACTTGTAGCATCGACAATGCAGTTTTTATCATCGGTTCCGGTTGCCGCCGCCTTTTTACTCGGCAAAGATAAATCCGGCAGTTTTTCAATCGCCTCGGACGCTTGCCCCGCGAAAATATGAGTATATCTGCTCATCGTTAAGTCAATTGTGCTGCGTCTCATCAATGTTTGTGCAACCTTTGGATGCACCTCGGCAGCGGCCAGCATAGACCCCGTGCTATGTCGCAAACTGTGAAAATCGGCATATAGCCCTGAATTGGCTCTGGCAGTATTAACTCCACATGGCTGCCCCGCCGATGTCATGCTGCAACTCAGCTAAATCTCTCAGTTCGTTGTCCATGCGTGATATTCTGCTATAGAATTGCTAAGCCTGTAAACCAAACCAGCTATGTTCCCCCGTTGATGCTTCCCGTGATTTGCCCCCAGACCGCACAGGATCACATCTGCTGCGTTATCTCTTGCCATGACACCTTTTTTCTTCATACAACTCTCATTACTCCTCCTCATCCAACGGCTCCACCTGTCGTCTACGTGCCTTGCTGTTGGTCTTGGTATTAGGCATAAATGGCGTTTGTTGTCAGACTATGTCGTCCGGAGAGACCGCTTGACCCAGCCCCCTGGTTCGTGGTAGACTGTAACATCGCCAACTGAAGTACGCAACGGCAGGTGGAGTTGTTAGGGCGAAGTATGCCAAGGCGAAGGAAGGTAAATTGGGCAATGGAGCAATTTTTGGCTTTTTGTTGTGAAACCACGAGATGTGCCGTTAACGTTGCATGTCTTGCCGGTAGCATTAGAAGAATCGTATTTCCATGATATTTCGGGAGACGTGCCAGTGGCGGACACTGAGTTTTACGCTCATACAGATCCGAATAATCCCGGCAAGACACCGGAACAAGGGGCAAACTGGCAGAAGCTCAAGGATCACCTTAAAAACACGGCAACTTTGGCAAAAGACTTCTGTCAAAGTTTTGGTGTTGGAGAATGGGGGACAATAGCCGGCATCCTGCACGATCTCGGAAAATACTCGGATGAATTTCAAAGGATGCTTCGTGCAACTGCTGACGCACACATAGAGCGAAAGAGTAAAGTTCAGCATTCGATAGTGGGGGCCAGACAAACAGAGCGGAAATGGCCGAGCGGCGAAGGGAAAATACTGGCCTACGTGATTGCAGGACACCATACAGGTCTGCCGGACGGTAAATCAAGTGAAGAATCTTCTCTTGCAAAGCGACTACAAAAGGAATTGCCTTATAATTTTTGTTGGCCGGATGAACTGCTGACAATACCAAAGCCTGACATGCCGTTTGCGGTGGACAAGCTACGAGCAGGTTTTGAAGTGAGCTTTTTCATCCGAATGCTGTTTTCTGCCCTGGTTGATGCAGACTCTCTCGATACTGAACAGCATATGAAGCCGGAGCAAGCGGTTTTGCGACCAAAGGAATACTCACTTGCAGCTTTGCAAGAAAAGCTGAACACTTATCTTGGCACAATTGAGGCGAAGGCTCAGAAAACACCTGTAAATCTGACACGCTCACAGATTCTGAGCAACTGCCGCAAGGCAGCGGATTGGGACCCGGGATTATTCTCGCTCACTGTACCCACGGGCGGAGGCAAGACCTTGTCTTCGATGGCATTTGCTCTTAAACATGCGGTAAAGTACGGGCAGAAACGAATCGTATATGTGATTCCATTTACCAGCATTATTGAGCAGAATGCCGCCATCTTCCGAGAAATATTCGGTACTGAAAATGTTTTGGAACATCACAGTAATTACGAGCCGGCTGAAGAAGACCATCTAACCAGGCTGGCAGGTGAGAATTGGGATGCGCCGATTGTGGTGACAACAAACGTTCAGTTTTTCGAGTCCCTGTTTGCCTGCCGTACCAGTCGTTGCAGGAAACTGCATAATATTGCCAATAGTGTAATAGTACTGGACGAAGTGCAGGCCCTTCCGTCTGAACTGCTCTTACCCTGCATTGAGGCAATACGAGAACTTGCCCTGCATTATAACTGCTCTCTGGTACTTTGTAGCGCAACGCAACCGGCTATTCAAAAACGAGAGGATTTTACCGCCGGTCTTGCAGGTGTCCGTGAAATTGCAGAAAATCCGGAGCAACTGGCAATCTCACTTAAGAGAGTCAACACCGTTGACCTCGGCAATCTGACAGATGCTGAACTCAAAGCACGATTGGAGGCACATGAAAAAGTATTATGCGTAGTTAATACAAGAAAGCATGCCCGTTTTCTTTATGAGCAACTGAGTGATGGGAATGGCTTGTTTCACTTGAGCGCATCCTTGCGTCCTGTCGACCGATCGAGGATACTTCACAAGATACGCGAAGCACTAAAGGAACGGGAACCTTGTCGCGTCATCAGTACCCAGCTTGTCGAGGCTGGAGTGAACATTGACTTTCCTGTTGTCTATCGGGCAATTGCCGGGATAGATTCAATTGCTCAGGCGGCAGGCAGATGCAACCGCGAAGGGCTGCTTGATTGGGGTGACGTTTTCATTTTTCGCCCGGAACACAAGTTGCCACCGGGCTACTTTCGCCAAACTGCACAAACGACGGAGAGCGTTATGCGGCGATTCAGTGAAGATATGCTTTCACTAAGTGCCATCGAAGAATACTTTCGGGATTACTACTGGTCACAGGGTGAACGTTTAGACAATAAGGGTATACTTCGTATGCTTGCCGAAGGTGTTCTGCAACTGGACTTTCCTTTCCGCGAAATCGCCAAAAGATTTAAGCTTATCGAAGAAAAATACAAGCCGGTGATCATACTGCGTGATGACGATGAGGAGAAACTAATCGACAATATCCGAGGTTCAAATGCTTTACGAGGTTTTAGCCGAAAACTGCAAAAGTATACAGTTCAGATATGTGAACGCGATTGGAACAGGTTATACGCAGAGGGGTGTCTTGAAATGGTTAGAGAGATATTTCCTGTTCTGGTATGTCCTCACCTTTACGATGAGAAGACAGGATTAGATGTAAGCAAACTCGATAACCCCGATCCCAATGATTTGATCGGATAAAAGAAAGGAGGCGATATGTCTTTTGGAATAAAACTGAAGGTCTGGGGAGATTATGCCTGCTTCACCAGACCGGAAATGAAGGTCGAGAGGGTCAGCTATGATGTGATGACCCCATCGGCGGCACGAGGCATACTTGAGGCGATTTACTGGAAACCCGCAATTCGCTGGGTCATAGACCGGATTCACGTATTGAAGCCGGTTCGGTTCATGAACATCCGGCGAAATGAGGTCGCGAGCAAAATACCACTCAGGAACGTCAGGACTGCGATGAAGGGCGGAGAAGCGACCCTGCAACTTTTCATCGAAAACGATCGCCAGCAGCGGGCGGCAATGATACTGCGGGACGTTGCCTATGTCATCGAGGCACACTTCGAATACGCCGGCAAAGAAGATAACAATGATGGCAAACACCTCGACGAGTTTAACCGCAGGGCCAGAAAGGGGAAATGCTTCAATCAGCCTTATTTTGGTTGCCGTGAGTTCCCCGCGTATTTTAGGCTGATGGAACCCGATGAACCGATTCCTGTTTCCCACATGAAAGGGACACAGGACTTGGGGTATATGCTGCACGATATTGATTTTGGAAACCAGATGCAGCCGCACTTTTTCCGGGCTGAGATGACCGATGGTGTAATCGACATCCCGCCGTTCGAAGCAGAGGAGGTGAAGACATGATATTGCAAGCACTCTACCAATACTATGAACGACTTGCCCCGGAAAAACAGATTCCTGAATTCGGTTTCAGCATGGAGAATGTTGGCTTTGTCCTTGAAATTAACGCGGACGGGAAGCTGGTACAAGAGCATGATATCAGACAGGGTGAAGGTACTACAATTCGCCCAGTATTGCTGGAAATACCTTACTCAAACAAAGTAAATGTACGGGCAGTAAACATCGAACCTAATTTTTTGGTTGATAAAGCGGCATATCTCTTAGGCAATGACAACAAAACAAAACCTAAACGACTTCCTGACTGCTATAAGTCTTTTGTTTGTCTCGTTAAGTCTGTACTGAGCGAAAGTGATGACAAAGGTGCGAATGCGGTATTGAAGTTCTACGAGAACTGGTATCCCGCTGAGGCACCGGAAAGGCTGCAGTATTGGGAGGAGATTGCCTCCGATAAGGCTGGTTTCATCGCGTTTCAGCTTAGCGGAGAAAGACAATACATTCATTTGCGCACCAAAGTTAAAAATGCGTGGCAGAAGTATCTTGAGAAGCGGAAGTCGAAGTTGAAGGGACAATGCCTATTGTCAGGAGCCCCACATACAGATCTACAACAATTACATGCACAATTCAAAGGCATCGCTGGCGGGCAGTCATCCGGCAAATCATTGGTTTCCTTTAACATTAAATCTTCCGAATCCTATGGCAAAGAGCAAAGTTTTAATGCGCCAGTCAGCGTTGAGGCGGAATTCAAGAGTTCAACTGCTCTGAAGCATCTGATCCACAACGAAGCGCAGCACCTCTACGTTGGTGACACTTACACTGTTTTCTGGACGGAACGAGATTCACCTGTTGAGGGTATGCTGGGAATGGTACTCGACCCAAAAGAGACGCAAATAGCAGACGATGCAGACCTGCGCAATTTTCTTGAGGCCGTTCGTCAAGGAAAGAGACCTGACAAAATCGACCCTGATGTGAAGTTCTATATCCTTGGCCTATCGCCTAATGCAGCCCGATTAGCGGTGCGGTTCTGGTATGTCTGCTCGGTGGGAGAACTTGAGGACCGAATCGGCCAACATTTCCGTGACGTGCAATTACAGAGAAGCTTTGACTCTGAACCTGAGTATCCCGGCATTCGCAGAATCCTCTGGGAAACATACAACAAGAAGTCCAAAACCGAAACTGCCTCTCCATTACTGGCTGGGACTTTGATGAGGTGTATCCTTGAAGGGGCCGCATACCCGCTGGCACTGCAAAACGCGGTAATCAACCGAATCCACGCTGACCAAGACATCAATTATGTCCGCGCGGCGATTCTCAAGGCAATACTCGTTCGCAAATACAGAATCTATAATCAAGGTATGGAGGTCAAAATGTCACTCGATAAGGAAAACAAGAATCCAGCGTATCTCCTGGGACGGCTATTTGCCGTTCTGGAAAAGGCACAGACAGATGCTCTCGGTAAGCACATCAATGCTACAATAAAAGACCGCTTCTTTGGTGCAGCTTCGGCCACGCCGAAAGTCGTCTTCCCCCAATTGATTCGACTTTCGCAGCATCACATAGAAAAGGCTGAATACGGACGACTAAACGACAAGAGAATCGAAGAGATTCTCTGTGATATCACAGAGTTCCCCGCACATCTGTCGCTTGATGAACAATCCCTGTTCATTCTTGGCTATTATCACCAGCGGCAGGATTTCTTCACCAAAAAAGAGGAAAAAGAGTAGAACCAATAGACAATCAATACAACAAGAAAGGAGCAAATATCAATGAGTACTGCAATTCAAAACCGCTACGAATTCGTTTATCTGTTCGATGTAGAAAACGGCAATCCTAATGGCGACCCCGATGCAGGCAACATGCCGCGAATCGACCCTGAGACAAGTTACGGCATCGTGACCGACGTCTGCCTGAAACGAAAAATCCGCAACTATGTGCAGATTGTCAAGGAAGACCAGCCACCATTTGAGATTTTCATTAAGGAAGGAGTAATACTCAATCAGCAAATTGCGCGAGCTTATATCGAGAGCGATGAAGTCAAGCAAGCGATTCAGGAGTGGGAGGAGTACACCAAGAACAAGAAAAAGAAAGAGAGACCGTCATTGACTCCGCCCGACATAGCGAAGAAATGGATGTGCAACAACTTCTTCGATGTCCGCACATTTGGCGCGGTAATGAGCACCGGTAATAAGGATGAGTCTGACAGCAAGCTTAAAAGAACTGCTGGCCAAGTAAGAGGCCCTGTTCAAATAAACTTCGCCAAGTCGATTCAGGAAGTGTTGCCGCGAGAAATAGCAATGTCCCGTGTTTGCGCCGCGAATGAAAATAAGCCTGAGCAATTCGGGTTAGGACCGAAAAAGAGCATTGTTCCTTACGGTCTCTACCGGGCGGAAGGCTACATTTCGGCGTCATTAGGCGGCCAGACCGGTTTTACAGAAGGTGACCTTGAATTGCTCTGGGCTGCCTTAATCAACATGTTTGACCACGATCACTCGGCGGCCCGCGGCAAGATGTGTGCAAGAAAGTTAATCGTCTTTAAGCATGATAACAAACTCGGTAACGCACCTGCTCACAAGCTATTTGACACGGTGAAGATAGCTCCCTGCGAAGGCAAACCGCCGCGAAGCTTCGATGACTATAAGGACGGCATCACATCACCGCCCGATGGCAGGCTTGACGGCTTTGATGGTGTTACTGTAATCAACAAGGTCTAAGCCATGTACACTGATGAAGATTTATTGCCAATATCGGCATTGCAGCATTTGCTGTTTTGTGAGCGCCAGTGTGCCCTGATTCATATCGAAGGGCTGTGGGCCGAGAACTATCTAACCGCCCAGGGACGCTCGCTGCATGAAAAGACGCACAACGCCGAAACAGAGAACCGGCCCGGCGTGCGGATTGTACGCGGCCTGCGGCTATATAGTCGCAGGCTCGGGCTGACGGGCCAGACAGACGTGGTTGAGTTTTACCAATCACAGACCGGAATCGAATTAGCAGGTGCTAATAGTCTCTGGCGGCCTTACCCCGTTGAATACAAGCGGGGCAGAACAAAACCGGACAACTGCGACCGCGTGCAACTATGCGCTCAGGCGATGTGTCTTGAAGAAATGCTTGAGTGCGAAGTACTGCAAGGCGCGTTGTTCTACGGCAGACCACGGCGAAGAGAACAGGTCGAGATTACTGGGCAACTCAGGATACAGACAGAGCAAACAGCGGCTCAACTACATCAATTGTATGAAAGCGAGCAAACGCCGAAGGCCAAGTACAGCAAGAAGTGCAAAAGTTGTTCGCTGTACATCCAGTGTATGCCAAAGATAACATCGGTCAAAAAAGACATCGAGCATTACTTAACCAAAGCAAGAGAGGAGTCTGACTTTGAAACAGTTACTTAACACACTCTTTGTCACTACTCAGGGCAGTTATCTTGCGCGTAAAGGTGATACCGTGCTTGTCCGCGCGGACGGTGAAGATAAGCTCCGCGTCCCCATTCACACACTTGGCTCGATAGTTTGCTTCGGCAATGTCTCGGCCAGCCCTTTTTTGATGGGCCTTTGCGGTGAACATAACGTCGCACTGAGTTTTCTTACTGAAAACGGCAGGTTTCTTGCAAGGGTACATGGCCCGGTGACGGGCAACGTCCTTCTGCGCAGGCAGCAGTATCGATTCGCCGATTGCATCGATACCTCGGCAAAAATCGCCCGCTCGATTATTATCGCCAAGATAGCCAACAGCCGAAACGTCCTGATGCGGGCGGTCCGTGAAGGGTCCATCTGCGGACAAACCGAACGGGCCGCAAAGGCAATCTCTTTTCTGGCTCAATCGCTCGATGAGTTGATACCGGAGTTGTCGCTGGATCAAGTGAGAGGCAAGGAGGGCGAGGCCGCTAATATTTACTTTGATATGTTCGATCATCTGATAACGGTCAATAAGAAGGATTTCTTCTTTGCAAACCGCAATCGCCGTCCGCCTACCGACAATGTCAATGCCTTGCTGTCGTTTCTCTATACGCTGCTTGTTCACGATGTTCGCTCGGCGCTTGAAGCGGTCGGGTTGGACCCTGCCGTCGGCTACCTGCACAGAGACAGACCCGGCAGAGCATCGCTTGCTCTCGATATTGCCGAGGAATTCCGTGCTTACCTTGCCGATAGATTGGCTCTGTCGCTTATTAACCGCCAGCAGATAAAAGGCTCGGGTTTTACAAAAACCGAAAGCGGCGCCGTTGCGATGGAAGATACGACTCGAAAGGCCGTACTTATTGCATGGCAGAAACGCAAGCAGGATGAGATAACACATCCCTTTATAAATGAGAAGATTCACGTCGGTCTGCTGCCGCACGTTCAGGCGATGCTGCTGGCGCGATACATTCGCGGCGATCTGGATGGCTATCCGCCGTTCCTGTGGAAATAAAAACGGGAGAAAAAGCTATGATGGTGCTGGTGACATACGATGTTAGTACACAGACAAAGGCCGGGCAGAAAAGACTTCGCCATGTGGCCAAACTATGTGAGAACCGAGGCCAGCGGGTACAGAATTCGGTATTTGAATGTCTGATCGACCCGGCTCAATTGGTAGCACTTCGCGAGAGTCTTATTGACGTAATCGATGCCGATAAAGACAGCCTGCGGTTTTACTTTCTCGGCAAGAACTGGAAACGGAGGGTTGAGCACATTGGAGCCAAGCCGACCTATGACCCTCAGGGGCCTTTAATAGTGTGAAAATGTCAACGCGAACCATAAGCACGCATGGATTTACCGGTAGGTCCGCGATTCTCCTAAATGCCCTTTGGCAAGTAAATAACGAATTATCGATGAAAGCCGTCAGCCATCTTCGACTGTAATAGCAAAGCGTTCGCGGAAACCATTACCTAACACCTTTTCGCAAAAAGCTATACAATAGAACAGTCGCCCCCTTCACGGGGGCGTGGATTGAAACCGATTAGCTATGGAGACGGCAAAGGAACGAAAAGGTCGCCCCCTTCACGGGGGCGTGGATTGAAACTTGCGGTCATAATTAGTGTAGCCAGGCATTACAAGTCGCCCCCTTCACGGGGGCGTGGATTGAAACTCTCGTGGCAAGTGGACATACAATAAGCAAATGCAGTCGCCCCCTTCACGGGGGCGTGGATTGAAACTTGCCACGTAGGAGACAGCACAGACGACGCAATGTCGCCCCCTTCACGGGGGCGTGGATTGAAACTTACTGATAATCACAAGTTTGATACAAGATACTGGTCGCCCCCTTCACGGGGGCGTGGATTGAAACATCGGCATAGACATAGGCGAGGAGTATTGCAAAATGTCGCCCCCTTCACGGGGGCGTGGATTGAAACTTCTATCTTTGCTCGCTCCTCTATGAATATCGCAGTCGCCCCCTTCACGGGGGCGTGGATTGAAACAATCGTCCCGTGCATCCACACGTCCTGCGTCACAGTCGCCCCCTTCACGGGGGCGTGGATTGAAACAATCGTCCCGTGCATCCACACGTCCTGCGTCACGTCGCCCCCTTCACGGGGGCGTGGATTGAAACAGACACTACAAGAGGATTAATTAACCCGATTCTGTCGCCCCCTTCACGGGGGCGTGGATTGAAACCCAAGAGTGGTGCTGACATCTTGAGGTGGAAAAAGGTCGCCCCCTTCACGGGGGCGTGGATTGAAACACGTTCCTTGTCCCGTTCGGTCGAAAATTGTACGTCGCCCCCTTCACGGGGGCGTGGATTGAAACACGTTCCTTGTCCCGTTCGGTCGAAAATTGTACGGTCGCCCCCTTCACGGGGGCGTGGATTGAAACGCCTTCTACCGCACGAATCCACATCAACCAATGACGTCGCCCCCTTCACGGGGGCGTGGATTGAAACAATCGATTGGACGTTTTCGAAAACTTTGTTTTAGGTCGCCCCCTTCACGGGGGCGTGGATTGAAACTCCGTCACAAAGTGCGGTTTATGTTCTCCAAGAGTGTCGCCCCCTTCACGGGGGCGTGGATTGAAACAGTAGCACCCTTACGCCACTTCTCGGTACCGGCAGTCGCCCCCTTCACGGGGGCGTGGATTGAAACTGATCCGGTGAGGGTTTTGGGGGGTTGGGACATGTCGCCCCCTTCACGGGGGCGTGGATTGAAACGTTAGACCCGCACGCCTGCGCCTCATGTACTCCCGTCGCCCCCTTCACGGGGGCGTGGATTGAAACTGGCCAGCCGCATCTGTTAGGTATTCAGGCCATGGTCGCCCCCTTCACGGGGGCGTGGATTGAAACGTCATTGAAGAATGAACACCTAAAAAAAAAGATGGTCGCCCCCTTCACGGGGGCGTGGATTGAAACTCATGCCATAATCTTACAACATATATCGGCCTATGTCGCCCCCTTCACGGGGGCGTGGATTGAAACGTCTCTTTTCGGCTGTTTCTACCATTCTAAAACGTCGCCCCCTTCACGGGGGCGTGGATTGAAACAACTCGTTGTGTGACGTGTCTTTGTGGTTTTGGTCGCCCCCTTCACGGGGGCGTGGATTGAAACTTGATAAAACACACCCCAAAAATTAAGGTTGACAAGTCGCCCCCTTCACGGGGGCGTGGATTGAAACCAGAAAAAAACAGCAAGGATACTGTAACTTGTGGTCGCCCCCTTCACGGGGGCGTGGATTGAAACAGGCTTGTTGGTTAGACCTGCACGCCTGCGCCTCGGTCGCCCCCTTCACGGGGGCGTGGATTGAAACTCATGCCATAATCATATAGTATATATCGGCCTAAGGTCGCCCCCTTCACGGGGGCGTGGATTGAAACTTATAAATACAAGTGGGCGGATGGTATGTTATCAGGTCGCCCCCTTCACGGGGGCGTGGATTGAAACGGCCTGTATTGCCTTCAAAGCGGCCTTAACCTTGTCGCCCCCTTCACGGGGGCGTGGATTGAAACCTTTTCTGCCGCCTCGTATGTTGGGAACTTGCGCGTCGCCCCCTTCACGGGGGCGTGGATTGAAACGGGTTTACGGAGTCGCTTGGTGCAAGGCTGTGACTGTCGCCCCCCACGCGGGGGCGTGGATTGAAACACTTGCAACCGGCGACGTGGTAGTGGTTAAAATTGACAAGCAGCGTCTGGATTCTACACACATATTCAGCGACATGGCAAGTTTCAGCAGAACGCGTCTGATGGGCGTGGCTATCAAGCGTTTTTTAACCCAGGTCATTCGCCATAACAAAGAGGATTATAATTCACTGGAAGAATCTTTTCGTAATCGTTATGCACCCGGCGTTAATCAGTTATTCGCCGGCACCAAACCAGAAGTATGTACTTGCGGCAGCACAAATGAGGAACAAATTGCGGTCCTTTTTTATTCATCTGCACGGACGGTCCGGTTTTCACATACGAGCAAACGAACACGATGAATATCAGCGTCTGAAAACTTTATCATTTACAGAAAGGCCCGAAACAGTTAAATAGTATATACGGTAAGGGTTTATACGCTCTGTTTGGCCGCAGGCTGAAAGACGAATTGAAGGGCTTTGTTTGCCTTGAGATAATTGCAGAATTTCTGATAAGGAAGGGCGGTTGAAACAATGGATGTGAAAAAGTGCAGTCGTCGTGATTTTCTAAAGGCCCTGAGTGTGGCCGCCGCATCGTCAGCTTTTACGGGCTGTCATGGAGCATCGCAGCCTGTTTCACGCGGCAGCGGGGGTAAAAAGCCTAACATAATTATTATTTTAGCCGATGACCTCGGCTATGGTGATTTGACTTGCTACGGCAGTAAGATAATTAACACACCGAACATCGATGCTCTTGCCGCCGGCGGCCTTCGGTTTACAGATTTTCACTCCAACGGCCCGATGTGCAGCCCCACCCGTGCGTCGCTGCTGACCGGCAGATACCAGCAGCGATGTGGTATTGAAGGAGTGCTTTCAGGTAAAAGCAACTACGATACCGGTATGGCTTTGGAACAGGTCACCTTCGCAGAGGTTTTGAAACAGGTTGGATACACAAGCGGCTGTTTCGGCAAATGGCATCTCGGTTATAAGCCGACATTCAATCCGGTCAGGCAGGGATTCGATACATACCGCGGTTTCGTGGCAGGCGGTTCTGATTACTTCTCTCACATTGACCGCTCAGGGCGGCCCGATTGGTGGAAGGACGACAAACTTTTTGCCGAGGAAGGATATACGACAAATCTGCTTACGGACCATGCGATCGAGCTAATCGAGGCGAACCATAACAGGCCTTTCTGTGTTTACCTGCCGTATCAGTCGGTGCATTTTCCCTTCCAGGGCCCCAACGACCAGGCCGACCGTAGTGTTGGCGGCAGCTACTGGTCGAAGGCCAAGTATGGCAGAAGGTACGAGGACGTCGAAGACCGCAAGGCTGCGTACAAGGAAATGACCGAATCGATGGACGCCAATGTCGGGCGGATTGTCGATAAGGTCAGGCAGCTTGGTATCGAGAAGGACACCCTTATTTTCTTCGCCTCGGACAACGGTGCCTATAGCTGGGTCGGCACGAATCTTCCCTGCTCAGGACAGAAGACCGAACTTCTGGAAGGCGGACACCGCGTTCCGGCAATTGCATACTGGCCTGGCACCGTAAAGGGCGGTACCACCACCGACGAGACTGTGATGACGATGGATTTGTTCCCGACGATGGTGGAAATGACTAAAGCACCAATGCCGAAGGAACTGAAGCTCGATGGTGTGAGCATTCTGTCTTTGCTAACTCGCAACAAGCCGCTGCCAAAGCGGACGCTTTTTTGGCGCTTCAGAAAACAGTCAGCCGTTCGCAAAGGGCCCTGGAAGCTGTACGTTAAGGGACAACAGCAGCATCTGTACAATCTTACCGACGATATCGGCGAAAAGACCGACCTTGCGGCGCAAAAGCCGGATATGGTGGCTGCCTTAAGGGCTGAGTATCTTGCATGGGAAAAGGATGTCACCACCGGCGTCAAATGGATTCGCAAATAATCTTCTGCTGTGACTTGAGTTGGAGCGAAAAAACAAATGAACAAAAATAATTGGACCAGGCGTGATTTTCTCAAAGGCGTTGGTGCAACAACCGCGTCGCTGCTGGTACATGGCTGCAGCGCGAATGGGCCGGTGCATAGCCGTGCCGGCAGCAGGGCCAATATCGTCTTTATCATGACCGACGACCAGGGCCCCTGGGCCTTTGGTGCCGCGCCCGATGCAAATGCCCGAACGCCGAACATCGACCGTCTTGCCGATGAAGGTGCTCGGTTAATCAGGTATTTTGTCACTACCCCCGTGTGCAGCCCCTCCAGGGCCGAACTGATGACAAGCAGATACAGCACTGAAGTTGGAATTCCGGATTACCTCAGCGGCCGTAACAAGAATCTCGGTCTCGACCGTAAGTTTCCCGTTTGGCCCCGAATACTGGCCGAAAACGGCTACGCAACCGCCCTTGTGGGCAAGTGGCACCTGGGGCAAAAAGACGAGTATTACCCTACTCATTACGGCTACAAGGAATTCACCGGCTTTCGCGTTGGCGGCGCAATTTCGAAGGACCCCATGGTCGAAATCAAAGGCAAAGTCCGCCGGGTTCAAGGCTACACCCCTGACATCCTGGCCGATTACGCCATTGATTTTATTCGCCGAAAGCGGAAGAAACCTTTTATGCTCAGTCTGCACTTCTGGGCACCGCACGCCAATACCGCCAACAGGACGCCCGATGGCGACCGAACATGGCTGCCGCTCAGCGATGCCGACTGGAAGCGTTTCAAGGACACGGACCCGGTGCTGCCGGAGCCTGATTATCCAAAGCTCGATGTTCCCCGTACCAAGCGAATGATGCGTGAATACCTCGCCAGTGTTGCAAGTGCCGACCGCAATATCGGGCGCGTGCTGGATGTGCTCGATGAACTCAAGCTCGCCGAAAAAACCATAGTAATTTTTACCGCCGACAACGGTTACAACATGGGGCATAACGGAATATGGCACAAGGGTAACGGCCGATGGTTGCTTCTTAATGACCGCGGCCCGCGTCCGAACATGTACGACAATTCCCTGCTTGTCCCCGCTATTGTGCGATGGCCGCGTATCATCAGACCCGGAAGAATAATAAATCAGACCATCACGAATTTAGACTGGTTCCCAACCATTTTGGCTATGGCTGGTTTGGACGTGCCCGACAATATCAGAATTCGAGGCAGAAACTTCCTGGGGCTGTTGAAAGGTGAGAAGCCCGATGACTGGGACAATGATTTGTTCGCTCAGTACACTATGTGGCCCTGGGATCAAACCGGTGCCGTTTTGCGGACCTACCGTACGCGGCAGTGGAAATTGGTACGTGATTTCGAACACGAGAACATGGATGAACTGTACAACCTGAAGCTCGACCCCGACGAGACGCGCAACCTGATAGATTCGCGTGACCCCACGGTTCGGAGAATGGGTGATTGGTTGAACCTGAAGCTGCTGACCAGGATGCAGGTAATAAGGGACCCCGCACTGAAGCTGCACCATGTGTGGAGGCCTCAGAAGTCCCGGGAGAAGATATGAATAGCAGATGCAACCGTCGCGATTTTCTAAAAAAAACCGCTCTAAGCGCAGCGGCGATAGCTGTCACGGGTTGTGCCGGTGACACGCATAGCGCTTTTCACGCAGCCGCCCGCAAAAGGCCCAACATCCTCTGGATTATCGCCGAAGATATGTCCCCCAACTGGAGCTGCTACGGCGAGACTACAATCGAGACGCCGAATATTGACCGGCTGGCCGAAGAGGGGGTCATGTTTCGAAATGCCTTTGTTACTTCGCCTGTTTGTTCGCCCAGCCGCTCGGCGATGATTACAGGAATGTACCCGACGACGATAGGCGCCCACCATCATCGAAGCTCCTGGCCCGGTTCGGAAATACACCTGCCCAAACAGATGAAGCTACTGCCGGAATTCTTCAGGGAAAACGGTTATTACACGGCAAACGGCGGTTCGAAAACCACCGTATATCATAAGGACGTTCAGCGTAAAAACAAAAAGATGGGCAAGACCGACTACAACTTCGTCTGGGACAGGTCGGTTTATGACGACAACGACTGGCAAAGCCGCCCGGCAGGTCAACCATTTTTTGCGCAGATACAACTACGGGGCGGCAAGTACCGCGGTGCAAAGGTTCCCAATCCCGTCGACCCGGCCGATGTGAAACTGCCGCCTTACTATCCGGATCATCCTGTTATTCGCCGGGACTGGGCTAACTATCTTAATTCGGTGCTTTACCTCGATATCCAGGTGGGCAAAATCCTCAAACGACTGGATGATGAAGGTATTGCCGACAATACCGTTGTCATTTTATGGACAGATCACGGCATCAGCCACGCCCGCGGCAAGCAATTCCTCTACGACGAGGGCATCGGTGTCCCGCTTATTATGCGTCGGCCCGGCGTGATAAAACCCCGCACGGTGCGTGACGACATGGTAAGCCATATCGATATTGCCGCGACGTCACTCGATATGGCCGGTATCGTTGTGCCTGATTATATGCAGGGACGAGTTCTGTTCGGTCGGCGCTATCGACGGCGCAGGTGCATTTTTGCCGCCCGTGACCGCTGTGATGAAACGCTCGACTGCATCCGCGCCGTGCGAACCGAGCGTTACAAGTATATCCGCAACTTTTATCCCTATCGCGCTGGGCTTCAGCCGAACCGCTACAAGGACGCAAAGGAAATTATCAAGACCATCCGCAGCCTATACGCACAGGGCAAACTCAACGAAATTCAGTCCCGCATCTTCGATGTCCCGCGGCCGGTCGAAGAACTTTACGACCTGAAAAACGATCCGTACGAGATAAACAATCTTGCACACTCGCCCAGCCATCAAAAAATGCTTGTGCGCCTTCGGCGGATGCTGGTAAGGCACATGATAGAAACGAAGGACCTTGGTTTGATTCCCGAGCCGTGCCTTGAGCAGCTTGCAAAAAAATACGACAGCCCATTTGATATCTTAAGGGACCCAGTCAACGGCAACCTTCTTGGGGACATTCTCGACGTTATCGAACTTAATGAAAATGAACAGACCGGCTGCAAAAGACTCATCGAAAAGCCGGCAGATAAGCGGTGCTCTATACGGTGGTGGGCGGCAAGGAAGCTCGCCAATGTAAAAGTGCAATTGACGGCGCTTGTCGATGCGCTGACGGCGGGTCTCAATGATGATTCGTCCGGTGTGCGTGTTGAGTGCGCTCGTTCCCTGTGCAGGCTCGGCTTCGAAGACAAGGCCGTGGCTGTACTGGTGAATCAACTCAAGGGCGATGACCAGATTGTGCGCTATTATGCCGCCCTGGCGCTGGAGGATATTGGCCAAAAGGCACGTCCGGCTTTGGAAGCTCTGAAAGCGGCCCAAACCGACAAGTATGAATATGTAAGGCGCGTAGCACATCGTCTGGTAGGTGTTTTGCAGAGTTCTCAGAAAAAGTGAGCGGCAATTGTCGGCATTGGAAGTGATGATATGACTGAACAAACGAGAAGAGAGTTTTTAAGGACTGTAGGTTCGGCGGCAGTGGCATCGATGTTTGCCGGTTGTGCAGCGTCTGTCCGACGACAAAGTTCCGCAGGCAAAAAGCCCAATATAATCTTCATATTGACAGACGACCTTGGCTACGGCGATTTGGGCTGTTACGGCCAGAAGCAAATTAAAACGCCGAACATCGACCACATGGCTGCCGAGGGGATGAAGTTTACTCAGCATTATGCCGGAAGCACGGTTTGTGCACCGTCGCGGTGCGTGCTGATGACCGGTCTGCATACGGGTCATGCCCGTGTTCGCGGCAATTCGCGTGTCCTGCTGAAGGGCGAGGATGTCACCGTCGCCGAAGTGCTCAAACGCGCAGGCTACACAACGGGCGTCATCGGTAAATGGGGCGTAGGCCATCCGCCGCCTCCGGGCGACCCCAAGCGGAACGGCTTCGATTATTTCTTCGGCTATCTGGATATGGTGCATGCCCACAACTATTACCCTGAGTTTCTCTGGAGAAACAGCGAAAAGGTCTTTCTAAAGGGCAACCAGCTTGCCGAACCTTACAACGGCGAGCAGGGCTGGTCTTTCAGGCAGGGAACTTACTCACACGACCTGTTCACCGAAGAAGCACTTGCCTTTGTCGACCGCAGCAGAGAGAACCCCTTCTTCCTTTATCTTGCCTACACCATTCCTCACGCCAACAACCAGGCCCAGCGGCGAATCGGCGACGGGATGGAAGTGCCCGATTACGGCATTTACAAGGACAAAGACTGGTCCGACCAGACAAAGGGATATGCCGCAATGATAACGCGGATGGACCGTGACATTGGGCGACTATTCAAAAAGCTCGACCGACTCGGAATCGATGATAACACAATCGTCATGTTCTCCAGCGATAACGGCCCTCACGACGAAGGTGGTGTAGACCTTGATTTCTTCAACAGTAACGGCCCCATCCGGGGGATGAAACGCGACCTTTACGAGGGCGGTATTCGCATGCCGCTTATCGCACGATGGCCCGGCAAAATCAAAGCCGGCAGCATCAGCGACCATGTCTCGGCGTTCTGGGATTTTCTACCCACCGCCGCAGCCCTTGCCGGCCTTAAACCTCCTAAGAACATTGACGGAATCTCGATGCTTCCGACGCTGCTCGGCAATCCGCAAAGGCAGAAGAAACACGAATACCTTTACTGGGAATTTCATGAGCGAGGCGGCAAGCAGGCCCTCCGATGGGGCAGGTGGAAAGCGGTTCGTCTGAAATGGCACAAAAACCCCAAAGGCCCACTCGAACTCTACGACCTCGAAAACGACCCTGCGGAAAGTGTCAACATTGCAAAGGGACACCCCGATATTGTCGCAAAGATGGAGAAATTTCTCGAAATGGCCAGGGTCGATTCACCTGATTTTCCCGTAAGCAGGAAAGGATAGAAAAACATGAGCACACGCGGCATGAGAAGACGTGAGTTTCTGAAAGCTGCCGGGTTCTATGCCGGCATAACGTTAGCTGGATGCACCGCGACAAGAATGTCAGGGGGGCGGCCCCGGCGTCCCGGAAAGAAGCCGAACATCATTTTCATTATGGCTGATGACCTCGGATATGGTGACTTAGGCTGTTATGGCCAAAGGCTTATAGAGACGCCAAATGTCGACCAAATGGCTATGGAGGGGATGCGATTTACGCAGTGCTATGCCGGTGGCGCGGTGTGTGCGCCCTCGCGGAGCGTACTGATGACAGGCCAGCATTTAGGCCACACCCGTGTGCGCAAAAATAAATGCCGAACCGGCGGCGTCCCCGATGAAATGACCGGCCATGGATGTCGACCGCCGCTTTTACCCGAAGATGTCACTGTGGCGGAGGTTTTGAAATCGGCCGGCTACGCAACCGGCATTACCGGCAAATGGGGCCTTGGCGACCCCGGCACCACCGGCGAACCCAACAAACAGGGCTTCGACGAATGGTTCGGCTATCTCAATCAGAACCACGCCGTTTTCTATTACACCGATTACCTCTGGCACAATGGTAAAAAAGTCACCCTCCACGGTAATCTCGACGGCAAAAAGCAGCAGTATACCCACGACCTGTTCACCGGCTTTGCGCTGCGTTTCATCTCTCGTCACAGTCACGAGCCTTTCTTTTTGTATGTCCCCTTCACAATTCCTCACTTCAATATCGAGGTCCCCGATACCGAGCCGTATACGGACAAACCCTGGCCCGAAAAGGCAAAGAAGTTCGCGGCTATGATTACCCGTATGGATAACAGCGTAGGGCTGATTCTTGGCCTGCTCAAAGACCTTCATATTGATGACAATACGATAGTCTTTTTCTGCTCGGATAATGGTGCGTCAAAAAGTGGCGGCCCAATCTTTAACAGCGGCGGCCCGTTGAAAGGTGGTAAAGGCGGCTTTAACGAGGGCGGCATCCGCACGCCGATGGTTGTTCGATGGCCCGGCAAAGTACCCGCCGCAACGTTGAGTGACACGCCCTGGTACTTCGCCGATGTTTTGCCTACCGCGGCTGAACTGGCGGGAGCAAAAACGCCGGACAACATAGACGGTGCCAGTATCCTGCCGAGTCTGCTCGGAAAACACCAGGACCTCAGCGGCCGCTTCATGTACTGGGAGTCGCCGCCTCCGAAACTTAGCCAGACTGTAAGATGGGGCAACTACAAAGCAATGCGACGAAAGCCGAACGCCCCGCTGGAACTTTATGACCTCGCCGCCGACCTCCGTGAGCAGCACAACATCGCCGATGAGCACCCTGATATTATTGCCGTTTTCGAAGAATATCTCAAAACCGCCCGGACAGAATCCGCCTACTGGCCCGGAGATTAGAAAAGGAGTCTCCACGTGAAAAACTCGACAAGACGCGATTTCCTGAAAGCCACCGCCCTGACATCGGCAGGGGTCTTGTTTCCCAGCCTTTTGCATGCCGCCGCCAAACCTCTCAGCAAAAGGCCTCCCAACTTCCTTTTCATTTTCATCGATGATATGGGCTGGGCCGACGTCGGCTACAATCACAACAAGTTCGTCGAAACACCGAATATCGACGCCCTTGCCGCATCCGGTGTCGTCTTCACAAACGCCTATTCCAATGCCCCCAACTGCGCCCCGAGCCGTGCGTGCCTTATGTCCGGCGGGTACACGCCGCGGCACGGCATTTACACTGTCGGCAGAAGCGAGCGAGGTAAGTCTCATAACAGGAAGTTGATTCCCACAAAGAATACCACCTGGCTTGACCCGAAGGTTGTCACCATCGCCGAGGCTCTCAAGCCGTCAGGTTACGTCTGCGGCCATTTTGGCAAGTGGCATCTCGGCAGTGACAAAAAGCAGGTCGACGGCATTTCCACCGACCCCGGCTCACAGGGCTTCGACGATGTCCTCGTCACTCAAAGAGCTTCCAAAAAAGCTAAGACCGACGCCCATCATGTGGCGCAGATTACCGACAGGGCCGTCAACTTCATGAAAAACAACGCGGACAAACCTTTCTTCTGCTACGTGGCCCACAACACGATTCATAGCCCGTTGCTGGAAGAGGCTGCACTGATTGCTAAATACAAGGCAAAGTCCCAGAATCCTCCCAACAGCCCCGTCATCGCCGCGATGATTGAGACTCTCGATAAGAATGTCGCTCGCCTTTTGAAATCACTCGACGATTTGAATATAGCCGACAACACCGTCGTATTCTTCTTTTCCGATAACGGCGGTGTCTTTGGCTTCAGTGACATGGGCCCGCTTCGCGGCGGCAAAGGAATGCTTTACGAGGGCGGCGTCCGCGAACCGATGATTGTTCGATACCCGGGTGTCACCAAAGCCGGCACCAAATGCGATGTCCCCGTTATGGGAATTGACTTCTATCCGACAATACTCGATGTCGCGAACGCTCCAAAACCGTCGGGCCAAATACTCGACGGCAAAAGTTTCCTGCCCCTGCTCAAAGGACGAAAAAATCTCGACCGAAAAGCAATCTTCTGGCATTTCCCCGCCTATCTTGAGGGTAACTATGGCTGGAAACATACCTGGCGAACAACACCTGCCGGTGCCGTTCGAGCAGGCGACTGGAAACTGATAGAGTACTTCGAGGATGGCCGGCTCGAACTCTACAACCTCAAGAATGACGTTGGCGAAAAGAACAACCTTGCAGAGAAGATGCCGGCCAAAACCGAAGAACTGCACAACCTCTTGAAAAACTGGCGACGTTCGCTGAACGCCCCTGTGCCAAAAATACTCAATCCGTTGTACAATCCTAATCTTGAACCGAAAAGACTCTGAGGTAATTAAACGCGATGATAATCAGCAGACGCGGTTTTCTGAAATTCATGGGACTTGGTTCTGTTGCATTAGCTGTAACAGGTAAAGTCTCTGCAGCCGATATTGACTACAAAGCGACAAAGCCCAACATCCTTTTAATCATTGCCGACGACATGACATGGTCCGATGCCGGTTGTTATGGTAATCCCGACGTCAAGACCCCGAATATAGACAAGCTTGCCTCGCAGGGGATGCGATTTACGCGGTGTTTTACCTCGACCGCGATGTGCGCACCAACGCGCCAGCAATTGTATACGGGTCTTTACCCGGTACAAAACGGCGCATATCCCAACCATAGCTGGGTCAAAGCTGGCACTAAGAGCATTGTTCATTATCTAAAGGACAATGGTTATCGTGTTGGGCTCGTGGGTAAAAAGCATTTCGGACCGCGGGAGTCCTTCCCGTTCGAGAATGTTGCCGGCAATCCCGACAAATATGAAATAATTAAAGAATTCATTAATCGTGACAAGAGTCAGCCATATTGTCTTGTCGTGGCTTCTGAGCAGCCCCATGCGCCATGGACTAAAGGAAGAGCCGAAGATTATGACCCAGAGAAGCTGAGTGTGCCGCCTTATATGGTTGACACACCTGAAACCAGAGAAGGATTAACCAGCTACTACGCGGAAATCACCTTTCTGGATAGTCAGATTGGGAAATGTATGGAACTGGTCGATCAAAGTGGCAACGCAGGCAATAGCCTGTTTATCTTCACAAGTGAGCAGGGTTCGCTATATCCACATTGCAAATGGACCTTGTATGATATGGGAATTCGCGTTGGTTTTATCGCTCGCTGGCCGAAGAAGATCAAGGCGGGCTCGGTTTCCGAGGCGATGGTTCAGTATGTCGATGTCACCCCAACATTAATTGAAGCTGCTGGCGGTGAGGCTATTGCGAATCTTGACGGATTTAGCTTTTTGCCGGTTCTTATGGGAAAAAAGAATCGTCATCGAGATGTCACCTATGGCGTGCATACGACTCGTGGAATTATTGCCGGTTCCAAATGCTATCCGATCCGGTCGATTCGCACCGCCACCCATAAGTACATTATGAATCTTAACCACAAGAGCCGCTTTCGCAACATCATTACAGAAAAAGATAGAAGCGGCATTTGGAAGTCATGGGTTGAAAAAGCCAAAACCGATTCCACTGCCGCCAAAAGAGTTGAAATGTATATGCACCGTCCTGCTGAGGAGTTGTACGATATTGAAAAGGATCCTTATGAATTAAACAACCTCGATAGTGATCCTCAATATCGGTCATTGATGGATTCATTGAAGAAGCGATTGTTGGCCTGGATGGATCAGCAGGGTGATAAGGGTATTGAAACTGAAATGCTGGCGTTCGAGCGACAGGGACGCAGGAAGTCGCCGGCAACCGGAAAGAAAAACAGATAAGATATGACAATTGATGAACGAATGCTGAAGGAGTTGATGTGAGTAGATTGAGTTACACACGGCGCGATTTTCTCAAGGCTGCTGGACTTGGCATGGCCGTCGCTGCTCTGCCTGGATGTATGACGGTGCCTCAGTGCAGCACTGTTAAGGATAAGCGACCGAACATTCTCTTGCTGTTTCCTGATCAGCATCGCTTTGACTGGCTGGGGCATAATCGCGAGCTTCCCCTGCGAACGCCCAACCTCGACGCTTTGGCTGAGCGAGGTGTGCTTTTCACTAATGCTTTGTGTCCTTCGCCTTTGTGCGCGCCGTCGCGGGCATGCCTGGCCGCTGGAAAAGAATATGACCGTTGCGGAGTTCCCACCAATGGACAGAACTATCCAGTCGAACAGACTACGTTCTACACGTTACTGAAAGACTCCGGATATTACGTCATGGGCTGCGGCAAGTTCGACCTGTGTAAGCCCGCCAAGAGCTGGGGCCGTGACGGCAAACACCGTGTTGATGGAAAATGCTATCTTAATATCTGGGGTTTTTCAGACGGCATAGACAACGGCGGAAAGCATGATGGCGTCGATGCTTATCGAAAAGGAATAATAGAGCCTTACACCGCATTCTTGGCAGAGAGAAATCTTGCTGAAGTTCACAGCGAGGATTTTCGCAATCGACACAATTTCAAAACCACAACTGCCACGTTGCTGCCCGATGATGCGTATGTGGATAATTGGATTGCGGCAAACGGGTTGGAACTTCTTGGAAAAGCTCCAACCGATAAGCCGTGGTTTTTGCAGGTTAATTTCAACGGCCCTCATCCACCTATGGATATAACCAAGCGTATGAAAGACCGGTGGCGAGGGGTCGCTTTTCCTCCTCCGAATGGTTCATCAGAGATACCGGCGGAAAAGCACAGCGAGATTCGCCAGAATTATGCGGCAATGATCGAAAACATAGACCGTTGCATCGGCATCTATATCGAACACCTTAGAAAAACAGGCCAACTCGAAAACACCCTCATCGTCTATTCGAGTGACCACGGCGAAATGTTGGGAGACCACGATAGATGGTCAAAACGCATGCCCTATCAGCCCTCTGTTGGAGTTCCGCTGATCATTGCCGGCCCAGGTGTAAGTCGAGCACGACAATACAAGTCCCCGGTGACAACGATGGACCTGGGTGCGACATTTCTTGAATATGCGTCGGTGCCCGTCCCGAAAGACTTCGATAGCATTTCAATGAAATCCGTCCTGCAGGCAAAGCGCTATCGTCATCGTGAATTTGTGTACTCGGGCTTTAACTCATGGCGGTTGGTCTTTGATGGCAGATACAAATTGATACGCGGATTTGACCCAGCACAGAAAACCGGACGCCGTGGCAAGACATCATTGAACCAACCTGTCCTGTTATTTGATTTGCAGCAGGATCCGTTGGAGAACGTCAATATTGCCGATGATGAGCCGGCGGTAGTTGAGCGGCTGACAAAAGCATTGGATAGTGCGTAGAAAAGTGCCGCTATGAAAAAGGAGGCAAGCGTGATTTGCAGACGTCGAGATTTCTTGAAAGCCATAGGTATCGGTGCCGCATCATATGCAGTGGGCGGATGCACAACTTTTTCCAGTTTGTCAACTGCCTCACACAGAAGGCCCAACATCATTTTCATTCTCGCCGATGACCTCGGCTGGTCTGAATTGGGCTGTTACGGCAATCGCTTCAATGAAACTCCAAATCTCGACCGCTTGGCGCAGAAAGGTATGCGCTTCACACAGGCCTACGCCTCTGCTCCGGTCTGCTCACCATACCGCGCCAGTTTGATGACCGGCCAATATCCCGCACGAATTGGTATGACCAACTACCTTCAGCCCGATGATGCCGACTATCTTTCAACCGACTATATCACCATCGCCGAAAAGCTGAAATCCGCAGGCTATGTCACCGGAATCATCGGTAAGTGGCACCTCACCGGATACGCAAAGTACGGTGTGTCGGAGGTCCCCCCTGCCATGCACGGCTTCGACGAGACGATTGTCTCGGAAAACGACAATATCGGCGACGGCACTTACTTTTACCCATATGCCTTCAACACCGGCATCAAAAAGCGTTTGCCCGGCAGAGAATATCTTACCGACCGGCAGAACCTCGAAGCCGTCGAGTTTATTCAGCGGCACCGCAAACATCCCTTCTTGCTCTATCTTAGTCACTACGCCGTACACACCACCCTGAACGGCAAACAGGAACTGGTCGAAAAGTATCTGAAAAAACCCGGCGCCGGAAAAGACAAATGGGCCGTCCACAATAATCCGCACCTCGCGGCGCAATTGGAGAGCATCGACCAGGGCGTCGGTATGATAATGAACAAACTGGATGAGCTTGATTTGGCCGACAATACCCTGCTGATTTTCACCAGCGACAATGGAGGCGAGGAAAGAGTCACAACAAATGCGCCGCTGCGCGGGGGTAAAACCAGGCTGTATGAGGGCGGTATCCGAATACCGCTTATCATGTACCTGCCGGCTATCACACCGCCGGGCGCCGTCTGCACCACGCCTGTCTGTGTGACTGATTTCTATCCCACATTCTGCCGAATCACCGGCCTCGGGCCGCCCGACAAACAGCATATCGATGGTATTTCCATTCTGCCCCTCTTGAAAAATCCCACGGCCAGGGTTGCTCGTGACACGCTGTACTGGCATTACCCGCTGCCGAAGCGGCATTGGCTGGGTGGGCGTTCCTGCGGTGCGATTCGCAAAGGCGACTGGAAACTGCTTGAGTTCTTCGACGACGGCCACCTGGAACTGTACAACCTTAAAGAGGATATAGGCGAGAAGAATAATCTCGCCCAAAAAATGCCCCATAAAACCACAGAACTTCTCAGGCTGTTGAAGAATTGGCGTAATTCCGTAAACACAGGGGTTTCTTCGCAGCCCAATCCGCGATATAATGCCGGTGCAAAAGCAAAGCAAAATGAAAGGAACTGATTGTGAAAAGACGTGAATTCCTAAAGTTTCTGGGCGCAGGTGTTGCGTCGCTGGCTGTCCCCGGCTGTGCAGACGCAGCTAACTCCTCAACCATCGGCAGGTTACGCAAAAAACCCAACATTGTTCTTATCCTCATCGACGACCTCGGCTGGCATCAGCTCGGCTGTTATGGAAGCACCTTTTATGAAAGCCCCAATATCGACCGCTTCCGAAAGCAGTCCATGAAATTCACCGACGCCTACGCAGCGTGCCCCGTCTGCTCGCCGACCCGCGTCAGCATAATGACCGGCAAGTATCCCGCAAGGGTGCACCTCACCGATTTCATCAAGGGCGGCAGCCCCAAAAACAAGAAGCTGCTCACGCCCGACTGGACCGCTTATATGCCCCTCGAAGAAGTCACCGTCGCAGAAGCCCTTAAATCCGCAGGATATGCCACGGGACATTTTGGCAAATGGCACCTCAACAAGGACAAGAACTACGAGCTTGGCAGACCGCTCGACCCCGGCTCGCAGGGTTTTGACGATGTCCTCACAACACACAAGCCCGGCAAGGAACCAAAAAGCCCCTACGAAAACGACGCGCATCACGTCCGCCAGATAACCGAGCGTTCCGTTGCCTTCATCCAAGCAAACAAGGATAAACCCTTCTTCTGCTACGTTAGCCATAACATTATCCACCGTCCTGAAGTTGAGCGAAAGGAACTCGTCGATAAGTATCGCAAAAAACCCGGCGCCGACAATGACCAGAAGTACGGCCACAACAATCCCGTCCAGGCCGCCATGATAGAAACCCTCGATAAAAGTGTAGAGACGATTCTCGAAAAGCTTGACCGGCTAAAACTAAGCAATAACACAATTGTTGTTTTCTTCTCGGACAATGGACATCTCGGCCCGAAAAACTCCAGGCTGCTCAGAGGCAGCAAAGCAGACCTCTATGAAGGCGGCATTCGTGAGCCGCTCATAGTCCGCTGGCCCGGCGTCATAAAGCCGGGGACAACCTGCAGCGTTCCTGTTATCAGCATCGACTTCTTCCCGACGTTCTGCAAAGTTGCCGGTGTTAAAGTCACCGACCCAACCGTCGATGGTGTAAGTATCATGCCGCTGCTCACCGGCAAAGGCAGCCTGAAACGTGACGCCCTGTACTGGCACTATCCTCACTATCACGGCCAGGGAATCGCACCTTGCGGTGCCATGCGTCAGGGCAGATATAAACTCATCGAATGGTTCGAAAAAAGCATCGACGGCATCGATACCCCAGGTGCTCTCGAACTTTACGATTTGAAAACCGATCCTGCCGAACAACACGACCTCGCCGCTAAGATGCCGAAGTTTGCCGCCCACCTTTATGCCAAACTCAAACAATGGCGCAAGGATGTCGGTGCCCAGGAAATGCTCAGAAATCCCGCCTATGTGGAGACCAAACCAAACTGAACGCTCATGAATCCTGAGGAAACTTATGAACAAATCTAATTACTCCCGACGTGATTTTCTAAAAGGCCTTGGCCTCGGCGCAGCTTCACTGGCAATGCCCGCCTGTACCCCAAACTCCAACACGAGCGAAAAGCCCAACATCGTCTTCATAATGGCTGACGACGTCGGCACAGAGGTCCTCGGATGTTACGGCGGAACCACCTACAAAACGCCCAACCTCGACAAGCTCGCGGAAACCGGCACGCGATTCACGCATTGTTACAGTTCTCCTGTTTGCGCCCCCTCACGCGTGAAACTCATGACCGGCAGATACGGATTCAGAAATTACAAGAGATGGGGACATATCCCCCCCGATGAAATCACCTTCGGCCATGTCCTCCAGTCGGCAGGCTACGCCACCGCCCTGGCCGGAAAGTGGCAGATGGTCTTGCAGAAAAATGACCCCAACCACGTAACGAAAATGGGCTTTCAGCAGAACTGCGTTTTCGGCTGGCATGAAGGCCCACGCTATTACGGGCCGATGATTTACGAAAATGGAAAAGTACGAACCGAGCCTGAAAACGTATATGGCCCCGATGTCTATTGCAGCTTTCTTACAGATTTCATCAAGGCCAATAAGGGCAAACCCTTCCTCGCATACTATTCGATGACGGTTGCCCATGCAATCAGCAACGACCTCGAAGTGCCGCCGCCGGTCGGGCCTCTCGGCAGATACAAGACCTACGCAGAACTTGTCGATGATATGGATAAGCTCGTCGGCAGGGTTGTCTCTGCTCTTGAGAAGCTCAACCTTCGCCGAAATACCCTGGTTCTCTTTGTCGGTGACAACGGGACCCCCGACGCACATATCGTAAGAGTTGAAAACGGAAAGTACATCGAAGAACCCATCATCTCGAAGATGGGCGATAAGACGGTTGTCGGCGGCAAGGGCAAGCTCACCGACGCGGGTACTCACGTACCTCTTATTGCCAACTGGCCCGGCACTACCCCTGCCGGTAAAGTCTGTAACGATCTGGTTGATTTCTCCGACTTCATGCCGACCTTCGCTGAACTCGGCTCTGCGCAGCTTCCCGCGGACCGCAAGATCGACGGCGTAAGTTTTGCTCGCCAGCTCAAAGGACAAAGAGGCAATCCAAGGAAATGGGCGTATTGCCAGTGGAACGGAAAAGCATGGGCACGAACACAACGCTACAAACTGTACCGAGACGGCAGACTCTTCGACATGCAGAACGACTCTCTCGAAAAATCCCCCGTAATCCCCGACGCCGACACGCAGCAGACATTAGCCGTTCGGAAAAAACTGTGTCCGGTATTTGACACATTGAACCCGGATTTCCCAAGTAAATCCTTGAAAAAAAGTGAAAATTTGATAGTATAGAGCTTATGGAGACCACTCAAGCCAGTTTTGACTATTATGAATTGGAGAACCCAATGGGTGAAAGACGCAAGGATGCTCTTAGGCTCGATTTTTACCGAAAACTGAAGGTCGAATTTCACGGAACCAAGGTCACCAGCGATGCAGGTTTATTAGCGTATCGAGAGTTGGATGAAGTCCTCGGATTGACGACAATGATAGAATCAGAGCTTACTGATAGTCGAACAGGTAAGAATACCCGGCATGGGCTTTTAGCACTGCTGCGTCAGTCTGTTTACAGTCGACTGGCTGGTTATGATGACACTAATGATGCAGAGCGTATGTCCGTTGACCCTGCCATGCGTCAGGTTGTTGGTGGAAGGGCTAAAGAACGAACGGCAGCTTCGACAAGTTTGATGGGTAGATTTGAAACAGAGATACTGACCCAGCCAAAGAATATGGAGCTATTGACAAACCTGTCAGGTCAATGGGTAGATAAAGTTTGCCAGCGAAAGCCACTCAAGCAGATTATTCTTGATATGGACAGTTCTGTCAGTCCAACCTATGGTAATCAGGAGGGGACTGCTTACAATGGATATTTTCAATGCACCTGTTACCACCCATTAT
>Ga0210003_1000052_pt1 | contig 100874 bp, 85 predicted proteins | sample LantaG_FD_182804 | JGI IMG/M metagenome (GOLD analysis project Ga0210003, IMG submission 182804) | Deep subsurface microbial communities from Baltic Sea to uncover new lineages of life (NeLLi) - Landsort_02402 metaG (SPAdes) (version 2) | ecosystem: Environmental > Aquatic > Marine > Oceanic >... | reverse complement strand
GGTGGTTCCGTCGTCATGGTCCGAGCGCCATCAGCTGGCGGCGGTCTCCATGGGGAGGCTGGCGAGTTTCCATTCGAGGATGCCGTCGGCGGCGCGCTGGGCGGTGATGCCGTGCTGGTGGAGGAGGGGGCGCTTCACTCTGACGTCCGTGCCGTAGTGGTCACTTCGCTTCGCGGCGGAGCGGCGACTACAGCAGCAGTCAAGAGTTGGGCACCAGCGGAGGCAGGCAGCACTTTTCCGGCGGATCCGCCATCCTTCCGCCACCACAAGCGGAATTCCGCCATCGAAACGCGGAACCGCTGCTACTGCAGCGGCAAAAGCGGTAACAACGTTCCGGCAAAATTGCCAATCTACTGCCATCAAAACCGGAATTTGGCCACCGAAAAGCGGAACCTACAGCAACGATGTAGGTTCTCACGGCACGTGGCGGAATCTCACAAGTAATGGCGGAGTGATGGCGGATCCGCCAGACGCGTGAGACACGCGGGCTGTCCAATGTGTTCACCGCCTCTGCGGCCGTGTGACGATCGATTCACCGAGAGCAGTCTGAACCGATTGCAGGGCCGAGGTGATCGCCATGGGCCACAACGTAGGTAAAGCGTCACCGGTCACCGTCTCCTACCGGCGGTCGGATGATCTGAGCGAAGTGACGCGAGAGTGGCCGTCGGCTGGGATCGACGAACTCGCGGCTGCTGTGCCGTGGCGGTCCTTTCGGTGGTATCGGGGCCAGAGGCACTACTCGGGAACGTACTGGTCGAGTACCGTTGGCTGTCACGTCATCTATGAGTCCCGACTTGAGTTGTCGCGGCTGCTTTTCGCCGACTTCGATGCCGGTGTGCGCCATCTCGTTGCCCAGCCTTTTCTGCTGCGGGCTCAGGTCAACGGGAAGCTGCGCAAGCACATTCCGGATTACCTGTTGATTGGTGACTCCGGTCCGGTCGTGGTGGATGTGAAGCCGGCTCGCCGGCTCGCCGATCCGAAGGTCGCTTTCACGTTCGGATGGACCCGCGAACTTGTGGAGGAACGGGGTTGGCATTTCGAGGTGGCGACCGAACCTCCGGCAGTCGAGTTGGGCAATGTTCGGTTTCTCGCGGGCTATCGCAGTCAGTGTCTGTTCTCGTCGGACTTGCTGGGGCGTGTGCGGGCGGAGGTTCTCGATGGCGCATCCCTTGGCGCCGTCGCCGGCTGATCGCGGGAGCGACCGCCCATGCGTTGGTCCAGATCGCATTCACCCAGCTACCCGCGATGAACGCCGTCTTCCAACCGCGCCGATCGACCTCACCGCCTGGCTGCGTATCCCCGGCATCGCGGCGGGAGTCAGTGTCGTTGTGGAACTTGGGAAGTGGTGGCGCGGACGCCGCGTTCAACTCTGCTCGGGCCTGTGATAGCGAAGGTCCGGGTTTTCTTCGACCATGTCCTCGTAGAGGATCGCCATCCGGTCGACGTACCACAATTTTGATCCGATGATGAGAACCATCCCGAGCACAGTGGGCCACGGTTGCAAGGCCGCAAGACCCCAGATGAGAAATGGTAGGCCGGCCAGCGCGGCGATGTTGAGGAGATTGGGAATAACCTGGTGCCGTTCGGGTACCGGGGCTTGCTTGCGCATGGACCAAAGGCGCTCGCCCAAAACGCATTTGGTGATCCAGGCGCGGTCGTCTTTGGCCGGCCCGAAGGCACGCGGGTTGAGCCAGATCCAGAAGAGTGCGAGCGCTACGGGGATCAGTGACCAGTAGCCCAGCCAGTGGTGACTCCAAATGGCCGCAACGAGTAACGGGGGTGCGGTGACCATGCGGGTCCACCCACTCCACGGATTGGCGTGGCGCGCCCAGCCCGTGTCGTCAAGTCCGAAGGCGAAGGCGATCCGGCTTTCCAGGGTCATCTGAACTGCTTCGTCGATTGCCGTTCGCGCTTCCCGAATACCAAGTCCAGGAAGGTCTCGAACGTCGCCGCGATGTTCATCGGCTCGTCCGGATAGAGCCCACTCCATAGGGTGGCCAGGATCGCGGGGGAGAGCAGCAGCAACGGCACGCTCTGCAGGGCATCGCTGTCGAGTTCGCCGCGGTCGGCTGCTCGGGTAGCCCAATGGCGGATCTGGGCGGCCACTGGGTCGAGAACCCGTTGGCGATAGATGGCTGCGACCTCTGGAGACTCGCGCCCTTCGATCATCACCAGCCTGATCAGGCCCAGCCACGGCGAGCCTTCCACGGCGCCCAGCAACGGTGTGATGACGCGGCTCAGGAAATCGCGCAGCGACTCCTCCCGGTGCGGCTCGGCGCCCGCGAGTGCGGCGACCCTCGAGTCCAGGACATCGCTGATGACACCGGCGAAGAGGGCTTGCTTGTCGGCGAAGTGCAGGTACACCGTTCCCTTGGCCACGCCGGCGCGCTCGGCGACGTCGCTGATCCGGGTGGCCCGGTACCCGTGTTCGATGAAGGCGCCCAGGGCCGCGTTCGCTATCGCGGCGCGGGTCTGTGCGGTCTTATTCGGACTCGGCCCGCGGGTGCGTCGGGGTTCGGGGCCGGGGTCGTCAACGGCCATGCCAGGCACCTCTTTCGGGGGCAAAACTGACCAATTGGTCATTCTGGTGCTACGCTACTGACTGCTGAGTCACTTTTGATCCTAGTGGAAGGTCCGCCCATGGAGTCGGTTCTCATCGTCGGTGCAGGGCCCACCGGCCTGATCGTGGCCCTGGGCCTGGCTCGACGTGGGGTGCCGGTGCACCTCATCGACAAGAAGGACGGACCGGCCCGCGAATCCCGCGCCATGGGGCTACACGCGCGAACCTTGGAGTTCTACCGGCAGTTCGGATTCGGCGATGACGTCGTCGACCGGGGAGTCATCGCGGACACGATCCAGTTCCGCGCCGGCGCCGAGGATGTCGCCCGATTCTCACTGGCGGACATGGGCGCGGGATTGAGCCCGTACCCGTTCATGCTGGCCTTTCCCCAAGACGAGCATGAGCGCTATCTGCTGGGCCGCCTCGCCGAACTAGGCGTCCGGGTGCAGTGGGGCGCGACCCTGGAGGATTTGACCGACTGCGGCGACTCCGTCGAGACCGTGATCGCCGCCGGCGAGTCGAGTGGCCGGTTCACTTACTCCTATGTCGTCGGCTGCGATGGAGCCCACAGCAGGGTGCGGGACATCCTCGGGATCGAATTCCCCGGCGCGTCCTCGGAGCAACTGTTCTATGTCGCCGATGCCACGGTCGGGGACGCGGACAGCGGCGAGATCTATCTGGGCTTCCGTGATGAGGGCTTGGCCTTGATGATGCCGGTGCGCTCCACCGGAATGCACCGCCTTATCGGTCTGGTCCCACCACAGGTTCTGGCAAAGGAAGGCCTCGGCTTCGAGGACCTGCGCGGCCACATCGAGCATCTGCTCGGCATTGAGGTCGGGGACGTGAACTGGTTCTCCACCTACCGCGTCCACCACCGGGTCGCGGAGCACTTCGGGAGGGGGCGGATCTTCATCGCCGGCGATGCCGGCCATATCCACAGTCCGGCCGGCGGCCAGGGTATGAACACCGGAATCGGCGACGCGGTCAACCTGTCCTGGAAGCTCGCCGAGGTGGCCCATCGTCGCGCGGATCCACGTCTGCTGGATACCTATGAACAGGAACGTATCCCGTTCGCCAAATCCTTGATCGCCACCACCGACAGGGTCTTCCAGTTCCTCGTCGACGACGGCACGGCGGCGAAGACCGTACGGGTGCATCTGCTGCCGAGGATGGTCGCGACCATGGCGAAGTTTGCCGCTCCGCGAAGAATGATGTTCAAGACGGTGTCCCAGACCCGGATCTCCTACCGCGGCTGCGGATTAAACCAGGGCACAGCCGGGGTGATTAAAGGTGGAGACCGGTTGCCCTGGATCCTCACCCCGGACGGCGACAACTTCGCCGCGCTGCAATCACTCGGATGGCAACTGCATATCTACGGTCAAGCCGACCACTCAACAATCGACGTTGCAGGCCGACTGGGAGTGCCTGTCCATCAGTTCCCCTGGAGCGAGGCGGCCCGGGGCGCGGATGTCTGCCGCGACGCGGCCTACCTGGTCCGTCCTGACGGGCATGTGGCTCTGGCACTGGAACCCGGCGAAGGCGGTTGTGAGTTGACGGACTATGTCACCCGTTGGGGCCTGCAGATCGGTAAGCCCTCGGCAGATTTGGAACGATGACCATGTGGCGAAAGGTGTTGATCGACAGCATCTATCGGCTTGGCACCCCTCCTTGGGACACCCCGCCACCTGCCGAACTGAGAGATGCCATCGAGGGTATCGACGCGCTGCCGACCGGGAATGCCCTTGATGTCGGATGCGGAACAGGCGCAAATGTCATCTACCTGGCCAGGAATGGCTGGCAGGCCACCGGAGTCGACTTCTCTCCGGTGGCGATCCGCCAAGCCCGCGCCGCCGCCCGCGGCGTGCCGGGCGCCCACTTCATCGAGGGCGATGCGACCAGGCTGTCCGATCTCGACATCCCTCGCCCGATCACTCTCGCCCTCGACATGGGCGGTTTCCACTCCTTGCCGAATGAGGCGAAACCGATCTACGTCGCCGAGCTTGCCGGTCTGCTCGAACCGGGCACCCCGTTGATGATGTGGCAGGGAATCCGGTTGGAATCGGGGGAGATCGCCAAGGCGTTCGGGGGAGACTTCGTCATCGAAGGCAGCAAAGCGAAGGACTTCACCATCAAGCGAAAGATGTTTCACCGCAGCATCGCCGGTCACTGGTACCGGTTGAGACGCCGCTAAGCCAGCTGGGTTCAGTGACGCGCGGCAGGCAAATCCATCAACTGTTGAAAGGAGCGGGCATGGTCACCGACGCTGACCAAACCTGCTCGCCGTCCACGCTTGCTCACGTCTCGGTTTTAACGACGGTACTTCCGGTTTGTTGTGTTCAACAGTCCTGAGTCTGAACTCTGAGTGGACCCGCTATCGAGGACTCACCAGCAACATTGCATCGGCCCCGCATCCTGGGCTCGCGAAAGTCGTTGCCCTACAGCGTGCTACCGAAAATGTCGGACTTGTCGAGCCCCGGAGTCGGGCACCGGGGAGCACCGTCACGGTTACGAATCCCCATACGACTGGCGACTACTGGCAATGGCCAGCGCTCGAGTTACCCGGGTACCGCAAGAAGCGTTCTAGGAAATGACACGTTCGGTGAGACAAACCACGTGTGACAAGACGTGAGACAACTTCCAGAACCGCTGGCAGAGCACCCGTCCCATGACACGGTGCATGAGCACCTACAAACGACATGTAGGTTCTCAAATTACGCTGCACTTGCTGGGGCAATTCAACTGGCTTTTTACAGCTGATTCCCACGCGTCTGCACCGTCACTGTTCTCAAAAGTCACTGCACTTCCTAACAGGACCGACGGTGGCTCCCGACCCGAGGCGTCAGTCCCCGGCTTCAGCCCCGGGTACGGGCGGAATTGCCGCGACATAGCCGAGGCCGACGATCAGCCGACCGATGTCGGCGTAGTTGGCTTACGACGGCATAGTCGCAGACCCACACGCACCATTTCGGCTTAGCCCCTTCGAAGAGGGAGGGTGGCGACGACAGCCGCTGATGCCGACGGCTGTCGCAACGGCGGTGGTGTGGACTCAGGAGTCAGCGTTCATTCGCTGATCCTTGTCACTCTCGTTCATGAGGGAGATCAGCGTGGCTGAGCAGTGGCATCAGACCGCCGGCGGCGTCACACCACTCGCCCTAACCCGTTGGCCCCTGACATACATCTCGGCGATGGACGTCTCGCGGATCCCCATCAGCAGTGCGAACAAGGTTTGATCGCGGGCAAGGCCCGGATCGGCGGCGCGAACGGCGTTGCGCAGCGGCCCGTGCAGTGCCGGGGTACCGGACGGGTCGATGACGACGAAGTCGGCTTCCTTGCCGACGTCGAAGTTGCCGAACCGGTTCTCCATGTCCAGGGCGCGGGCACCGGCGAGGGTGCCGAGGAACAGCATCTCGGCCGGATGCATGGACACCCCGTCGTCGCCGGGTTCGGTGATATGCACCTTGAACGCGTCGCCGAGGACCCGTGGGATCAGCCATTCGTCTCCGCCGCCGAAATCGGTTCCCGCGGCGATGTTGACACCGGAGGCCACAGTGCGCTTCCACGGCATCGTCCCCGATCCCAGGAACAGCTGCGAGACCGGACAGTGCGAGACCGACGTTCCGGTCTCGGCCATCCGTTCCAGTTCGACATCCTGGCAGTGCACGCAGTGCGCGAGGATGGTGCGCCGGCCCAACAGGCTCTTCCCGCCGACCGCCGAACCGGGCAGGAACTTCCCGTCGTAGGTGTCGAGGTAGGAGTTCACCTGATAGGTCTCTTTGGTGACGTCGACCTCGCCAGTGCCGGGGCGGTTGTTCTCGTTGAGGTGGGAGTGCACGTAGACCCCGCGGTCGCGTACCTCGTCGTAGAGTTCGCCGAGATTCCTCAGGGTCTCGGTCGTCACCGACAGCGAAAACCGCGGGACGATCGCCACGTGCAGCAAGGCGGTGGCGACATCGCCGGTGTCGGCGGCGTGCCACTTGTCGATCTCCTCGCGGGTGAGCCGGATGGCGTCCTGCTCTGAGGTCATCAACGGCTGGGCGGTGTCGCCGCCGACGGTCTGAATTCCGCGGCCGCTGACGATCCGCAAGCCGGCCTTCTGCGTCTCGGTGAACAACGCATCCTGCGCATGCGGGAACGCCGACCCGAACACCATGGCCGCAGTGGTACCCGCCGAGATACGCCGGTTGGTGAACTCGACGGCGGCCTGCCGCGCGAACTCCCGGTCGGCGAACTTCGCCTCGGACGGGAACATGCACAGGGTCAGCCACTCCAGCAGTTGGCCGCCGCCGTAGGAATCCCCGGCGTAGGTCTGCGGGAAGTGGATGTGGGTGTCGACGAATCCCGGCAGCAGAAACCCGGGCCGATGGTCGTGCACGGTGGCTGATTCGTATGCCACCGGGATCTCGGTTCGCCTGCCACAGAAAATGATCCGCCCAGCGTCGTCGAGCACCAGGGCGCCGTCAGGGATCGACACCAGGGACACGGCGGCCTCGGTCACTGTCGGCTCGCCGGCGATGTGGAAGATATGCCCGAGGTGGGTGTGGGTGGTCATGCGGTGAACTCCCGTCCGGTGGTATCGGATCCCGGCGTGCGCAATGAGGATCGGCGGCAGGACGTCGCCTGACGGGCAGCGCGACTTCGGCTTCCCTGCGAAGATAGTGCCACCGATGAGGCGGACACGTCGGCGAATCGTCCGTGCCGAGGAGGCGACCACCGTGACCGAAACGTCCTCCGAGTTCGCCGCCCACCTCGCCGCCGAACTCGGCGCTTTTGTTCATCTGCCGGCAACGCCTGCCTACCGCACAGCGCTCGACGGTGTGTACTTTCCCGAGGCCTCGCGCCGCATCCCGCTGTGTGTGGTCCAGCCTCGCGATGTCGACGACATCTCCCGGACGCTGCGGGTCGCCCAGGTATCTGGTGGGCGGGTGACCGTTCGCGGGGGCGGGTTGAGTTCGAACTGCGTGGCAGACGATGCGGCGATGATCGACCTGTCCACCCATCTCGGCTCGGCGCTGCCCATGGACGGCTCGGTCCGGGTCGGTGGAGGAGCCACCGTCGGAACCGCATTGGACGCGCTCGCCCCGCACGGACGGGTCATCCCGGTGGGAGTCGCCCAGCTGCCGGGGATGGGCATGGTCACCCGCGGCGGCATCGGGTACCTGACCCGCAGCCTCGGGCTGACCCTGGACCACCTGGTCGAGGTCGACATGGTGCTGCCCAGCGGCGAGGTCGTCCACCTCAGCGAGGACAGCACCGGCGAAAAGGCCGAACTGTGGTGGGCGGTTCGCGGCTGCGCTCCATGCTTCGGGGTGGTCAGCGGAGCGGTCCTGCGCACCCACGAGCAGGGCCCGGTATTCGTCGACCGCGTGGTGGTCGACGTGGATGCGTTGCCGGCATACTTCGCGGTCGCACCCGAGCTGCCCCGGCACACAACGATGAGCGCGGTCCTGGGCTGGGTGCCCGGCGCCAGCCATGAAGACCCGGTGCTCTTTCTGTACACGGCGTGCCGCAGCCAGGCCGAGGCCGACATCGCAGCGGCCCGATCGGCGACAACGGCCGTCGCAGCCGCGTCACCGGCCGGGACGCGCTACCGTTCCGAGATGAGCGGCCGTTATCTGAAAGGCCTGCCGCAGTTCGCGATCCCCGGACCTGCCGGCGAGGAACCCGCACCGATCACCCTGCCGCCACCCGGCGCCGACCGGGGCTGGTTCCTCGGCAAGGCGGCGTTCGCCGGTCCGACACTGGGTCCTGAGGTCGCCGCGGTACTGAGCGACGCCATCCGATCCGCGCCGACCACCTCATGCCGCATCGACTTCCAGCACACCGGCGGCGCCCTGGCGGACATCGCCGACACCGCAACCTCGTTCTGGGGGCGCGGCGCGGAGTGGAACATCCCGCTCAACGCCGTCTGGGCGAACCCCCACGACGGCGAAGCCTGTCACGAGTGGGCGCGTGCGACCCTGGGTTCGCTCGCCGAGGACACCATCGGCGGCTACAGCGTCGAACTGCGGCCCGGATTCGATGAAACGCAACGAGAGGTGGAATGTGCCTACGGAGCTAACCTGGAACCCCTTCGCGCCCTGCGCCGCCGCTACGACCCGAGCGGCGTGCTCGGTGGTTGCCCGCTGTAGGTTGCCGTGAGCAAAGAGCAGACCGCGGCACTGCTGATCATCGAGCAGCGCATTCGGGACGGCCGTCGGGACGCCTACCTGACCTGGGAGCAGAAGGTCGCCGCGGCCGCGGCCGGTTACCCCGGCTATCTCGGCTCGGAAGTCAAACCGCCCAACGACAGAGAACCCAGTTGGGTGGTGATATACCGATTCGATTCAACGCTGAATGCGCAGAACTGGCTGAACAGTGCGACCCGGCAGCACCTAATCCGTTCCGCAGCAGATCTTTTCGACGGGCCCGGCACTCTGCGGGTGATCACCGACAGCAACGAGATCCTCGACCCCTGTCCTCCGGTGGTGGTGACCCACCCTGTCGCTGACGATCAGGTCGAGGCCTTCCTGGTTTGGCGGGAGAAAATGGTCGAGGCCGAAAGCCGATACCCGGGATACCTGGGCTCGGAGCTGTTCCGGCCGGTGGAGGGCGTTCAGGACCAATGGAGCACCATCTTGCGGTTCGATACCGTCGAGCACCTCGATGCGTGGTTGGCGTCGCAGGAACGCAGCGACCTGCTCGCCGAGGGTGCCCGATTCGGTGAGTTCAAACTCCGCAGGACCTACCAGCCGTTCGGCAACTGGTTCAAACCCAAAGACCCGCAATTCAAGACGGCGATCGCCGTCTGGATGGGCCTATATCCCACGGTGGTCCTGCTGACGCTACTGATGGCGCCACTGAACCTGCCGTTCTGGTTGGCAATGCTGGTCGGAAACCTGGTCTCCAGCCTTGTCATGAGCTATCTGACCATGAAGTTCTATGTCACCAAGATCATGGGCTGGTGGACCTCGCCGGCTGAATCGGCTCCCCAGCCCGCAACCGACGTCAAGGGCTTTCTGCTGATCCTGGCGATCAACGCAGCCTGGGCGGTGGTCTTCTACCTGCTGACAGTCAAGGCAGGCGTACACCCGTGACCGCAACCCGAGGAGCAACCATCACGACGCTGATCACCGGCAGCAATGGATTCCTGGGACAAAAGATCGGCTCTTCGCTAATCGCCGCCGGTCGACAGGTGATCGGCTTCGACGCCACTGAACACACCGGGAAGGATGCGTTCCCGACCGTCATCGCCGACATTCGCGATCGCGACGCTCTGCTGCGGTGTTTCGTCGAGCACGGCGTCACCAGCATCGTGCACGGCGGCGGCGTCTCGGGCCCACACGTCGCCAATGAACGCCCCGCATACCTTCACGAGGTCAATGTCGGGGGCACACTGAATCTGTTCGAAATCGCCAGGGAGATCGAATTGCCGGGGCGGATCGTCTTCTTGTCGTCCAGCAGCACCTACGGACAGGCGGCCGAAGCGGCATCCATCACACACCCCTGTGCGGAGACCCAGGCTCTCCTGGCGAGTGAACCCTACGGTGCCTCCAAAGTGGAATGCGAAGCACTGCTGAGGTCCTACGTGAGCCAGTTCGGCGTGGATGCGGTCGCCTTGCGCATCTCGATCGTGTACGGCAAGAACCGCCAAACCTATTGCGGTATAACGCGGATGATCACCGAAGCCAGGACCAGCGGCACCATCACCTTGGATCGGGACAACACGCTGCCGCTGCCGTGGATCTACGTCGATGACCTCAGCGCCGCCATCGCTGCCGCTCTGGCGGCGCCCCGGGACGTGCTCTATAACCAGGGGACTTACGCCTTCAACATCACCGGCCCGGGCCGGCCGACGTTCGCCGAGATCGCCGAGATCGTCGCCAGCCGGATCCCGGGCACCACGATTGGCCACGGCAACGAACCCGACCGGTATGCGATGAACGCGCGGACCATGTCGATCACGGCTGCAGCAGAACTACTGGACTGGCATCCACTTATCGGGATCGAATCCGGCATCGCGAAACTCCTGGCCGGCTGATCTTTGGGTTTAACCGCCGTCGCCGAGCCGGCCATAGATACGTTCGGGAGTCAGCGGCAGCGAGCGATACCGCACACCGGTGGCGCGGGCGATCGCGTTCGCCAGCGCCGGGGCCACCGGGTTGATACCGCATTCGGCGATACCCTTGGCGCCCATCGGACCGACCGAGTCGGTGGAGTCCACCAGCAGCACCTCGGTACGGGGGGTGTCGGCATAGGTGGGGATCCGGTAGTTGCGCAGGCTCGGGTTGGTCATCACGCCGTCGTCGACATGGAAGTTCTCGGTCAGGACGAAGCCGATGCCCTGTGCCACAGCGCCTTCCACCTGTCCGCGCACCTGTGCCGGGTTGATCACCACACCCGCGTCGGCCGCCTGGACGCTGTCGAGCACACGGACCTCGCCGGTGATCCGGTGCACAGCGACCCGGAATCCGTGGGTGTTGCAGGTCACGCTGCGGGGCGATCCGTAGGCTTTGCGCGCCGCCCGCAACCGGGTGCCGCGAGCCCCGGCCGCGGCGACAATATCGGCTAGTGACAGCCGTCGCTCACCAAAGATCACGCCGTCGTGCTCCAGCGAGCAGTCGGCCGGATCGGCGTGCAGGTGTCGGGCCGCGAACTGCAGGATCAGGTCCCGCAGCGCCGTGGCGGCCCGCGCCACGGCGTTGCCAGCGACGGAGAGTCCCGCGCTGGCGAAGGCTCCGGTGTCGAAACCGGTTCGGTCGGTGTCGGACTGGACGAGGTGGACGTGCGATGGCGTGGTGCTCAGTGCAGTTGCGGCGATTTGGATGTGCGCGGTGGAGGTTCCCTCACCGAATTCCACTGTTCCCACGGCGATCTCGTAGACACCGTCGTCGCGCAGGGTTGCCCAGGCTTCGGAGATGTGTTCGGTTGGCGGCGCCGTCTCGTGCAGCGTACTGGCCACGCCGGTTCCGACCAGCCAGTCATCACCGAGTCCAGGATCGCTGCCCGTGCCACGCAGGTGCTGGTCCACCAGATCGATGCACGACAGCGCGCCGTCCTCGGTGAAGGAGACATCGTCGGGCCGGTCACCGATGGCCAGCAGCGCGTCACCCGGCCGAACGACGTTGCGGCGCCGAAGTTCCAGCGGATCCAGATCAAGGGCGATCGCCAACTCGTCCATGGCCGACTCCATCGCGAATGCCGGCTGGGTCATGCCGTAGCCGCGCAGCGCACCGCTGGGCACGGTGTTGGTGTAGACGGAGTAGCCGTCGAACTTCTTGTTCGGGCAGCGGTACAGCGAGATGGCGCGACCCCCGGCGAACAGCGTCTCACCGCCGTGGTTTCCATAGGCACCGGTGTTGGAGACATTGCGGAATTGGATGGCGGTCAAGATGCCGTCGGAGCGGGCGCCCAATCTCACTGTCAGCTTCATCGGGTGCCGCGGGGATGCGGTGGTGAATTCCTCTTCCCTGGTGAATTCCAGACACACCGGCCGCCCGGTGTCGAGCGCGGCCAGGGCGACCAGATCCTCGGTGATCACCTCCTGCTTGCCCCCGAAGCCACCACCGACCCGCTTGCAGAACACCCGTAGCTGGTCGGGCCGAAGATCGAACAGGTAGGCCAGCTTGACCTTGGCCAGCGAGGGCGACTGGGAACTGGTCCGTACGTTGAGCCGGCCGTCGGCCATCCACGCGATCGCCCCGTGCGTCTCCAGATGAGCATGCTGGACCCGCGGCGAAAAGTAGGTGCCCTCGTGGACGACGTCGGCCTGGGCGAATCCCTCGTCCGCGGAGCCGATCTCGCTGTGCAGTTCCAGCAGGATGTTGTGTACCGGATCATGGACGAACGGGTCGGCGCCGGAGTGCAACTGCGGGGCGCCGTCGGTCATCGCCTCTTCGGGATCGAACACCGCCGACAACAACTCGTAGTCGACGACGACCTTGCGGCAGCCCTCCTCGGCGGCACCGACCGAGTCGGCGAGGACGGCAACCACCCGTTGACCGACGAACCTCACCACGTTGTCGAGAACGTAGGTGTCATCGGGATCGACGAGATGATCGGTGTGGATGGCGGTGGTGTAGAGCTTGCGCGGCACGTCTTCCCACGTATAGACACGTTGGACTCCGGGTACAGCCAGGGCGGCGGAGGAGTCGATGGACACGATGCGCGCGTGCGGGTGCGGGGAGTGCAGCACCTTCAGGTGCAGCATCCCGTCGATCTCGGTGTCCATGGTGAACTCCGCACGCCCGGTTACCACGGCGGTACCCGCCGGTGCGCCGACACTGACGCCGACGGCCTGCCCGGGAGCCGCCTCTTCAATACCGGTGACACCGTTGATCGCGTCCTCAATGGCTCGATAGCCGGTGCAGCGACAGAGGTTTCCCTTCAGTGCCCGCGGCAGATCCCGTTTCTGTTCGTCGGTGAGAGCGGCCGCGGTCATGATCATCCCGGCCGTGCAGAACCCGCACTGGAATCCCGGTGCGTCGCGGAACTGCCGCTGCATCGGGTGCAGGTCGTCGGGCGTGCCGAGGCCCTCGATGGTGGTGACCTCCCGACCCTCGGCACGGAATGCCGGGGTGATGCAACTGTTCACCGGCCGGCCGTCCAGCCAGACGGTGCACGCCCCGCAGTCGCCGGTATCGCAGCCCTTCTTGACACCGTGGCAGCCCAGGGCGCGCAGGAAGGTGCGTAGGCACTGGCCCGGACGTGGTTCGTGCTCGACGGTTTCGCCGTTGACGGTATAGGTCATCACCGGTCCCCGGTGGCCAGAAGTTCCAGTCGGATCTCCTCGGCGTAATGCTTGGCCAGGTGACACCGATGGTCGGGTGTTCCGTTCGCGTCGTCGAACCACACCGCGTCGGGCAGTCCGTCGATGGCCTGTTGCAACACGCCGCTATCCGGAATCATGTTGAACACCAACCGGATCGGATGAATGGTCGCCGCGGTGATGGTCAGCAGAAAGTCGCTGGTATCGGGTGAGCGGGTGGCGACCATGAAGATCGTCGACCGTCCGAGTTTAGTCAGCGTGAAGCGGCGATGTGCGTGGCGCTTCCGCAAAGCGCTGATCGGAATGTCGATGCTGCGCAACACTTCACCGGGCTGCAGCACGTTCTGGTGGTCTCCGGTCACAAAGTCGGCCGCGGCCACCGTCCGCTGGGAGCCGTCGGGGGCCCACAGCGTGTAGGCGGCTTCGAGTGCAACAGTCAGGGTGATCATCGGGCCGGCGGGCAATGACAGGCAAATGTTGCCCCCGACCGTTGCCGAGCTGATCACTTTGAACGACGCGAGGAACGCCTCGCAACTCGTCGTGAACAGGGAGCCCGCCGCCCAGTCGGCGGGCGCCTCGAATGCGTACAACTCCGCCATCGAACAGGTCGCCGCGATCCGCAGACCGGTATCGGTGACCTCGAGGGACCGCCAGCCGAGCGCAGGCAGGTCGATCAGACGGCGCAGGCCAGGTTGCGGTTCGGAGAACAACCAGGTTCCCCCGGCCAGCCACGCGTCGCCGTCGCGCCACAGCGCGCCGGGCCACTTCGGTGGCCGGCGGACAATGTCCTCGACGGTGTTGAGGTCTACGTCAAATCCCCTTCAACCCGGACACCCATGACGACGATAGCCACTCCGCCCGCAACGAGTCCGATCTGATCCGTCCAATGGTGGGCGCCCAATTGTCCGCTCCCGTCGATTCCCGGCGGCCTGTCCGTGATTCATTGATGTTAGTGAAGATGCCGACCGGCGGAGTGCATTCAACGGGCATCGGCTCGATCGCAGTTCTATACTTCACCGATTCGCGGTGATGGGAGTTCCATGCGGCACGCGGTCAGCCGAGCGCTGATTGCGGTGGCCGTCGCCGCGTCCGCCGTCGTGGTGCCGGCGTCAGCCGGACCGCCCATTCCCCGCGTGATCACCGGACCGTACGCATCCCTGCTGGCGGCATCAACCGATCTCGGTCCGGCGCGTTCGGCTCGGATACAGCTGACCGCAGCGCTGACCCAGCCGTCCTCGCCGGCGGAGTTGATCCGCTGGACCAGCCGCCTCGGACTCACGGCGCGCTGGCGCCCCGGCGACGACTGGGCGATCATCGAGGGCGCGCCCGCGGCGGTGGCGGGCGCGTTCGGTGTCGCGGTCCGGGATTACCGGGGACGCCACGGCCAGGTTTTCTACGCCTCCCCGCATCAGCCCCAAGTCCCAGCGCCACTGCGCGGCGAGGTCGCCGAACTCGGCCGCGTCCTCGGGTACACCCCGCACCGAGAGGCACGGCCGACAATCGGCTCGGACGTTCCCCTACCCGACCGGCGGGACACGTTGCTGTCCAACATCTACAACGCCGGGGCGCTGCGGGAGGCGGGTTACACCGGCAAGGGCCAGACAGTCGTCGTCTTCGCCTTCGACGGGTTCGACCAACCCGATCTCGACGCCTATTCCGCCGAGTTCGGCCTACCGCCGCTAACCCCCCAGGTTGTCGGGGGGATGGCGTCCCAGCGAAGCGGCGAGGCCACGATGGATCTGGAACTCATCCACGCCCTCGCTCCCGACGCGAAGAAAGTTTTGATCAACGCCCGACCCACCGTCGAGTCGGACGGCTCCTACGAGAAGGTCGCGCGGATGATGGAGTCGGCCGACCGCGACTTCCCTGGGGCGGTGTGGAGTTTCTCCATCGGATGGGGCTGCGACAAGCTGATCACCGCCGCAGACCTGGCCCCGATTCGATCGGCGCTGGCCACCGCGCTGAGCCACGGCACCACGGCGTTCAACGCCAGCGGCGATCTGGCCGGCTTGGAGTGCAAGGGCGGGCAGAACTGGTCAGCGCCACCGAGTCCCGACGACATCGGACTCGACGCGGTGGCGTCATTACCCGAGATGACCAACGTCGGGGGCACCACCCTGTCGACCGACAAGGACGGGCGGTGGATTTCCGAGCAGGCGTGGTTCGATGCTCCGCTGTCGCAAGGCACCGGCGGCGGAGTGTCCGCCCTCTTCGAGCGCCCGCCCTGGCAGGAGGGACTGGAGGTCGGCAAGGGCCAGGGCAGGCGGCTCACTCCCGATGTCGCCGCGGTCGCAGATCCCGACAACGCCATCGCGATCGTTTTCGGCCAGCAGTGGATGGCCGCCGGCGGCACCTCAATGTCCGCCCCCATCTGGGCCGGATTGGCGGCGGTGATGAACCAGTACCTCATTGAGAACGGCGGCCGGCAACTCGGCGAATTGAACCCGATGCTCTACGCGATAGCCGAGGGCGCGCCGCGGCCGGCGTTTCGGACCATCGCCCTGGGCGGCAACGCCGTCGACCTTGCCCAGCCGGGCTATGACCTGGTCACCGGCCTGGGCAGCCCCGACGTCGAGAACCTTGTCCAGAATGTGCTCGACCTGCAGCGGCTGCGGCGCTGGGGATGAGCACGGGGGCGGGATCCCGGACGCGGTGCCGCGGCTGCGCCGCTGACGTCCCGGCCGGTGACTTCTGCGGACTGTGCGGTTTCGACCAGGTGGGACCGACCGGCGGGAAAGTCCGACTCCTTCGGCCCCAATCGTTCGTGTTCGCGCCGGAAGAGAGGGTGCTTCGCCCCTATCTACTGAGCTCGCTGTTCCCCCGGTTGCCAAGGCGCTCCCGCAATTCGTTTCGGGTAACACTGATCATCGGGGCCGTCGCGCTGGTCAGCCTGGCGGTGCTCAAGCTTTCCACCGCTGAGATGACCGTTGCCGCGCTCGGAATGCCGCTGCTGTTCGTCTTCTACCTATGCGCCTGCGTTGGCGATCAAGACATTTCGCGAACATCGCTGGTCTTGGCCGCGGCACTGGGCGCTGCACTGGGCGCCGGCTGGGAACTGGTCACCGATCAACTGGTTGCGCGCAGCTACACCGTTCCGATTTCGACGGGCCTGGCGCTGCAGGATCTGGTGAGCCAGATGATCAAATTCACTTTCCTGCTGGGCCTGATGATGGTTCCCGCCCTCGTGCTGCGGGTGTGGCCATCGCGAACGCGAAAGTCGTTGCACGGGTTTGCAATCGGCGCGCTGGGTGCGCTAGCCTTCACCGCTGCCGTGACAATGGCGAGGCTGACGCCGCAATTCACCAGCGGGCTCGTCGCCCATGACAGACCCGTCCAGGGACTTCTCGTACAGGCCGGCCTGATCGGCATGACGGTTCCGGTCACCGTTGCGGCCACGGGCGGGATTGCCGGAATCCTGCTGTGGTTTCGCCACCCAAGCGGCGGCGCGGCCGCGGGTCACCCCGGCCGGGTACGCCTGGTGCTGGCACTGCTGGTCGCAGGCGCGTTACTGGCTCAGTCCGGGCTCGGGCCTTTCGACGTCACCCGTCGTTTCTGGCCGGGGTTGACCGAGGTCTGGATACTGGTCATCCATCTGGCGATAACGCTTCTCGTTCTGGTTGCGCTGCGGATCGCACTGCAAATCGCGATGCTGCACGAGGCCCACGATCCGGTCGACGAGGCCGCGTCGCTGACGTGTGCACAGTGCGGGCGTGGGGTCGCCGAGATGGTGTTCTGTTCGGAGTGCGGAGCGGCCATGGTCGCATCTGATCGGCCGTCGCGGCGGCCGAGCACCGACTGGGTGGTGAGCCGGTGGGTGACGGCGATGGGGGCGATTGTGCTGGTGCTCAGTGCGATCGAGTTCACACTCACGCCGGCGACGTCGAACTATCTGTGCCCACCGGATTGCGGCCGGCCGCTGTCGAGTCTCCCCTTCGAGAACAATCCGCGCTTCACAGCGGCCGACGGCCAATTCTCGGTGGGCTACCCGGGCAGTTCGGCCTACCGCGTCGTCACCGAAGCCACCCGGGTCACTGCCACGTGGACCGCCGGAGATGGCGGAGTGATGCAGTTCTTCTCCGAACCCGCGGCCGGCCGCTCACCCCGCGATATCGCCAAGGCGACGGTCAAGAAGTCCTATCCGGATGCCAGGGTCGCCTATGAGATTCCTAATGCGATGGTGGGCTATCAACCTGGATATGGCGAGGTCGACGACTACTGGCCACAGAACCCAAGCGCGCGCAACAGCCGAATCCGGATCCTCGTCATGGTCGCGGTGAAAGACGACCTGGCGCTGATCGCCTCTGCGGAAGGTCCCTTCCGCGAGTTCGGGCCGGATTCCGGACCCGGACATCCGTCCGGGGCGAACCTGCGGATCGCCGAAGACATGGGCCGCTACGTCAACAGCTTCACCTGGCCTGGTGACCCGCCGCGATGACAAGGGGACCCGATGTCGTCACAATTGACCGGTGCGTGAAGTTCTCGACGAACTGATCGCGATCCGCCGTCGCGGGGGCATGGCGGCGATCGCGACGGTTGTTGGCACCCGGTGGTCCACGGCCAGGTCCGTGGGCGCCTCGATGCTGGTCACCGATTCAGGTGAGGTGGTCGGTTCGGTGGGCGGCGGTTGCGTCGAGGCCGAAATCTTCGCCGCCGGCGAGGAGGTTCTCCGCCATGGCGTTCCACAGTTGGAGACTTACGGTGTCAGCGATGACGATATGTTCGCGGTCGGCTTCACCTGCGGCGGCGTCATCGACGTGTTCATCGAGCGGGTGGACTCCGAGACCTGGCCGGAACTCGAGGGAATCGCGTCGAGTATCGCCGCGCGGGAACCAGTGGCGATCGCAACCATCGTCAAAGGCGGGCGCTGCGTCGGCCGGCGGCTTGTGGTCCGTCCCGACCGCACCGAGGGCACGTTGGGCACGGCCAGGCTCGACGAAACCATCCGCGAGGAGGCCATCGCGATGCTCGCCTCCGGTGCCACCGCAACACTGCACCACGGACCGGACGGTGGGCACCCGGGCCCGGAACTTGAGGTGTTCGTCACGAGCTACGCCCCGCCTGCGCAACTGTTCATCTTCGGGGCCGCCGACTTCTCGGCGCCGCTGGTGCGGGTCGGCAAGCTGCTCGGATTCCGGGTGTCCGTCTGCGATGCGCGCCCGGTCTTCGCGACCCGGAAGCGGTTTCCCGACGCCGACGAGGTCGTCGTGGACTGGCCGCACCGGTGGCTGGGCAACCAGCAGGTCGACGAACGAACGGTGATCGCCGTGCTCACCCATGACCCGAAGTTCGATGTGCCGGTACTGCGGGTCGCGCTGCGGTCCAAGGCCGGCTACGTCGGCGCGATGGGCTCCAGGCGCACCCACGAGGATCGGCTCTCCCGATTGAAGGACGCCGGGATCACCGACGCCGAGTGCGATCGACTGCACTCTCCGATAGGCCTGGACCTCGGCGCCCGGACCCCGGAGGAGACGGCGATTTCGATCGCCGCGGAGATCGTCGCGGCCAGGTGGGGTGGATCGGGATCGCGCCTGACCGGCACCACCGGGCCGATCCACCCTGCAAGCCCCGCAGCGAGACGGGAATGACGACGGCCGGTTTGGTCCTGGCCGCCGGGGCCGGCGTGCGGTTCGGCGGGCCGAAGGCGCCGTTCGTCCTCGACGGGATGCGCCTCGTCGACCGTTCGGTTCAGGTGCTGCGAGGCGCCGGATGCGCGCCGGTAATCGTCGTGCTCGGCGCCTGGGTCGGCGAGGTACCGGATGCCGTTGTGGTGATCAACGACGACTGGCCGGACGGAATGGGATCGTCGCTGCGGACCGGGCTGGCGGCGCTAGAAGGCTCGGACGATATCGACTCGGTGATCGTGACACTCGTCGACCTCCCGGGCCTGACCGCCGACGGAGTCCGGCGAGTCTGTGACTCTCCGGCGGCGATCGCGGCGGCTACCTTCGGCGGCAGGCGCGGACATCCGGTGAAGTTCAGCCGCACACATTGGGCCGAGGCGCTGGCCGCGGCCAGCGGTGACGAGGGCGCGCGCCGGTTCCTCAACGGCAGGAGCGATGTCGCACTCATCGAAATCGGGGACGTTGCCGATGGCCGGGATATCGACTTCCGGCCCGGCGGCTAGGGTCGGGCGATGCGGATGAGGAGCAGAGACGATGCCGATTCAGATCGACGAGGCTAGGGCCCGGGACCTCGCGCCGCAGTTGGATGATGCGCTGCAGATCGTAAGCAACGAGTTCGACGGACTCGATGCGCACCGGGGTTACCACAACGCGTTCGCCCGGGCACTCAAGCCCGATCCGCTCGGGCGCGTGCTGATGTTGGGCACCGACCAGCGGGACCTATTCGTCCCGTTACTGCGGCGGACCGTGGCCGAGCAGGTGCCGGCCGGTGGCCAGATCTTCGACATCGGCGCCGGGGACGGCCAGACCTTCGGCTATATCGCCGATGCTGTGCCGGCTGGGACAACGGTCTCGATCGCCGAGCCCAATCCCGCGTATCTGGCTGCCTATCAAGGCTTTCTGGAGCGCCAACCGAACCTTCGCGGCGGCGCTGCCGCCCTGGCGGGCCTCGACGCGCTCGACGAGGAGACCAACGGCGGCGTCAGCGACTTTCCCGAGCCGAGCAGCGTCGATGTGGCATTGGGTCTGCACATGATCTACTTCGCCACCGACGTGGCGCGCAGTCTGCGGGCCATCCTGCGGTTCCTCAAGCCCGGCGGGGTGTACGTCAACGTCGTCACCGACGAGACGACGGCCTACAACGGAGCGGTGCTGCGATCGTTCGTCGAATCCGGTGGCGACACCGGAAACAACGACCGCTGTTTCGCCGCCATGGACGAGCGCCGACGCCTCTTGGCCCCGGAGGCCGAGGGCGGTGGCGGACTTGCGCAGGCCGCCGCGGCGGCGGGCATCGAGGTCGAGGTGGACGCGGTACGGCAGGCCAGCCGGATGTACGGGCACTCCCTCGTCGATCTGCTGGCGCTGGCCAACATCAGCGTGCTGAATGGCCAGGACGGCACGAGGAAGTTCGAGAGCGCCGCGAAAGTCCTCCGCGACCGCCCTGAGGAAGTGGACCTTCGCATCGAGACCGAAGGTCCGCGGACGGGGATGTGGAGCGTGGTCCAACCGCAGTGGGTCACCCGGGTGCGGCGGGCGTGTTAAACCGGCGACGCGCCCACGGATCGTCGCGATGACAAGGGCGGTAGGGTCGCCGCTGAATTCACTACTCGTGCGCAGGCTTGGAGAAGCACGAACCGCAGCCAAGCATTGAGCGCCGCTTGGCGGCTTTGCCGGTACCCGGGCGGCCGCAGCAGCGGCAACGCAGCAGAGGCCTGGCTCAATTTTGTTTCATAAATGAACCGCGTATGAAACCGTAAGTCGAGATTATGAAGTCAGAAACGAGAACCTACAACAGGTCTCGACGGAATGCCGCAAATGACATGGGTGTGACAATTCATTTGAGACGACGACATTCAGAATGAGAACCGACGCGCGCGGCGGCAGCAGCGCCGCAGCACAACACCGGCGACGGTGCTGAGGCTGAAGCCGGACCCGTACCTCGTGCAGATAGCTGTCGAACGACTAAGGCGTTGACGCAGGCCGCTGCGTCTTGGTTGGCGACTCGGTCACCGATGTCGAGGCCGGACGGGCGGCAGGAGTGCGAGTTATCGGACTGGCGAAAACGCGGCAGCGCGGGCGGGAGCTGCTCGATGCGGGTGCTGTAGCTCTGATCGAGCGTTGGCGGCTGGGCTGGCGCGTGCGTAGGGCATGAACGGCACGGGTCGGACTCTGGTCTGGCCGCCGGTCTCGTCAACCGCCGGAGGGTCCTGAACCCGAAGGTCCGCCGCGGGAGATCGTCCTCAGCTGCCCAGGTGGGTATCGAGGAACCGTGCCATTTCGCCGAAGATGTCCTGGGACTCCTCGGCGAAGGGTTCGATGAAGTAGGTGAAGTGTGAGGCGCCCTCGACGAGGTGCAGTTCGGCGTGCACGCCCGCTTTGCGTAGTTTGCGGTGCATCAGCACGCTCTGGCTGAGTAGCAGATCCCGGGTGCCTGAGACCAGCATGGTGGGAGGGAACCCGGTGACGTCGCCGCGGAGCGGGGACAGCAGCGGGTTGGCGATGTCGTTGTCGCCGGCGTAGAGCGCGGCTCCGCGGGCGCCGACGGCGTCGTAGGTGATCAGGACGTTGTCGACCCATTCGTGGACCTTGAGGGAGTCGCCCACCGGGGCGAGGTCGCACCACGGGGTCTGGACCGCGACCGCCGCTGGTGGAGTGATGCCTTCCTGTTTGGCGCGTAGCACCGTCGACAGCGCCAAACCGCCACCGGCTGAGCCGCCGCTGATGCCGATGTTGGCCGCAGGCACCATGTCCAGGGCGGCTTTCCACACCGCGATGGCGTCGTCGGAGGCGGCGGGAAAGGGATGGTCGGGGGGCATCCGGAAGTCGACCTCGATGACGGTGATGCCGCAGGTGGCGGCGATGACGGCCGGTTCGAGCAGTGAGGCCCGGCCGGGGTTGAACACGTAGGCTCCGCCGTGGGTGTTGACCATCAGCCGGTTGGTGTTGCGCGCCGGGATCTGCGCCGGGGTGACGATGAAGACCGGGACCCCGGCGATCTCCGTCGACTCCACCGTGACGCCGAATTTGTCGATGATCTGCTCGATGGCCGGGGTCGAGTGGTCGGCTAGGTCGGCGACGGCGTCTTTCCAGCCCTGGGCATCGGGCGGGTTGAGCAGCCACTCGCTGTTGCGGTAGGGCATGGCGATCGCGGTCTGCAGGTCGGCGCTGACCGAGGTGGGAACCGGGATGGTGCGCCCGGGAACCTGCCGTGGGCCGGGGTTTCCGTTGATCTGGCCCATCAGGTTCTGCAACATCGCACCGTCGGGAATTCCGACGATGTTGGCCGGAATGGCAGTGGCATCGGTCATGGTGGTAGTTCTACGCCACATCACCATGCGGCTGACATCAGTCGGACCGATCAGTCGCCGGATAAGTCAGGCAGTGCGGCGAGTCGGGGCCTTTTGCCGTCATCGCGGCAAACGCGGTCAGCAACGCCGCGGCAGGAAGCGTATTGACGACCTTGTCGCGCACGCGCACGTGTGCTCCCACAGCCAGAACGAAGTAGAGCGTCAACATCGCCGTCGTGAGCCGGGCCAGTCCCGGAAACCACTTCACCGAAAGCAGGCCGACGGCTGCTGCTCCCTTGACCAAGGGCAGCACCCGTCGAACACTTTCCGGGCACCCCACGGAGTCGAGGCTCTTCTTGATGGGCGGCACCTGCGCCGCGCAGGCGGCGGCGTCGGCCGCCTGGAACACCGAGAGACCGATATACGTCTTCGGCGAGGTCGGAAGTCCCACGCCTCTACCCTATCGACTGTTCAACCGAACGTGTCTGCTGGTCCTGACGCCACGCTGGGAGCGCGTTCTCACCAGCCCAGCGCGATGCCGTCCAAGCGGCTGTCCACGCCGGTCTCCAGGCAGGGTCCGATCCCGTTGTGCCCGCGGTGGATTCGGATCATCTGGACTGCGCCTTTGAAGTCGTAGGATCCTGCTAATCCACGATCGCGGTTGATCGCTTAAGGACTCTGTCGAAGGTTATCGGCCACCGATGACATTGATGCTGTCATCGCGGCCGCACCACGGTGTTCGGAATGAGGATGGCCCAGCGTCGTTCGGCGACTGGGGTTGACACGACCACTGCCTCACACCCTTCTGGGTTGTTCTCGAGTCGCGTACGAATTCTCAGTTTCACTGCACAAGCGCAACGGAAGTGCAGCCATCACTGAGAAAGTGCAGTCAAGATTGAGAATCTACAGATGTAGGTTCTCAAATTCCGCGTCACCTTATAGGCATTTAACCTGCGGTGACGCGAGTTGTCTCACGACGTGACATCGCGCTTTCGTCTCAAATTCGTTGTCATTTACTCAGATCGGGCCACTGAGGTTCATTGTGTGGTGATGGACCGCCAGCAATCGAGGAATCCTGGCCACCCGTTGTAATCGGCGCGGTGATCGTGCATCAAGTCGTCAACGCGGCGACCGCGACAGCAGCTCATACTCGACGCCGAGCAGACGATACGTCGGCTCGGCCCGCCGGTCGCAAGAAACAAGTGACAGCTTGTGCTGGCGTGCGGTCGCACCGACGAGCCCGTCGTAAAGCGCGCCTCCTGCCAATCCGCCCTCGGCCATTTCCTTCAATACGCGCTTCGTATCAGTCGCCGACAAGAAACGGGACTCCGGGAAGTTCGTGTCTTCTAGATGTAATGCCGCGGTTGGGCTGAGGCGATGCGGAGACGGCAGTCGGGTGAGTACAGACAGTAGTTCAACCGCAGCGTGCCCCGACAGACCACGCCGACAACTGAGGAGTCTGTCTACTGCCGCATGGTGAAACGGGTTCTCGCGCTGTACGAGTGCGAGAGCCGCACTGGTATCAACCAGTACGTGTTCACCTTTGGTCGGCAAGCCGCAGCTCCCTGACCTCGTCGGAATCTAGTTCGGGCCCGCCGGCCGGTAGCAGTAGCAGGCCGTCTTGCTCGACTAGTTCGTCGGCTGTCACGCCCTCGATGCGGATGGCAGCCCCATCGAGGGAGATCTCTACGTCTCCGGCCGTGATACCTGCCTGATCGCGGAGGGCTTTAGGAATTACCAATCTCCCTGCCCTATCTATGGAAGTTCGCATACCACTAATGCTACCATTCAGCTGGTATATCGGTTGGGAAGGTGTGCGTACCAGGGGTTCCGATTTGTGTCGAGCACCATGGTGGAGCGCATGTGGGAGGTCACTCGGTCCGGTGTCACCGTCCGGCGTCTCATCCGCTGAAGGCCGGGTGATACCGCCGCCTCGGAGTTCGCTTGGGCTTTCGCCCCTACGCCGAAGTCACGGCAGCCTGAACACCACCCCGACTTCTCAAACACCACCGACCCCGCCAGGCACCGCCCGGCGGGGTCATTTCATACCCACACGTCCCCACCGTCAACGCCGCCATCATGCTCATCCTGAATGCCGGTCAACACCGCACCTCGCTCACGGCTCTGGGTACGGGAATTCGGTTCCCGGCTCCAGCCATTGACCCTGGGTCCGCTGGTCGTAGATGTACCAGGGCGACCCGTCGGTCAACTGTTTTTGAGACGTCTGCGTCAGCACCCACAGACAGAAACGCGCTGCCAGGGCGACGGGGATGAGGTTGGCGCGGTTATCGCGGAAGAACTCCGCCATCGCAAAACCGCCCGGGTCGGGTCGGCGCAGATCGGCCTGCATGGACGTATCCACCTCTCCGGGGATCAGTTCGGCCACCGCGATCCCTGGCGCGAGTTCCATTTGAAGGCTCTGACTCACCGAACGGAGCGCATGCTTGCTCATGCAATACAGGCCGAGGCCGGGAAATGTCTCCTGGGCTGAGCGGGTCGACAGGTTGAGGATGCGGCCGCCCTCGGGCATCAACCCGGCCACGCCAGCGGCCAGCCGTGCCGGCGCCACCGCCATCAGGCAGAGGGCGGCGAGCATGGATTCGCCGCTCTGCTCCGTCAGAGACCCCAGTGGCGTCACCGCCCCCGCACTGTTCACCAGAGCGGCAACCGGCCGCTCCCCGACGGCGCGACGGATCTCCTCGATCCCCTCGGCGATTCCACTTACGCTGCTCAGATCGGCGCTGATTCGGGCGTACGTGGGGCTGGGCGGATCAGCGGCGCCGTTGGCGGTGTCGGTGTGCCGGGCCAGGCCCACCACCTCACGCCCCGAGGCCAGTAACTGCCTGACCAGTGCTTGGCCGATGCCTCGGCTGGCTCCGGTCACGACCACGATTCCAGGCGGCAGCGTCTGTTCCATGGTCACTCAGCTCTCCTGGATGAGCGACCTGCTCAGGTCGCACGTCCCTCGAAGAAATCCGATCAGCACCCCAACCCTAATCTGGTCGATGCGGCTTGCCTTGCACCTTCGTGCCTAGTGCCCGTGGGAAATCTGCCCGCCGACGGCTCCGGGCGTGGTCGGCCGGGTCAGCAGTCCCCGGGTGCGGGCTTTCTCGATCCAGCTGACCACCGTCCGTGGGCTCACGACGTACTCCTTGGCGAGGCTGGCGGCATAGCCTCGTCCACGCAGGGTGTACTCGCGGGCGATCGTGGTCAGGAATTCGTCGCTGAGGGTTCTTTGTCGGGCTCGCTGCCTGGTCGCGGCAGCCGGGAACCCGGTGAGTGGAAGGTCAACACCGAAGGGGTCGATTCCGGCATCAAGGAGTGCGGGTATCAGTCCGGTGACCACTTCCAGCGGGGAGGCCCACCGGAAATCACGCTGCAGAGCGGTCGGATCCAGCCCTGTCGGCGCCTGGAAGGTCATCTCGACGATTTGCGGGGTAGCGTCGACGAGGTCGATCGTTGCGGCGATCCGGATGTCCGCGCACCCCGCGGTGTCGGCGCTGACCCAGTCGACGATGACGGGCAGATCGACCACGACGTCTCCGACCGGCCAGGGGTGGCGGGGTCCGCCGGCGGGGGTGATCCGGGAGGAAATCCCCGCTGGGCGGGGACGCGGCGACGGGTTCTGCCCGTGAGCCATCATCGAGCAACGACCTTTCCGCGACGGACTCGGCCACCGCCTGATCGGTAGCCGGTGGTGCGCACCGTTCACTCTAGGCCGCGGACCTTACACAGTCGGCAGTGAACCTTCCATAGTTGGGCGCGGTTTGCTGATGGTGGCGCCCCGATAGGGCAATGTTCCGCGACATGGATGTTATCCCTGTTGCTGCCGTATGCGCCTTCCGTGTGTCCCCCGATCGGATTCGCAAATCCGCGGGGCGCAGAACCCTGCAGGTGGGTCGTGTGGGCGCGTTGGCGGTGGCTCTGGGTGTGGGTTCGGGTCTGGGTTCGCTCGGCCTTGCAATCGGTTCAGACTGCTCTCGGTGAACCGATCGTCACACGGCCTCGCCCGCCGCCACGGCATTGAACGAACGGACCGCGTGTCTCATGACTCTGGCGGAACCGCCACTGCTCCGCCATCACTTGCGAGCTTCCGCCACGATCCGTGAGAACCTACAACAGAGAGAGTGTAGGTTCTCATTTGCGGTGCCATATCGCGTCCGTCTGAACTGCGGTTCTGTCGCTTGTCTCAGCTCATGTCCTAGCCGATTCGTCTCACGGCGAATGTCATTTCCTAGGGCCGCTAAAGCCAACGCCAAGGACAATTACTCAAGGATTTCGCCTTGGCCGTGCCAAGGTGAGGCAGTTTCGTCACTTGACGGTATTAAGACGGCTGAGCGAAAACCCGTATAAACCAATTGTACTGCAGCTAACTAGCTCTCGTGAAGAATGATGTCGCGCAGCGTCTTCAGCGCCACAACGGCTCCCAGCAGCGCCAGCACGGCGAAGATTGCGCTGGTCATCATCGCGCCCTTGTCGAAAGCCGCGGTGAGCACCTGCTGTCCAGCCGATGAGAGGTCGCTCATCGGTCGAATGCCGCTCAGAATGCTCAACAGCTCTTGATGGTCGACGCCTTCGAGCTGGTGTGAGCTCGTCGCGCCCTGAAGGGAACCGATCGCGACGTTCTGCATGATCGCGGTCGCAAGCGCTATCCCCATCGCGGTGGATAACCCGAACGTGATGGCGACGACTCCGCTCGCCGTTCCTTTCTTGGCACCGGCCGAGCTGACTTGCAATGTCGCTACCGGGGTGGTCTGGATACCGACCGCCGTGCCCAAAACGATGAGCCCGCCGAGAATGACGGCGTTCGAGTCGCCTTTGATGCCGAGCAGAACTCCGGTACAGCCCAGTGCGATCAGCAGCATTCCCGCTACGACTGGAAGCAGAAAGCGGCCGCGCCTGGCCAGCAGGGCGCCAACAGGATTGGTGATGATGACCGCGATGGTCGCACCGATCAGCACTTTAGCGGTATCGACCGCGCCGAGACCTCCGACTGTTTGAAGATAGAGGGCCAATAGGTAGAGCATTCCCATCATCACGCCGTTGAAGATGAACGCGGCGACGATCGCACCGGTGAAAGTCGGCTGGCGCCAGATCGACAGCGGAATCAGCGGGTCCGCCGATCGGCTCTCGACAAACGCGAACAGTCCGAACAAGAGTGCGGCGATGGCGACCATCAGCGCGAGTCTCACGACTGGCACCTCGTCACTCTCGAACAGCGTGTAGCTGACCATGAGGAACGCCGCAGTCAGGATCAGCGCACCGGCAAGGTCGAGCTTGGAGTCCGCTGTCCGCTCATGGAACTCAGGTGTCGTGGTGGCCACAAGAACGAGCCCCAGCAGCGCGATGGGGATCGCACCCCAGAAAGTCGCCTTCCACCCCAGCAACTCGAGCAGCACTGCGAAGACCAGCACCGCCAGTCCGCCGGCGGCCCAGCTGACCGAACTTTTGATGCTCAGCGCCCGCGGCCGCTCGGACGCGGGAAACTGCAACGACAGTACCGAGAGCGAGCAGGTGAAAATAGCGGTGCCGCCGATTCCCTGCAGCACCCTTGCGAGGATCAGCTCGTGTGGTGTGTCGGCGAGCCCGCCGACGACGGATCCCACGACCAGGATCGCACTGCCGGCGACGACAACCCTGCGGTTACCGGTCAGATCGCCGAGGCGGCCGAAGAACGCCGCCATGCCCGCAACCAGTGAGAAACCGTTGACCACCCAGGCCAGCGCGTCGGTGGAACCGCCGACGGCACGACCGATCGCGGGAATCGCGATCACGAAACCGTCGGATACCACCCACACCAGCCCGACGAGTAAACAGACCGCTGCAAGCGAGTGCCAGCGCAGCGGGTTCAGCGGTCTACCTGCTGGGGAGTCGCTCGTCGACACCATCAAATGATCCCAGGGCACGCTTTATCGGCAACATCTGCAGTCCTTGGGGCATTTCCGCTGCTAGAGCGTGCGCCCAAAGGGATGCAAACCCCTAACCTTCTGACATAAACGGCGGTGTCTTAGCTAATTTCAGTCGCTTAAGCCAAATGTCGGTTCCGTTTTTCGATGGCGAACACGCTTCTCCCTGAGCTGCGCGTTCGCTGCTTTTCCGGTCCCAATGGCGAGAGGGTTTTTCCGCTTTTCGTGGCGGATCCGAGAACCGTGCGGTTGTCCCAGTCTTGGGGCGCGACAGGGCCCCGGAGGTTTCACTTCCCGGGCAGGATCTTGACGCGGGATCCGCCACCGGCGACCTGGATGGTCTGGCCGCTGACCCAGCCGCCGGCCCGCGATGCCAGCCACAGGAGAGCATTGGCCACGTCCTGCGGCGTGCCCGCCCGTCCGGTGAGGTTGTTGGTGGTCGACGCTAAGGTCGTTCCGCACCGTTGGCGATGATCCGGCGGAGGAGTTGCTGGTCGGTGCTATCCGGAGAGGCGGCGAGTCCGGCCACGACGCTGCACCGGTTGGCTTCAGGCTGGTTCTGTGACATCTTCGCCTTCCCTTCCCACCGCGTGATTACCAACTCGACGCCGACGATGGCCCGTAACTGCCTGTCCACAAACGATTCCGGCGCATCGTCGACGGACCACGGGTGTTGTTGCCGGGCTTCATGATGGTCGGTGAGTTCCCGACCTGGCTGCGGAGCCAGACCGGATCATCGTGGATATCCAACCGCCCGTAGGCGACGACCACCTCATAGTTCACGTCGGGACCACCTCCCCCGTTTCAGCCTTGGTGGCATACAGCGACGGTGAGATATAGCCGTCGACTCCGGGCAGGATCGCCAGCGACTCAGCTTCAGGTGCGGGGTCGCGCCAGTGCGGGTTGGCCCGGGAGACATGCCCGGTCAGGCTGTTCCGTTCGGGGTCGTATCGGACCGGTAGCGGCGTGACGTGCGTCCCGCGCTCCCCGGGCGTGACCAGATAGGCCAACGCCGCATCTTGCAGCATGCGGCGAACTACCGCATCGGGGACCTGGAACGGCGATGGGATGAACACGGCTGGCGCCCAACGCTACTCGACGGTACCGGAGGCGCTCAGGGACCCCTTTGACTCCACCGCCATGCAGTGGAAGTAGGCAACACCTGCCCGCAATCCGATCCGGAGAAATCCGGTGGGCGCTTGTCGACTGATCACCCGGGTATCCAATCAGATGCTGTAGCCGCGCGACGCCCCCGGCGCCGGAACGTTCCTAAGCGTGGCCCTAGGGGCACAAGGGGTTCCACCGTCGCACGGCGGCCTAGACCGGAAAGCATCGCCGGAAAGTTTCCAGGTGGCGGACCGGGCCCTTGATCCGCAGCTTGCGGGTGAGCACCGCCCACACCGGGTTCTTCTCGCCACGCGTAATCGCCAGCCAGGTGTCGGCATCGGCATCCACCGACAGGTCGGGATCACCCGTTCGGCCCGGCTCGATCTGCAGGGTCCCGTGGTCGATGACGTAGGTGGCCTGCAGTGAACTGCTACCGCGGAAGGCGAAATGCACTCGCAGGCAAACGTCCTTGGCCGCTTTGGCGGCGAACACCAAGGGCGAGCCGGCCACGAACGCCTCCACGTTCGTCGGGGCGAGACCGTTGGTGACGTGCCGCACCTGCTTGTGCGGGAAGCGGGCGCGGACGTGCGCTTCGGCGTCGCTGCCGGCCACCACGTAGACCGGTTCGGCCTTCTCGGTCAGGGGTCTCACGACCTCGGCCACGTGCTGCTGTCGGTCCGCGAGGTAGGTCCCGATCACGTCTTCTCCGGCCGGGCACACCGACATGCAGTAGGCGGCCTTGTAGTTGGCGCCGAACGACAAGCTCTGCCAGACGCTGGCCGTCTCCGAGGTCGTAACCTTCTGCTGGTAGTCCGAGCGTCCGGTGCTGTCGGCGACCTGACCGACCCAGTCTGCGAAGCCGCCGAGGAACTCGCGGTAGTTGTGTGTGGTGCAGGCCGCGAAGTCGAAGCCGCCGTCGGTCTTGATAGCCCCGACCGGGCAGGCAGCCACACACAGTTTGCAGCCCAGGCACGGGTTCCAGTCGATGGGCTGCGCCTGCTGGTCGTCGGCGGTCTCGACATCGGTGAGCACCACCCCGATCAGGACGAAGTTTCCGAACCGGGGGTGGATGACGTTGCGGTGGATTCCCATCTGACCCAGGCCCGCGGCCACCGCGATGGGTTTCATCGAGATCGTCCAGATCTTGCCGGGGAATCGGTCGACCTCCATCGGGAACCCGCTGGGCGGGCACACCGCGCGGTGCCCCCGCGTCTCGAGTTCGCGGGTGATGCGCCGCGCCACCTCGTTGGTCTCGTCGATGCTGTGGTGGAATTCCCCGTTGGCCACCGAGCGGGCCGGCGCACGGACATTGCCGCGGTTCATCTTCACCACGAACGCGATCGCCGTGCGTGCCCCCGGCAGCAGCTCCTCGATATCGGCACGCTGCGCGGCCATGTCCTCGCGGTCCACCGACGCCAGCCCGACGTCGTCGGCACCCGACCGCAAGGCTAGCGCCCGGATCTCCTCGGCCGCGGCGGGGATCTTCTCCGGCCGCGCAGCGCTATCCGGGTAGGCCGTCAAGGTCAGCTTCGTCGGTGCCGGCCGGTGCTGCGGCTGCTTGGTCCCGTCGAAGATCGGCAGCCTCGGCAGTCCGTCGTCGATGTCGTCAGCCGTCATGGCGAACCTTTCGTGTGACGGCCCAGACTGGACCGGCGGCGACCGCGGTGAATGGTGTGGTGACCGGGAATTCGTCGTCGCTGGAGAGTATTTCAACGTCGCAGATGATGGTCGCCAGAGCCAGGGTGGCTTCGAGCATGGCGAAGTGATCGCCGATGCAGGAGCGCGGACCGCCCCCGAACGGCAGGTACTGCCAGCGGTCGCGGCCAGCCGAGTTTTGCGGGCTGAACCGGTCGGGGTCGAAGATCAGCGGGTTGTCCCAGAGAGCCGGGTCGCGGTGCATGGCGCTGATCCCGACCACCAACTCGGTGCCGGCCTCGACGCGGTAACCGGCGACGTCGATGTCGACCGTCGCGGTCCGGGTGACCACCGGCGCGGGCGGGCACAGCCGCAGTGCCTCGTGCAGCACCGCGACGGTGTAGCGCAGTTGTGGTAGGTCCGCCGGGGTGAGCCGGCGTTGACCGAGATCGGCTACCTCTGCACGCACGCGATTCTGGATCTCGTTGTGGTGACCCAGCGCCCACATCGCGTACGTCAGCGTGGTCGATGTGGTGTCGTGCCCGGCGATCATGAAAACGACGAGTTCGCCGCGGATCTCGGCATCGGACAACTCCCGGCCGGTCTCGGGATCCCTGGCTGCGATGAGGGCTTGCACCAGCGGAGCGTCGCGGTCCGGATCAGCCCGGCACGCCTGGAGGATCTCGCCGGCCAGCCCGTGCAGAGCGGCGCTGGCGGCGCGAGCGCGGCGGCGGGCCGGAATCGGCAGCCACCGCGGGGCGCGGAAGGGATTGACGCCACGGTCGGCGGTGTAGCTGATCGCCGTCCGTACCGGGTCGGCCACGGCATCGGTTTGGGATTCCAGATCCAGACCGAGCACCGAGCGGCCGAGCGCCCCCAGCGTCACACGTCGGGCCTCGGTGTCCAGGTCGATCCGCGCGCCGTCGGACCAGCGGTGCGCAACGGTCTCGGCGATCTCCGCCATGTGCCCGCCGAATCGGGCCACGCTCTGTTTGGTGAACATCGGCTGGAGCGCCCGTCGACGCGGTAGCCATTGCCGGTAGCGCAGATCGAACAGGTTGGGCCCCAGCAGATTCCGGATCTCGTCGTGCACGGAGGTGCGCTCGAGTTTCTCGGGGCTATGGGTGAGGATATCGCGGGCTGCCTGGGGCGAGGTTGCGACGACCACCTGCGGCACGAGCGACGGAGGGCCGAGATGAAGCCGGGTCACCGGCCCGCCAGCGTCACGCAGCACCTCCGGCCCGGAGTCGAATTGCCGGATCACGGCCAGTTGGCGTCGCAGCGGCAACGGGTTGCGTGGCGGCGCGTCGGTGACGGCGACTGTCTCCGGGTTGTGCTCCATGACCCTCCCGTCGAAGTTCTTGATGGCCAGTCAAGAACGTTCTTGATGAAAAGTCAAGAAAGGAACTACCCTGCAGTGATGCCCCCGAACCGGCGCAGCATCCCCCGGGAGGACCGTCTCGATGCGGTTGTAACCGCGGCCCGGCATCGCTTCGAGGCCCACGGCTACAAGGGCGCCAGCATCGCCGATATCGCCGGGGACGTGGGCGTTAACGCCGGGTCGATCCACTGGTATTTCCCGACGAAAGACGACTTGTTCGCCGCCGTCGTGGCGCGGGTTTCCGAGGAGTCGCGGGAGTCGGCCGCGGCCGCGCTGACGGCGGGAGCCAGCCCGATGGACGCCCTGTCCGGCTTCTTGGCATCGGCCGAGCGGTACCGCGGCATGCACATCGACGCCCACGACCGAGTCGGTGAGAGCGACGCGGTTGCCGCGGTCCATGAGGAGTTTCATGCCTGGCTCGACGATCTGCTGCTCGCCGTGGTGCGTCCTCGACTGAGCCCCGACACCGACGTCGGCATCATCGCCGACACCGCGCACATCATGTTCGAGGGGCTGCTGGGCAGCACGATCCCCCGCGACCGGCCGTTTGAAGAGATCGTGCGGTTCCTCGTGGACATGCTCGTGGCGGCCGCACCCCAAGTTGCTCACCGTGGAAGTCGGCCGGCGAAACCCGCTGCTGTAGAGTCGGATTCGTGAGATCCCGCTCGTACTGGATTAAACTTCATTCGCGTTGAGCGCCGCTGTGCATTCGGTGCGACGACTTCGGCGCGGTAGGGGTGGCAACCCTGCCCGCGGCGACGTTCTTGGACTTTAGAAGCCGCAGGGGTTCAGCCCAGGACAAGCGCCGTGCCGATGACCGCCTCGATCATGAGTCCGGCCACATTTTCCTTCGATGTCGATCGGTCGACGAACGCCGACAGCGCGCGAGCCATGAACGCGCCCAACCAGGCCGCTCCGAGTACCAGGGCGGCATCCCGGGATCCGAGGATGAGCACTGCAAGACCAGCGCCCATGAAGAGTCCGCCGTAGGTTGCGCGGAACTCAGACACACCGAGCGGAGACGGCAACTGCAGTCCGATCGTTGCGCTGACCCGATGCGGATACAGAAGGCCGGCAAGGCCAGCCGCCACTGACAGGGCGGCACCGATATAGCCGATCGCGTTCACCGTCAACGAAACGCCCCCAGGGCCCGTATTCATTCCCCTGTCTCAAATAGCGTTTCATTTCCTAACCGATGAGCGCGACCTGACAATCACCACCAACGGGCTAGCCAACATCGTCCCGGACAACCTCTCCAACATGTACCAAGGCTGCATCGACGGCGTGAACAACTTCGACCCGTGGGATTAACGGTGACGCTTCGCGATCGGGAAGTGTCAGCGTGAGTCCCGCCGAACGGCACGGCTCACCATTTCACTATGCCGCGCGTAACCTTCCAGCCGCCCACGAGCGTTGATCCGCCGTAATTCTTCGCGAGACGCAGCAGGGTGGCGTGGAACCCCCCAATTAGGGAAGGCCGCCTCGACGGCCTTGATGGTGGTCCGGCTCACGCTCCTGCGCACCAGGCCTTTTGAGGCGTCCCAAACGAACGGACCGCGTGTCTCATGACTTTGGCGGATCCGCCATCAGTCCGCCATCACTTGTGAGATTCCGCCACGATCCTTGAGAACCTACAGCTGTAGGTTCTCAAGTTCGGCTGCACCTGCTCGCAACGCAGACCTGGATGTTTGGCGAGTTGTCTCAAGTCGTCGGGGCCGTGCACGGGCCGTTTCGGCCGGCTGATCCGACCCAGAAGGCTGGGTCAGGTCAACTCTGGACCGGGGTTACGTTGCGCTCACACTCGCGGCGGATCGGACTCGATTTTCCCAGCCCACTTCTTCCAGGCGCGCAGGACTTGGGCACCCAAGTCGGTGGTAGTCATGGGATGGTTGCGGTAGGCCCTAGTGATGAGCGGGCCGCCGAATTCCTCGCCAAGCCGTTTGATTTGGGTAGTTAGGATGCTGTTTTCAATACCCATTGCTGCGGCAGCGGCGGTGCAAGTGGGGTGCGAGCTGGCGATGGCGAAGCGGTTCAGTCTCTCCATGCCGCCGATTCCAGTGAGGGCGGGGTGCAGCAATGCGGGTGCGGTCTCAGCGACTTGGGCGGCACTAATGGTCGCCGCGTGGCTGGGGCCGCCTCGGCCCCGCCGTGGTATCTGGTGGTGGCGGGCCCACCGGGACATGTTCGCGGTGCTCATCCCTTTTTCAGCGGCGAGTTCAGGAAGCGTACGGCGGCGGACGACGTATTCGGTATGGAGCCAGTCCCGGTCGATCTCGGAGTGACGGGGGGGTCGCAAGGAGGGGCGCAGCGTGATGCCGTTGCGGCGGGCGAGTTGGGCGACAACGCGGCGCTGTGTGCCGTAGCGGCCGGCGATCTGCCGCAGCGATAACCGTTGGGTTTCGTATAAGTCTCGCAGTTCGTCGCCAGACAGTTCGCTGGCCAGCTGGGACAGTTGAGGAAGCCGCTTGGAAGTGGACCAGCCCGGGCCAGCCGGGGCTGGTCGAATCGTGAGAACGTGACGGATGGCGTCGGGTGTGGTCTGTAGGTGCTCAGCGATCGCGGTGACGCAATGTCCTTGGCGGACCATGCGGTGTATCCGGGTGAGCGGTAGCCGGTCAGGATCGGTTCCAGGCAGGTTCAGGTCGCCGAGCAGCGTGAGCGGGGGGTGCCAGGTCGTGGGTTCGTGGATGTTGTTGCCTTGGAGAAACGTCGTGGCGTAGTCGTTGAGCATTGTCAGTAGGGCCGGGGTCAGGGCGGTCGGCAGCCGGAAGAGGGCGCCCGTGAAGGAGTTGGTGTCGAGAAACCAGGGCGCGAGGTAGCCCGGATTGCCACTAATGCACTCGTAGAGGTGGCAGCGAACAAACTGCAGACGTGCGGGGCCACTAGCTTGCATGTCGAGATCGGCACAGATTTGCTCCCAGACTTCTACGGGGAGTAGGGCGCTGTAGTCCAGGCTGCGGCGGCGTTCGTAGTTGATCGGAGAGTCGTTGTTATGCAGGTAGTCGGCTAGACGGATGAGCGCCGTACGGATGGGAACCCAGTGAGCTTCGCGGGCCAGGCCCCGCAGATGGTGCGGGATGGTGCGGCTACTACCGACTGGTTCCAACGCCTTTTGGGCTTGGGCGGGGCTGATCCTACTGTTAACGAGCAGCAAGATGCAGGCAAGTGACGGTGCTAGGCGCGCGTTGCCCAGTTGTGGAACCCGTAGGCGTACCGCCCACGGCTCCCAAAGTGTTGCGGGCAGTTTGGCTGCCAGCGCAAAACTTTCACTCTCGGAGAGGGTCGGAATGCCCGGGCGCGGCGTTCCGATGCGGTAGCGCAACTGAGCAACTGGGGTCAGCTGTGAGGCACGGGCTGTCAGTCGCAGAGCGGTGACAGCGGCGGTGGTACCGCGCGCCCATCCTGCGGTCGGCCAGTCCAGGGAGGCGCCGTTGCGTTGAGTAGGCTTCTCCAACCTGGCGAGCAGCGTCGCGGCGGAGCCGATTTCATCGTTGCCGAGCATGCTCATCGCGGCCGTAAGGCCGACTGCATTGGTGATCGCTAGTTGCGCGAGACCAACTCGGGGTAACAGGTCTGCTGCGTGATAGGCCGCTTGGAGACCTACTGGAATCAGAGCGCCCAGGTGCACGGCATTGGTCGGGGAAAGCGCTCTAGCGCCCAGTGCCCGCAGGTCAGCGCAGAACTCGTCCACTGAGACCGGCTGTTCGCGGTAGATGCCGCAAGTGGCGAAGCCTTGGTCGGCGGCAGCATGAATCGCGGCTTGGGCCAGGAGGGTGGGGTGGTCGTCTTCGAACCGGGTGGTAGCGGCGACACGCAAATCCGCTCCGCAGCGGGGGGCGAGACGTCCGGCGGCGTCGGGGGACTGTCGAGCGCAGAGGCCGGGACTGGGGATGAGCTCGGCGGGAAACCACCTAACACGCTGGGTCTTACCGCAGCTGGGACAGGTGTCGACGAGCAGACACTTATGCTTGATACAGGCAAAATTCCAGCGCAGTCGCCAGGACAGTTGCCACCGTCCCCCGGATTCCTCGAGGCACGCCGGGCAGTATCTCGAGGAGCCCATGCCCCGGCGTTTCCGGTTCAGATAAAAGGTGTTGGAACCAGGCGAGTCCGTGCGATGCGCAGTTGTCATGGCACTAACCGTGCTGCTCGGTACGCCGGTCGCCGCGCTTATTGCCGCCACTTCCTCGGGGGCCAGCTGCAGCATCCAGGGGTTCGCCCCGGGCTGCCGGTCGAAGTTGAGGCCGACCGCGGCTAGGAGTTCGACAAAGGTTGTCGAAGTGCGGTGGGCGACAGCCTCAAGCCAGGAGTCCAGCGCTTCTCCGGCCTGAGGCGGCACTCGGATCGGGAGCCTCCGCACACCACTCATCCGGTCTTGCCGATCCTGGTCGTCAGTCGTCGCGACTGGACAGCCAACTCCAACTCCTGGCGTGCCTTCTCCGATGCGGCGTCGTTCTTGACCAAGTCCATCAACTCGCGCGAAAGGCGTTCGGCACCGGTGCGTACTGCCCGTTGACAGCCCCGGTTGATCAACGTCATCAACGAGCCGATGTGTCCGGTGCTGCGGGCGAACAGATAGTCCGATAGGTCATCGGCCAACATGCCGGGATGTTTGTCGGCCAGCACGACCCGCTGCTCCAAAGTCAACAGCAATTGCCGCCATTCGCGTCGGCCCTTCGTCGTGGTGGCCCCGAAGGGCTGCACGTCGAGTTGGGTCGTGCGTCTACCGGTTTGAGCGATCACCGCGTCATCGTAGGAATGCCCCTCGGAGAACAGGCCTCGTGCCGCCAACCCCACGCCGACAAAGATCAACGTGACGGGGAACTCGTTGGCGATGTACTTGAAGTGGTTGCTGATCTCCACTCCAACGGTATTTCGCCAGCGCAGAAAGTGAAGATCGTCCACGATCAACAGTTTCGTCTCGCATGTCAGGACGCAATCCAGTGCGCGGTGCGCGAAATGGGCGGCGTTACCTTTCGACATCCCTGGGTGGGCGTAGAAGGACAGCATGGCCCGGTTGAATTCGACCATGCCGGTATTGCCGGTCAATCCCACCCGACACACCGGCCACCGTTCATTGCCTTCGTAGGTTTCAGCACCTTGCTCTTTTACCTCGCGTTTATGGAACTTCTTAGCGAAGTCCAGCACTGCTGTCGTCTTGCCCAGCCCGGGAAAGGCGTCGATTGCCACCGCACCTTTGGCTTTGTCGCCATCCTGGGCGTTACTGTCAACGATGTCCCACAAGTCTTCATGCAGCGCAGTCAGCTGAGGTGTACTGATCGGGCCGAGGTTGGCATGCCATTCGCGGCGCTGCCGGTTGTAGTCGTCAAATGCCTCTTCGCTCAACCGCTTAAATTCTCTGCGGGTCAACGACTCCGGCGGAATTCGAGCAGGGGTGTTGACGAAGCGGTGCCATCCCTCCTTGCGGGACAGGGTCAGATTGTCCAAACGGGGGGGACGCTGTTGATCCAGCCCGTTTGGCATCCTCACGCGTCCTCGAAGGCGTCGGCGTAGAAGTCGTCCTCATCGCCGGCACTCCGGTCATCGGCGGCGTCGTCATCACCGGTCTCAGGGTCTGGCTCCTGGGGTGCCTCCTCTTCGGCATCTGGGGCTGGGGGGCCCGCAGCGGCCAGAACCCTGGCCACCGAGGGCAGGGTGACGACTTCTTCACCTCGCTGCGGTAGTTCGATCGACGCGGCTTCGCGGGAGAGCCTCAACGCCATCCGGCGTTCAGCGAGGGTGTTTCCCAGCCCAAGGTTCCAGCGCTCAAGCAGATCAGCTACGGCAAGTCGGTCGTCGGGGTAGGTGTACTTGGCTGCGCCGAGTTTGCGGGCGTACGCCAGGGCGTCCTCACTGAGCCGCATCTCCATCGACGGTGCGTGCTCCCACATCAATGTGTTCCAGCGCCTTGTTTCCGGATCGCGGAAATAGGCTCGGGTGACGTCATCGGGATCGTGGTGAATGGGCCAGCGCCCCTTGGCTTTTCCCTTATACGGGCTGGTCATGTTGCGGTAGAGATTGAGTGCGGACCCGTTGTAGCGGCGGCCGCCGAAATCCACGCCGTAGTGCTGGATCTTGCGGAACTCGGTCTTGAGGAATTCGTAAGCGAGGTCGGGATCACGAGGAACCTCAATGTAGCCGGCGCGGGCGACGCCATGCTCGAACATCTGCGCCGGTGTCATCCGCAGGCCCGGCACATGCGGGTCGACGAGGCTGTCGTGTGGACGGTGGTGATACACCACGGCCACCCACTCCCGGATTATTGCCTCCAGCTCGTCGAGGTAGAAGAAGGCTTCGGATTCCGGTTCCAGCCCACGGGAATGCACATCGGGACCCTTGTATCCCGGCAGGACTTGCAACAAGTCCTCGCGGATGGTGCGGAAGAACCGCTCTACCGGCCCCTTGTCACGACCGGTCCGCAGCCGCGCGGGCTGGATTGAAATCCCCATTCGCTGGCACACACTGGTCAGATGGTCGGAGACGTAGATCTTGCCGTGGTCGATCACAACAGTCTCGGGCACGATCGCTGGACCGGCTGTTCCGACCACAGGTCCTGCAATGGCGCCTGCGTCGATCAGGACCGATCGTGGAACACCGTGCTCGGGCCATACAGCGAAGGACGGCCACTCCTTACCTGCTGCTCGTGGACGATACGTCTGGTACAAAACAGCCGCGGCATCAACCGATTTCGTAGATACCGGCGTCAATCGGATCCCTGTGACACACCGGGTGTACCAGTCCATCCCGACTGTTAATTCAGCCTGCACCCATCTCAGCGTGAGCGGGTCCAGCGCGAAGACGTCCAATCGCGTGGTGTCCATCAGGAGGTACTCGCCGGGCCGCGTGGGCCGCAGCCTCCCGTATGCCTCGGATGGGCGGTCTGCAATATCCCGGTTTCGTTTCGTGCTGTGCCGAAACGTGGGGTGACGGTTCTCCAGCTCTGCGAGAATCCTGTACGCGGTTGCACGCGAGGGAATCTTCACGGCACCTTCACCGAATCGCGCGATGACTCTGGCGTTGGTCCGGTTGATCACCATGTTCTGCGATGGTTTTGATTGATCTATATGTTCGACCATCACCTCAAGCGCTGTCTCTGACCATTTGTCATCGACGTTTCCGAGGGGCTTCTGGCGATCGCCCTGGGTACGCGCCAGGCCGGCCACGCCGTGTCGACGGAAGTCCGCGACCCACTGCTTAATCGTGCGCAGGCTCACGCCGAGTTCAGCCGCTTTCGCGGTGTACCGGCTCGTGAGTGACAGTCCTGGGTCGTATTGTTCTTTCGGTTCACCATCCGCCGCCAGTTCTGCAGACCCAGATCGGTATCCTGTCAACGCTTCTCGAAGGTGGGCGGCGCGTTCGTTCAATTCTTTGCACTCTGAATCGGTCATCGACGCGATAACGACGCTGGCCAGGTCAGTGTCGTCATTGGCCTGTGCGCCAGCGTCCTCAGGTAATATTCGCGCGCGAGTGCCATCTAAGAGTTCGCGCAGCGTGACCCTGGTGACGCCGCCGCTTGCTCGGGTGACAGAGCGAAGGACGACAACTGTTCCAGTTGCCGCAAAATGGATCTCGGCGACCTGCATAAGTTCGCCGTCGTGGATGAAGCGTGTGCCAATGCTGACACGGATAAGACCGTCACTCACGGACAGGCTCCTCTAGTTATGATCGTTCTTGCACTCAGTGGCTCATCAAGATTTACGGCAAAGTGGTTGCACCACAACAGATGCAGAACGGCGGAGCGGACGACTGGTTCTGTCCAAGTGCGGTACGCGGAACACGCATACCGCAGCGTTTGACCTTCCAAATCATCTCGGTCCTTCAACGCTTTCACGAGATCGGGGTCGAAACACATCGCGTTGCGGAAGCCAGCCAAGAAGCGGACGGTCCCAAGTGCGGTCGCGGGGGGTTCGCTCCACACCTCGTAGCGCATTCCACGCCCCTCTACGAGCACCCTCGTCCAGTCAAGGGTGAACTTGACAACTGGCTTGTCTAGTTGCGAACGCGGTTTTACGTCGACGACCACGGGAACCCCGCCCGTCATTAAAAGAAAATCGGGCACGTGCTTGCGTTCACGTTTGCCGATGACGGCGCGTAGGAGGAACGGCTGGGCGATGATCCGGTTAACGGCAGTGTCGAAGTCTGCGAAAAGCAGCCGCGAAAGTTCGAGTCGAGATTCGTAGATGACGTGGGCCTGCTCGGTCGCTGACCAGTACGTTCCCGAGTAGTGCTTCTGCCCGTGATACCAGCGGAAGGTCCGCCACGGCGCCACGTTGCCGATCAGTTTGAGGGAAGCTTGGTGCCACTCGGTGCAAACTTCCTCTAGAGAATCCTTAGAGCGCACTGAAACCGTCGGGCGTTGCGAGATCCCCGCTTCCGGCACACCGCCACCATGGCATCGCCTAAATCTTGTTCGGCGCATTCCGTTCGGCGTGTCTCACGTTATTTGCACAAGTGCAGCGGTGGTGCAGTCACTCGTGAGAAAATGCAGTCAAAGTTGAGAACCTACAAGAGATGACTACTGCCGCGCCATGTTCGTAAACCGCGACAGATGCAACTGATGCGCAACGGTGATCGTCTTCGTCGGACCATTACGGTGCTTGCCCAAGATCAGATCGGCCTCGCCGCCCCGCGGGTCGTCCCGCTCGAAGGCGTCAGGGCGGTGCAGCAGAATGACCATGTCGGCATCTTGTTCAAGGCTGTTGTGGACTGAAATCCCTTGTGCCACAAAGTTATTCGTGCCAGGCACCGTTCCATCGTAAACGTCTTGCTCGCCGATGCTGGCGATCGCGACGATCCGATCCCAGAAAACATCGTTGGTGGCGAGGTCGTGGAGCTCTGTATCGCCGAGGACAGCGGCCGCCCGGTGCAAACGTGAGCGGCCCGGTGCGCGTTTCCACATGGTTGAGCCGCGGAACGTGGTACCCATTGCCGCTGCGAACTCGCGGTGCGTCAAGCCCTGTCGGGCAATGGCCTCTCGCACCTCGCTCCAGACCTCCACCGGGACGGTGTCGGAGTTAGCTCTGCGCGCAACGCACTCGAGTTGCGCGATGACTTCGCGTGCGGAGGCATCCTTTGCGCCATTGACTCCAGCGTGCCGAAGGAAACGTAACTGGTTCTCGGCACCTTGTATCTTCAGATGCCAGCAATCTCTATAGCCGGGTTTCGGCGCCCGGTAGATCCGCGCGTTGACCCCGAGTCGCACGAGCAACTGCATCACATCGTCGACCAACCGCCGACTGGTCGACGCGTAGTAGACCCGACCCTGGCCCTGCTTGGCATCCCAACGCACCGACCCGTCCGTCGCCCACAGATGCCGCAGGAACAGCGCCACCTGATCGTTCGGCAACGCGAATACGTCATGGGGGACGAACTTCTCGTAACTGCGCTTGCCGAACAGTCCCAGCCGATCCAGCCAGGCCGCGATCGGATTGCGCTTGCCGTGGGTCAACCGGTAGGGCGCGGGAAGCCGCAGCGTGGTCACCCGTGCGGCCGGGTAGTCGTCGCGCACGGCGGTGATCCCGAAGTGGGTCGCCGCCTGCGTCACGGCGGCCAGGTTCTCCTCGTCGATGCTGGCGTAGCGGATGGGCTGGCGTTTGACGCACGATCCGTCGCCGATCATGTTCGCCAGCATGATGACCGCGGAATCGGCCATCCGCTGGGTCTGCACGGGCTCGGGAACGCGCCGCGGCACCGCCACCCGGTCACCGACGCGCAATTCGCCCAACGGGGTCCAGCCGTTGAAGGTCATGAAGGGATGGTTGGCGGTGGCCTCCACCTCCCGGCCGGATGCCAGCCGCAGGGTGAACACCTCCTTGCGACCGCTGGGGAAGACGTTCGTCATCGGCCGGGCCACCATGCGCTTGCGCTCATCGAGTGACCACACCAGTGGCCGATCCCCGGTGCGCATCAGCTCACCAAAGCTGACCTCGGCTCCGGTGTCGGCCCGCAGAATCCGGGTGTTGGCAGTCAGGCATCCCGACTCGCGAAGATCCGACACCATCGGCTTCTTGTCGGTGCGCTGTTCCGGTCCGCGGTTGAGCTGACTGATGGCGACCACCGGGACCGACAGCTCCTTGGCGAGCAGCTTGATGTTGCGGGAGAACTCCGAGACCTCCTGCTGGCGGCTCTCGAACTTCTTGCCCGAGGTCATCAGCTGCATGTAGTCGATGACGATCAGCCGCAGATCGGACTTCTGCGCCAACCGGCGGGCCTTGGCACGGATCTCCATCATGGTCAGGTTCGGCGAGTCGTCGATGAACAGCGGCGCCTCGCTGATCTCGCTCATCCGCCGGGCCAGCCGCGTCCAGTCGTCGTCGCTCATCCGGCCCGACCGCATGTCGGCGAGCTTGATCTTGGCCTCGGCGGATAGCAGCCGCATGACGATCTCGGACTTGCTCATCTCCAGCGAGAAGATGACGCTGGCCATCCGGTTCTTGATGGAGCACGACCGCATGAAGTCCAACCCGAGCGTCGAGTTGTGGGTGGGCACCATCGAGCGCCCGGCCAGATACAGGTGATCTTGGTCGTCGACTTCGACGCACCGCACCGGGACGCTGTCGACGCGACGCACATCGGCAATCCCGAAGGCCGCCGACAACGGGCTACCGGCCCCGACCAGTTGGCGCACGCCAGCGGCGGTCACCAGATCAGCGCCGGCGCGCAGCATCGCGGTGGTCCGGATGCCGCGGCGGGTGGGCCACTGATGTTCGGCGTCGGCGACGATCACGGTGCCGTCGGAGAATTCGACTGCGTAGCAGGGCCGACCGAGCAGGACCGCGGTCGCCGCGACTACCCGAGTGGGATAGCCGTCCGGCGCCACCAACTCATCACCCACCCGTACCGCACCCATCGTGGTCCAGCCGGTTGGCGTCGGCAGCGGAGTGTCCAGTGCCAGTGCCTTGCCCACGCCCGGTCGCGCCGCGACGATGATCATCTGTCCCGGGTGCAGTCCGTTGGTGACCTCATCGAGTTCGGTGAACCCCGTCGGCACACCCCGGGACAGGCCGCCGCCGGAGGCGATCGCGTCGATCTCGTCCATGGTGGGTTGAAGCAACTGCTCCAACGCCACGAAATCCTCCGTGGTCCGACGGTCAGTGACGTCGTAGATCTCCGCTTGGGCGCGGTCGACGATCTCGTTGACGTCAGCACCCTCCGCGCCGGCGTAACCGTATTGAACGACCCGGGTGCCGGCCTCCACCAGGCGGCGCAGCAAGGCCTTCTCAGCCACGATGCCCGCGTAGTAACCAGCGTTGGCCGCGGTCGGGACCGTCGAGATCAGGGTGTGGAGGTACGGCGCACCGCCGATGCGGCGCAACAGCCCGCGGCGATCCAATTCCGCTGCCACGGTGACGGCGTCGGCCGGTTCGCCCCGGCCGTAGAGGTCCAAGACCGCGTCGTAAACGTTCTGATGGGCGGGCCGGTAAAAGTCGCCCGGCCGCAACTTCTCCAACACGTCGGCGATGGCGTCCTTGCTGAGCAGCATTCCGCCCAACACCGACTGCTCGGCAGCGAGGTCCTGCGGAGGTTGGCGCCCGAATTCCTCGGCGGGTGCCGGTGACTCGGTATCCGGCTGTCCGAGATCGTCGACGACCGCCATGGGGTGCCCCACCTACCTCTCACGAGTCCCGGTTTGAATCGAACGCGAGTTCGAATCGAGGACCTTCACTATAAATCGGGGCGCCGACACCTCATGGGAGTCCATACCGGCCGCCACCGATCCGAGGGGAACGCTAGACGTTGCTGGAGCCACCACAAACCCGGCCTGTGCATCAACCTGTTAATGGCCTGTGCATAGCTCGCCTTCACCGTGTTGGTGGGTTGGGGACAACCTGTGTATCACCGGAAATTTAGGGGCCGTCACTCCACGTAAACGCAGATTAATCGGTGTGGCGGACTGTGGATGACAAGTCACGCGGCGTGTCGGGTCCCATTACCGTTCCGGGCGTGTTGCATTGCGGGCCGAAGATGCTTCAGTTAACGGCGGGTTACGGTAGCTGTGGCAAACGCTACTCGCGGAGTTCGCCAGCGAAAAAAATCCCCGGCGGCGGCTGTTAGGGCCGACGCCGGGGATTCCCGACACTTTTCGCAAATTCAGTTCTGTCTGACAACCTCGAGGGTGAATTGGACGTCGACCTCCGGATGCAGGTGGACGACGACGGCATGGCTGCCGGTTTCCTTGATGTGCGCCTTGGGCAGTCGCACCGAGCGTTTATCGATGCTGGGGCCGCCGGCCTTCTTGATCGCCACGGCCACGTCGCTGGCCGTCACCGACCCGAACAGCTTTCCGGCATCCCCGGCAACCTTCGCGGCCAGCGAGATCGGATTCAGTGCCACGATCGCTGCCTTGATCTCGTCCGCGTGCTCGCGGTCGTGGACGGTTTTCGCCTCGCGGGACTTCCGGATCTCGTCGGCATGCTTCTGCGCACCGCGGGTGGCGACGATGGCTAGTCCTCGTGGCAACAGGAAGTTGCGTCCATACCCGTCCTTCACCTCGACGGTGTCTCCGGCAGCACCTAGATGGTCGACCTCAGCGGTCAGAATCAGCTTCATGATTGTTGCTCCGTTCTTTCCCGATGCGATCTAGCGCGACGCCGACGTGAACGGCAGCAGGGCGACTTCGCGCGCGTTCTTGACGGCGATGGCGATGTCGCGTTGGTGCTGCACGCAGTTCCCGGTCACCCGACGGGCGCGGATCTTGCCACGCTCGCTGATGTAGGTACGCAGCAGTTGAGTGTCCTTGTAGTCGATGTTCTGCAACTTGCCCTTCTTGGAGCAGAACACGCACTTGCGTGCCTTGATCGGCTTGTCCGGCGCCGGACGCCGTTTGGTTGGTCCTGATTTAGCCATCTGTGGATTCTCTTTCGTTTCTCTTCGCGCGCCTTGGCGCGCGGACTTCTAGGTCAGAAGGGGGGTTCGTCATCATTGCCGCCGAAGGAACCCGATGCCGGGGCGCTGCCCCACGGGTCTTCGGCGGGTTCGGCCGCCGCCGGACGCTGTGTTCCACCGGGCGCGCCACCTGGTGCGCCGCCACCGAAGCCGCCGCCACCGCCACCGCCACCGCGCGAGGCCTTAGTGACCTTGGCGGTGGCGTACTTCAGGGAGGGCCCGATCTCCTCGACCTCGACCTCGACTACGGTGCGCTTCTCTCCCTCTCGGGTCTCATACGACCGCTGTTTGAGCCGGCCGGTCACGATCACCCGAGAGCCCCGAGAGAGGCTTTCAGCGACGTTCTCCGCTGCCTCACGCCAGATGTTGCAGCGCATGAACAGCGCTTCGCCGTCCTTCCATTCCCCGCTCTGGCGGTCGAGGATGCGCGGGGTGGACGCCACCGTGAAGTTGGCGACGGCCGCTCCTGACGGGGTGAACCGCAGTTCTGGGTCGGCGGTCAGGTTTCCGACGACGGTGATGATCGTGTCACCGGCCACAAGTTCCTCCTGGAGTTTGGCGGGGCGAATGTCATCCGGAGCCTACGTAGTGACTACGACAGCGTGCGGACGTTCTCCACCGGTGCTGCTCAGTGCTTATCGGTCCGCATCACCTTGGTGCGCAGAACCGACTCGTTCAGGTTCAACTGGCGGTCGAGCTCGGACACTGTGGCCGGCTCCGCCTTGACGTCGACGATGGCGTAAATGCCCTCGGCATGCTTGGCGATCTCGTATGCCAACCGGCGGCGGCCCCAGATATCGACTTTGTCCACCGAGCCGCCGTCGCTGCGAATCACGTTGAGAAACGTGTCCAGAGACGGGGCTACGGTGCGCTCGTCGAGGGTCGGGTCAAGAATGACCATGATTTCGTAAGGACGCATGGAAACCTCATCACCTCCTACGGTCATGTACGGCCACGGCCAATCCGTGGCAGGAGGGTCGCCTGCGTCGGCAACGGCTCTAGGCTACAGGCACCCATGCTGATCAGCGAAATCAGTCCCGCTGCTGGAAGTACTCCAGCGCCAATCGCAGGGTCGCCGCAGACGCCTTGGCCGGGTCACCCGAGTCGAACGGGGGCTGCGGGTCGTATTCGATCATCAACTGGCTGGCCTGGGCCGACTCGCGGCCGACGAGAATCTCAACGAGGCGCAGTGCCATGTCGATACCACTGGACACTCCCGCCGCCGTGACTACTCGCTCGGGCAGATTTTCGACAACCCGCTGGGGTGAGTACCGCGCGCCGCTGGCATTCAGAAACTCCCGGGCGGCCCAATGGGTCGTCGCGGTCAGTCCGTCCAGAAGACCGGCGGCGGCCAGGACCAGGCTGCCGGTACACACCGATGTGGTGAACCTGGTGCTCCGGTGGGCCGTGCGGATCCAATCAAGAACCGGCCCGTCGGTCATCAACTCGCGGGTACCCACCCCGCCCGGGACCAGCACCACGTCCGGACCGGTGACCTCATCGAAGGTGGCGTCGCAGGTCAATCCGAGCATGCCGTTGTCGGTCCGGACCTCCCCGCGCCGATGCCCGACGAAGACGACGTCGATCGACGGGACACGCTGCAGGACCTCATAGGGGCCCACTGCATCCAACGCCGTCACGTGCGGGAACAGTGCGATTGCTATCTGCATCCGGGACCTCCTGGTGTTTTTGAGCGGGCCGCAGTCGCTGCGGCCACCGCGCCGGGAATGCATCGACCGCTTCGTCGAAAACTCCACCGGACGGATCGTCGGCGCGTCCCCGCATTCGGACCAGATCCTCTGCGGGACGGTAAATCTGGCGAATCACCATGGCGGCCAATCCCACGACGGCGATGTCACGGAGCAGCACCGTGGCGGTGAACCACTGCTCCGGCAAACCCTTGTTTTGCTCGCCGAATAGATAGAGCATCCGGGGTATCCACACCAGTGCGTCGACGGTCATCCATGCCAGCAGCACCCTCCGGTGCGGCAGGGCCAGGACTGCCAAGGGCACCAGCCACAGCGAGAACTGCGGACTCCAGACCTTGTTGACCAAGAGGAAAGCCGCCACCACCAGAAATGCGAGCTGTGCCAACCGAGGTCTGCGAGGAGCGGTCAGGGCGACGTACCCAATTCCCGCGCAGCACAGCAGGAAAAGCCCACCGGAGACGGCATTGAGTACCGTCGGTGGCTCCCAGAATCCGAGCTGGGGATCAAAACCCCGCCAGCCGGTGAAGGAGGTAACGACGTTATAGAGCGAATCCAAATCCTGATTCCGCCGGGTATTGAGCCGGAAGAACTCCGACCAACCGCGCGGATACAACAGCAGCACCGGAAGGTTGACGGCGCACCACACCAGCACCGCCATCGAAGTGGTCCGCACCGCATCGCCGAAGCGACCGGTGCGCACCGCGAGCAGGATCAACGGTCCCAGCAGCAATGCCGGGTAGAGCTTGGCGGACACTCCGAGCCCAATGAGGGTGCCGGCCAGCAGAGGGCGCCGGCGCGCCCAGGCTAGCAGCCCCCCGGTCACCAAAGCCGTTGCCAGAGCATCGAAATTGGTGAAAGCCTGAAAGATCAGAATCGGCGATGCAGCCACCAGGGCGCCGTCCCACACCCGGCGTCCAGCCAGCATCGAGGTGGCCCACACCGTCGCCAGCCAGGCCAGCGCGAGACCGAACGCCGAGATATTGAAGAACATCACGACTTCGGCCACCCCGGCGAGTACCGGCAGGCCGGTCGCCTTCGCAACCGCGGTGTAGGTCTTCGCCAGTGACATCGACAGGTACTGGTAGAGGCCGGTCAACACCGGATACTCCATGTAGCGCACCGCCGCACTGCCGTCGTATTGCGTTCGCGGATTGCCTGCGGAATCGAGTTCCAGCCAACTCGATTTGTAGGGAAACTTGCCCTGACTCAGCAACTCTGCGCCATACAACGGCACCGTGTCGGAATAGCAGAACTCGTAGTAGGCGCGCTGGTTCTCCCAGTTCGCGACGCGTTGATCGGGTGCACCGGAGCCGATCGTCTGCAGACAGGGCGCCTTCGTCGACCACCCCAGCGCTAAAAAGACCAAGCCGATTGCGAACATCACCCGCAGGGGAGTGAACACCCGAGTCCGGCCCACCACCGCGTGCCGCCCGACCGGGCCGCCGATCACTTCTGAGAGCGCGCGGCCCAGCGCGTCGGTGCGGCTGGGCAGGTCGCGATCATCGGCACAGCGCAGATCATCGGCGAGGGGCGCGGGCGAGACTTCCGAACGCACCCATCCCGCCGGGTCACCGTCTGTCAGGGGATCTCCGGTCGGTGCCCCACTCACGGAGGCGGAGGCCCGGGCGGCACGTCGGGAGGCGGGGGCGGCGGCGGGACGGCCGGCGGCGGCGGCGGCGGGGGGGGCGGTGGCAACGGTGGCAACGGCTGGTCAAGCGGCGGCGGCGGCGGGGGCGGCGCCGGGATGGTGAACCCGGGGAACACTTCGATGCCCGCCGGCGGTGGGGGCGGCAGCGGCGGCAGCGGGGGCGGCGGTAAGCCGTTGTCCTGGGGTCCGAACGGTCCTTGAACAGGAACCGGATTGGGGCGCATCGGAGCCTGCGGTATCGCCGGCGGTGCTGGCACCCCGGCGTAACCCCCCACCTCGGCGGGCGTAGGGAAGGACTCGAAGTCGGTGCCGCTCAGGGCACCATCCATGGTGGCCTTCCAGATATCGGCGGGCAGGCCGGAGCCGTAGACCGACCCGCCCCAGCTGTTGACCAGTGGCTGGTCGCCCTTGACGGTGCCGACCCACACCGCCGTCGACAACGACGGGGTGAAGCCCACCATCCAGGCATCGCGGTTGGCGCCGGTGTCGCCGAGTTGATGGGTGCCGGTCTTGGCCGCCGACAACCGACCACCGGCCAGGTTGTGTCCGGCAGACCAACCAGGGATCGGCTGCATTGCCGCGGTCACGTTGTCAGCGACCGCGGCCTCAATCCGCCGCTCGCCGGCCGCGTCCTCGGCGGTGACGTCGAAGAGCACGTCGCCTTGCGCGTTGACGACCCTCTGCACGAAGTGCGGCCGGTGGTAGACACCGGAGTCAGCCAGCGTGGCGTAGGCCGAGGCCATGTCGATGACGCGGGTGTCGTACTTGCCGAGTACCACACCCGGTGCGGACGGGCCGCCGACGCCGTCCTCGGAAAGCGTGTAATTCACGCCGGGAAAACTCTCGGCGATCCCGGCCCGATGGGCAGCGTCGGCGACATCCTCCGGGCCGTTCTTCAGCTTCAACATGAGCCGATAGAAACTTGTGTTCAACGACTGCTTGAGTGCCTCGGCGATGTTGCAGGTTCCGCAGCCCGCGCCGTCGACGTTGGTGATGGTCAACTTGTCGTCCACCTTCAACGGGGAACTGTCCACTTGGTAGCCCAGCCCCATTCCCTGCTCGAGGGCGGCCACCAGCGTGAAGACCTTGAACGACGAACCTGTGGGCAGACCGGCCTGGGCGAAGTCGAAGCCCGTGGCATCGGTGCCGCCGTAGTACGCCCGGACCCCGCCGGTGCGCGGGTCGATGGACACCACGGCGGTGCGCATCTCGGGCATCTGGCCGTCCAGGTAGGCCGCAGCCGCGTCGACAGCGGCGCTCTGGGCCTGCGGTTCGATGGTCGTGGTGATCTGCAGGCCCTGGGTGTTGAGGGTGTCCTCGTCGATGTTGAACAACTCGAGAAGTTCCTTCGTGACCTGTCGCTCGATCAAACCGTTCGGTCCGGTGGTGAGGTTTTCCGTCTTGGCCTTGTCCGGCGGCACCGTCAACGGGAATACCTGCCCAGCACGGTCCTGTTGAGAAAGCGCGCCGATGGTCACCATGCCGTCGAGGACCCAGTTCCACCGTTCCAGCGCACCTTCGGCATCGACGGACGGATCGAGGGTCGACGGTCGCTGAATCAGGGCCGCCAATAATGCGCCCTCTGCAACGGTCAACTGTTCGACCGGCTTATCGAAGTAGGCCCTCGAAGCCGCTGAGACCCCGTACGCGCTGCGTCCGAAGTAGATGATGTTCAGATACGACTGCAGGACTTCGTCTTTGGACCACTGCTGGGACATCTTGGTGGAGATGACCAGTTCCTTGGCCTTCCGAATCAGGCCGCGGACGCCGTACCGCTGGTCGCCGACGAGAGCGTTCTTGACGTACTGCTGGGTGATCGTCGATCCGCCCTGGATATCACGGCCGAACAGGTTGTTGCGCACGGCTCGGGCGAAGCCGGAGATAGAGAAACCCGGGTTGGTGTAGAAGTCGCGATCTTCGGCGGCCATCACCGCGTCGCGCACGTGAACCGGCACCTGGCTGATATCGACATCGACCCGATTCCCCTCGGGGGGAACAATTTTCGCGATCTCGGAGCCGTCGCTCGCCAGGATCGTCGACACCTGACTGGTGCGGATGTCCCCGGGCTTGGGGACATCCACGAGCAGATAGGCCATTCCGAAAGTGAGCAACGGGAGCACGATTAACACTGCGGCGGCAACAGCCAGCCAGCGGCGAACGTCGCGGCCACCAAAGCGGCGGGGCCGTCCCGATCCGGCGGATGGTTCGTCATCGCCGACGATCGGCGGTTGCGGCGGCGAGGGCGGGGGTGGAGGCGGCGTCGATCTGGTATTGGGCCGATTTAGTGCGGCCCTGGCCGCCTCGACCTGGTCGCGCGGCGCCAGCGGTCCCCGAGGCGTGCCCCGGTCGGGCACCGGCGGCATCACCGCCGTCTGCCGGTCATCTGGACGGATCTGCCGACGCTCGGGTCCCCCGGTTTGCTCGCCCCCCTGGCCGCTGTGCCGCGGACCGTTCGCCGAACGGTTCCGCCCCTCGTCGCTATTCACTGGCCGTGCGCGCGCCGGAACGGCGCGCGGGTCGGGTGCCGGACGAGCCCTTGACGGGACGCGGGGTGCCGAGCACGTAGGACTTGACCAAATGATTCCAACTGCAGGTCCGGCAGACCTCCACCACGTGTACGGAAAACTCGGTGAAGCGGGTTGTCAGGAGCACCAACTCCTCGGCGGATCTCGCCGATCCGGAGACCGCTCCCAGATGCTCACCGAACACCCACGACACCAGTGTGAGTTGTTCCTTGCGACAGATCGGGCACATAACCGAACTGAGCTTTCCGTGGTACTTCGCGGCCCGTAGTAGGTAGGGATTGGCGTCGCAGACTTCGGTGACACCGGTGCGACCCGAGTACACCTCGGCCAGCAGGGAACGCCGCCGAAGCGCGTAGTCCACTAGCTGTCGTTGCAAACGCACGATGACAAGAGTACGTCGGTGCCGTGCGGGAAGGACGTGCGACCGACCGGGAATTCCTGCGCGGACACAGCCCCGGATAAAAGCCCGTCCAACAGCAGTTTCGTTGCCGGACCGACACCTGAGGTTAAGCCGGTCGACATCCCGGGTTGGCGTCATATATATCGCTCCGATACAGTTAATGGAGATGTTGCAATGCTGTAACGACGGCCACGGTAGGAGGTGACTCGATGCTGGAACTCGCGATCCTGGGCCTTCTGCTTGAGTCCCCGATGCATGGCTACGAACTGCGCAAGCGCCTGACTGGCCTGCTGGGAGCATTCCGGGCCTTTTCCTACGGTTCGCTGTACCCGGCGCTGCGCCGGATGCAGACCGACGGCCTCATCGCCGAGGACGCCGCACCGGAGGGCGCGGTACTGCGCCGGGCTCGGCGGGTCTACCAACTGACCGACGCCGGCCGCCAGCGATTCACCGAGCTGGTCGCTGATACTGGCCCCCAGAACTACACCGATGACGGGTTCGGCGTGCATCTGGCGTTCTTCAATCGGACGCCGGCCGCCGCGCGAATGCGGATTCTCGAAGGCCGCCGCCGGCAGGTGGAGGAGCGTCGAGAAGGTCTTCGCGACGCGATCGCTCGCGCCAGCAACTCATTGGATCGATACACCCGGCAGCTGCATCAGCTGGGATTGGAGTCCAGCGAGCGGGAAGTCAAGTGGCTCAACGAATTGATCGCCGCGGAGCGGGTGGCCCAGAGCCACTCGGAACAAACCTGAAGCAATTTCGACAAGTAATGGCACAAGAAGGAGATCGCCCATGACTCAGCACAACGCGCCGGGAACGTCGACAGATGTGCGCGTCGCCATCGTCGGCGTCGGCAACTGCGCGTCCTCTCTGGTTCAGGGCGTGGAGTACTACAAAGACGCCGACCCGAATTCTGCAGTCCCGGGCCTCATGCATGTGATGCTCGGCGCCTACCACGTACGCGACGTGAAATTCGTCGCCGCGTTCGACGTCGACGCCAAGAAGGTGGGCTTTGATCTCTCCGAAGCCATCTTCGCCTCGGAGAACAACACCATCAAGATCGCCGACGTACCGCCGACTAACGTCGTGGTGCGGCGCGGCCCCACCCTCGACGGCATCGGCAAGTACTACGCCGAAACAATCGACCTCTCCGACGAGAACCCGGTCGACGTTGTGCGGGTACTAAAAGACAACAGGGTTGACGTGATGGTGTCCTACCTGCCGGTGGGCTCCGAAGAAGCCGACAAGTTCTACGCACAGTGCGCGATCGATGCTGGCGTCGCTTTCGTCAACGCGCTGCCGGTGTTCATTGCCTCAGATCCGGTGTGGGCCAAGAAATTCGCCGATGCCGGCGTGCCGATCATCGGAGACGACATCAAGAGTCAGGTCGGTGCCACCATCACCCACCGGGTGATGGCAAAACTGTTCGAGGACCGCGGAGTTCAACTTGACCGCACCATGCAACTCAACGTCGGCGGCAACATGGATTTCCTCAACATGCTCGAGCGCGAACGCCTGGAATCCAAGAAGATCTCCAAGACCCAGGCCGTGACCTCCAACCTGCAGAAAGAGTTCAACACCAAGGACGTTCACATCGGCCCGTCCGACCACGTCGGCTGGCTCGACGACCGCAAGTGGGCCTACGTCCGATTGGAGGGTCGCGCGTTCGGCGACGTGCCACTGAACCTCGAGTACAAGCTCGAGGTGTGGGATTCCCCGAACTCCGCCGGGGTCATCATCGACGCGGTGCGTGCCGCCAAGATCGCCAAGGACCGTGGCCTCGGCGGCCCGGTGGTCGCCGCATCGGCCTACTTGATGAAGAGCCCGCCACAGCAACTGGCGGACGACGTCGCCCGGACACAACTTGAGGACTTCATTGCCGGCGGGCAGTAGAGCACTGACTCGGGGATATCTACCGGATAGCGACCTCCTCTCGCGTTAACTGTTCCCGTGGACGACGAGTTCAAATACCTTCCCGAGAATGCGGCCCAGGCCGGGGTATCCGGGCCGCTTCCCGCGGTGTCCCGAATCGACCGCGGCCCGGTCAGCGCGCTTCGCTGGGGGGACAGCGACCCGAGTGTGGTGTTTCTGCACGGCGGCGGCCAAAACGCCCACACCTGGGACACCGTCATCCTCGGACTCGGACTGCCTGCCCTGGCGGTCGACCTGCCGGGCCACGGCCGTTCGGCATGGCGGGATGATGGCGACTACGGGCCCCGACTCAACGCCGAAGCCACCGCGCCGCTGATCAGCGAACTCGCGCCCGGGGCCGACCTGATTGTCGGAATGTCACTGGGCGGACTGACGGCCATGCGGATGGCGATCGCCGAACCGCGCCTGGTTCGCAAACTTGTCATGATCGACGTCACCCCTTCGGCGCCGGAACGCCACGAGCAGATGACCCAGGCACAAATGGGCGTCGTCGCACTCGTTCAGGGTGATCGCGAGTTCCCCAGTTTCGAGGCCATGCTTGACATCACGGTCGCGGCGGCCCCTCATCGAGACCGGGATTCATTGCGGCGGGGCGTCTTTCATAACTCCAAACAGCTCAGCGACGGCACCTGGACATGGCGCTACGACACCTTTCGAGAAGGTGCCGGCTTCGAAGGCCTTTGGGACGACGTGCCGGCGTTGGACGTGCCGACAACGCTCGTCCGAGGTGCGAACTCCTTTTTCGTCAACGACGACGATGCGCTGGAGTTCGCGCGCGTCGCGCCGGGTTTCCAGCGCGTGATCACCGTGGAGGACTCCGGGCACTCAGTGCAGGGCGACCAACCACGGGTTCTGGTCGACATCCTGCGCTCGGTACTGGACGGCTGAGGGTCGGCACCGGGGCCTACGGTGATTCCATGACCTTCCCCATCCGAATCGGAGTCCAACTCCAACCGCAGCACGCACCCGATTACGCCCAGATCCGCGACGCCGTACGGCGCTGCGAAGACCTCGGGGTCGACATCGCCTTCAACTGGGATCACTTCTACCCGCTCTACGGCGATCCTGACGGCGCCCACTATGAGTGCTGGACCATGCTGGGCGCCTGGGCTGAGCAGACCTCCCGCATCGAGATCGGCGCGCTGGTCAGCTGCAACTCCTATCGCAACCCCGAGCTGCTCGCCGACATGGCCCGCACCGTGGACCACATTTCAGACGGACGCCTAATCCTAGGCATCGGCTCAGGCTGGATGCAGAAGGACTACGAGCAGTACGGCTATGAGTTCGGCACGGCCGGTAGCCGTCTCGACGACCTCGCCGCAGCGCTACCCCGGATCAACTCGCGGTTGGCCAAGCTCAACCCAGCCCCCACCCGGGCGATCCCGATCCTGATCGGCGGGCAGGGCGAGCGCAAGACACTGCGTCTCGTCGCCGAGCATGCCGAGATCTGGCACAGCTTCACCAACGCCGACACCTACCCGGGCAAAGCCGCCGCGCTGGCCCGGCACTGCGCCGACACCGGCCGCGATCCTGAGACAGTTGAGCGATCCTCCGGGGTCGACGGGCGCGATGATGTGACGCTGACGGCCAATGCCGAGGCGCTGGCCCGGCTGGGAGTCACCCTGATGACGGTCGGGTGCGACGGACCCGACTATGACCTGGGACCCGCGGCCGCGCTCGTCCGGTGGCGCGACCGCCGCTGACCGCCGGGGCAACCCGCGCGCAATCTGAAACTTCAGCTCGCCGGCAGATCACATCCCGTTAGACTCGCGCACTATGTCAACGCCCGAACCGCAGGTCACCGACTTGGCCGGCGATCTGCAGCGGGTGCTGTCAAAGCTGTTCACGGTGCTACGTCGCGGTGATGCCGGCCGCGTCTCGCGGCCCGACCTGACCCTGGCGCAGCTCTCAATCCTGTTGACCCTGCTGGACTGCGGGCCGATCCGGATGACCGAACTGGCCGCACGCGAAGGGGTCCGCACCCCGACCACCACGGTGGCGATTCGGCGGCTCGAGAAACTCGGCCTCGTCACCCGCTCTCCCGATCCATCGGACATGCGGGCCGTACTCGTCGAGGTCACCCCGGAGGGCTTGATCCAGCACCGCGACGCCCTGAAAACCCGCAGAGCCCACCTTGCGACAATCCTGGGACAGCTCTCCGATGAGGAGCGCTCCAACCTGGTTCAGGCCCTCAAGCCGTTGCAGCATCTGGCCGACGCCGAGGACCATTCCATGAAGACTTCAGCCCAACCAGTCCAGCACCGCCGCAGCCGTCCATGACTGCTGCATGCTGCCCAACGGTTCCCCGGTGAAGGGCTCGTAGTACTCGGCAAAGGTCCCGTCGCTGGCCTGGCGCAGGCCCTCGGTGCGCAGCATCAGGGACCGCTCCGACCACCCTCGGCGGGCGAAGGCCCACGAGAACAACCACGTCAGGACCGGCCAGACCGGGCCGCGCCAGTACTCCCGCGGCCGGAAGTCCTTCGAGACCGGCGAGGTCGACGGAATCAACGCGAATTTAAGGTCGGGGTGGGCGCAGAATCGCGGGCCCTCGAAGAGCCGCAGCAGCGCTCGCTCCTGCTCGTGGGCCAAGCCCCCGCACAGCAGGGGAGCGAATTGTGCGGCCGTCTCCGTGGCAATCCACGAGCGTGAGCGAAGATCGAAATCCCTTGCCGCACCAGATCTCTGGTTGGTCGTCTCGATGACTCCTGACCGGAACCGCGCGGCCCAGGAGTGCAACTCGCGGACATCTGCATGCGGCCGCTTGTAATCTTCACCGATGTTGGCCAGCACATCGCAGGCGACGGAGAAGATCGCGGAGAAGAAAACATCCTCCACCGCGAAGCTCATCGCTTCCGGCAGCCGGTGATCGTCGTAGCGGACCGACTTCATCTCCTCCAGCAACCATAGGTAACGGTCGTACTCACCGTCGGATGGACGTTGACTGGGATCAGTGATGACGTGGGTGTCGGCCCGTTCGTAGTCCGGTAGACCCCCGGCGGTGACGCCCGCGTAGGCCGAATCCCAGCGCGGGGAGTTATCCATGCCCGACTCCCAGCCGTGATAGAGCGTGATCCGGCCTCGGTGATCCGGATCGCGCGCCTCGGCCAGCCACCGATGCCAGCGAACGAGATCGTTCCAGCGCCGGTCCAGGAACGTCTCGGCGACGGCGCGGGTCGAACGTCCGCGGACGCGAGCGCGATCGAGGATGCGCTGGACCGCGATCGCATGCACGGGCGGCTGGGTGATACCAGAGGTCTGGCGCCCGGCGGGCGCGGCGGCGGCGAGTTCCGAACAAGCCCACCTGTCCGGGCCGGGAAAGTAGCCCTGCACGCCGGGGGCGAACACGATGTGCGGGATCATGCCGTTGGTCCACTGGGCCGAAAGCAGCGTGTCCAACTCCACAACCGCGCGTTCCACGCTCAACGAAGCCAGCCCGACGGCCACAAACGCCGCGTCCCAACTCCACATGTGCGGGTAGAGGCGCGGTGCCGCGGATGTCATGACGCCGAGATCGTTGCCGCGCAGCAGATAGGCTGCGCGGGCTGCGAGTTGGGTGGGCGCGAAGCCGGCGTCGAATGTCACGGGTTCATTCTGCGGTGCGCGGGTCCCCGGTGGGGATCGGTAGGGTGGCCGACATGCCGGGCACCGCGCTGATCACCGGCGCCGGCGGCGGGATCGGCGCGGCGATCGCCGAAGCCTTGGCGCCGTCGTGCACCCTGTTGCTGGCCGGGCGGCCGTCAGAACGTCTCGACGCCGTCGCCGCCCGAACGGGTGCCACCACCTGGCCACTGGACCTGACCGATCCCGACGGCATCGGCGCCTGCGCTGAGGTGCTGACCGGTCTGGATGTGTTGATCCACAACGCCGGGGTGGCCTTTCCCGGCCGGGTCGCCGAATCAACGCCAGCGGAGTGGCGGACCACTTTCGAGGTGAACGTCATCGGCACGGTCGCGCTCACGTGCGCGCTGTTGCCTGCTCTTCGCGCGTCGCGCGGGCAGGTGATCTTCATCAACTCCGGTTCCGGCCTCAACGCCTCGCCGGGTCTAGCCGCGTATTCGGCGAGCAAGTTCGCCCTGCGCGCCTTCGCCGACTCGTTGCGGGCGGACGAACCTTTGCTGCGGGTGACCAGCGTCCACCCCGGCCGTGTCGACACCGCAATGCAACGCGATCTGGTGTCCTACGAGGGCGGCGACTACGACCCGGCGGACTTCCTCACGCCGCAGACCGTCGCGGGCGTCGTCGCCCAGGTGGTCGCCACCCCGCCGGACGCGCATACCCATCAGGTGGTGATCCGCCCACGCGGGCGGATCTGATCACTCCCGCACGCTTACCCGCGCACGACGAGATTGACCAGGCGACCGGGCACCACGATCACCTTGTTCGGAACCGTGCCGGCAAGGAAGGCCACCACCTTCTCCTCGGACAAGGCCGCGGCTCGCACGGCGTCTTGACCCGCGTCGGCGGCAACCGTGATGTGGCCGCGGACCTTGCCGTTGACCTGAACCGGGTATTCCACGGTGTCATCGACGAGGTAGCGCCCGTCGGCAGTCGGGAACGGTCCGTGCGCCAGTGACTCAACATGGCCGAGTCGGCGCCACAATTCCTCGGCCAGGTGCGGTGCCAGTGGAGCCGCCATCAGAACCAGCGGTTCCAGTGCAGCCCGTGCGGTAACACCCGTCTTGGTGAGGTGGTTGGTGTACTCGATAAGTTTGGCCGCCGCAGTGTTGTTACGCAGGCAGGTGTAATCCTCGGACACCCCGGCGATAGCGCGGTGCAGTACCCGTAGCGTCTCGTCATCGAGAATGTCGTCGGAAACCCTGATGCTCCCGCTGGTTTCATCGACGACCAATCGCCACACCCGCTGTAGAAAACGGTGCGCCCCGACGACGTCTTTGGTCGCCCACGGCCGGGACGCCTCCAACGGGCCCATCGACATCTCGTAGACCCGCAGCGTGTCAGCGCCGAAGCCATCGCAGATCTCATCGGGTGAGATCGAATTTTTCAGGCTCTTGCCGATCTTGCCGAACTCTTGGAAAACCTCGACCTGGCCCTCGGGTCCGGTCAGGAAGAACGCGTCACCCCGTTCTACGACGTCGGCGGCGGTCACGTAGGAACCGCGGGCGTCGGTGTAGGCGAAGGCCTGGATGTAGCCCTGGTTCACCAGCCGCCGGTAGGGCTCTCGGGAACTGACATGTCCGAGGTCGTAGAGCACCTTGTGCCAAAAACGCGAGTAGAGCAGGTGTAGCACCGCGTGCTCGACGCCACCGACGTAAAGATCCACTCCACCCGGATCATCCGGGCCGTGCTCGGCCGGCCGGGGGCCCATCCAGTAGGCCTCGTTCTCGCGGGCGCAGAACTCCCGAGCGTTGTGCGGATCGGTGTATCGCAGTTCGTACCACGAACTGCCCGCCCACTGCGGCATGACGTTGGTGTCGCGGGTGTAGGAGCGCATGCCGTCGCCGAGGTCAAGGTCGACGTGTACCCACTCGCCGGCCTTGTTCAACGGCGGCGACGGTTCGCTGTCAGGGTCGTCGGGGTCGAAGGACACCGGCGCGTAGTCCTCGATGTCGGGCAGCGTCACCGGCAGCATCGTGTCGGGCAGTGGATGCGCGCGGCCATCCGCGTCGTAGACGATCGGAAAGGGTTCACCCCAATACCGTTGGCGGGCGAAAAGCCAGTCCCGCAACTTGTATTCGATCCGACCATAGCCGCGCCGGTCGGTCTCAAGTCTGGAGATGATCGCCGCTTTAGCTTCCGCAACGTCGAGACCATCGAGGTGGCCGGAGTTCACCAGGACGCCATCGCCGGTGTGCGCGCACTGCCCGATGTCACCCCCGGCGATCACCTCGATGATCGGCAGTCCGAACGCGGTGGCGAACTCCCAGTCGCGCTGATCATGACCCGGCACCGCCATAATGGCCCCGGAGCCGTACCCGGCCAGGACATAGTCGGCGATGAAAATCGGCACCTGCTGACCATTGGCCGGATTGGTTGCATAGCTGCCCAGGAACACACCTGTCTTCGTCTTGTTCTCCTGGCGTTCCAGATCGGACTTGGCCGTGATCGAACGCCGGTAATCCGCCACCGCCATCGCTGGAGTGGCGGTGCCGCCCGTCCAGCGTTGGTCGACCTGATCCGGCCAACTGGGCGCGACCAGACGGTCGACGAGTTGATGCTCGGGGGCGAGCACCAGATAGGTGGCCCCGAACAGCGTGTCCGGTCGCGTCGTGAACACCTCGATATCGGCATCACCCGATGCGAACACCACCGAAGCGCCGATGGATCGTCCGATCCAGTTGCGCTGCATGGCCTTGACTTTCTCCGGCCAGTCCAGGGAGTCGAGGTCATCAAGAAGCCGATCGGAATACGATGTGATCCGCATCATCCACTGGCGCAATCGCTTTCGAAAGACCGGGAAGTTGCCGCGTTCGCTGCGGCCGTCGGCCGTCACCTCCTCATTGGCCAGAACGGTGCCCAAACCCGGGCACCAGTTGACCAAGGACTCGGCCCGGTAAACCAGCCGATGCCCGTCGATGAGGTCGGCCTGCTCACCCGGCGTCAACTCAGACCACTTCCGGCCGTCGTCGATAGGCCTTGTTCCGCTGGCAAATTCGGTAATCAGGTCACCGACCGGGCGTGCCTTATTCGCGTCCGGATCAAACCAGGCGTTGTAGATCTGCAGGAAGATCCACTGGGTCCACCGGTAGAAGTCGACGTCCGTGGTTGAAAAACTGCGGCGCTGGTCATGGCCGAGTCCGAGTCGGCCGAGTTGGCGACGGAAGTTGACAATGTTTGCCTCAGTGCGGATACGCGGGTGGGTTCCGGTCTGGACCGCATACTGTTCGGCGGGCAGTCCGAATGAGTCGAAGCCCAACGCGTGCAACACATTGCGGCCGGTCATTCGGAAGTAGCGGGCGTACACGTCCGTGGCGATGTAGCCCAGCGGGTGCCCGACATGCAGACCCTCGCCGGATGGATACGGGAACATGTCCTGAACGAACATCTTGTCCCTCGGTATAGGTGCACCGTTCTCGGGCGCCAGCGAACCCACCGGGTTGGGTACATGGAAGGTTCCCCACCGCTGCCAGTTGTCCTGCCACTGCGTCTCGATACGGCCCGCCAATTCGGCCGTGTACCGGTATTGCGGGACGTCCGGTTCGGATTCCCCGGGGTCGGCGGTCGGGGATCGGCTCACACCGACAGGGTATCGGGGCTACCCAGCCAGGCAACGACGCGGTATCGATTGCGTTTCATGCCGGTCAGAGGTTGGTTCCAAGTCGATTCCAGACCTGTCTTTGAGCTTCCGCCGGTGCATAGAGTCAAGCTGAGCAGTTGGGCCGATCAGGCCCACGGTGTGCGAAACGCCCCGGGGTGAGCGTCCCAGGGCTCCAATGCGAAGAGGATGCGTGCGATGAACAGCTTCACCCGTAACTGGCGGGTACTGGTAGGCGGCGTCGCCGCGGGTTCGGTGGCGGTACTCGGCTTCACCGGCGCCAACGCGTCGGCGGAGCCGGGAGTACCGGTGGCGCCCGAACCGGTTGCGGCAACCGCAACCGTGACCGCAACCCAGACGGTGACCGTCACGCCGGCGGCCGCCGAACCCGCCGCAGCTCCGGCCGCTGCCCTGGCCTCCCCCGCTGAACCCGCCGCAGCCCCGATCGCCGCCGAACCCGCCGCAGCTCCGGCGGAGCCTCCCGCTGCCCCCATCGCGCCGGCTACGTCGGGAACCCTCACTCAGTACCTCAAGGAAAAAGGTGTCGAGCTGCAACCCCAGACGGCGACTGGATTCACCGGTTTGAGTATCGTTTTGCCCATGCCCTCCGGCTGGCAGGTAATTCCGGATCCCAACGTCCCGGACGCCTTCTCCGTCATCGCCGACCGACAGGGCGGTGATGGTTTGTACACCTCCAATGCCCAACTGGTGGTGTACAAACTCGTCGGTGAGTTCGATCCTCGAGAAGCGATCAGCCACGGCTACGTCGAGAACCAGAAGCTGTTCGCCTGGCAGTCCACGTCCGCCTCGATGACCGACTTCGGTGGTTTCCCCTCGTCAGTAATCGAAGGGATCTATCGCGAGACCGACATGACGCTTAACACCTCCCGCCGCAATGTGATCGCAGAGTCCGGTTCGGACCGGTATCTGGTCACCCTGACGGTCACCACTGCGGCCAACCAGGCGGTCGCGACGGCTAGTGCCACCGACGGAATCGTCAACGGATTCCGGGTCACCGCGCCGTCGGCGACGCCGACACCCGCTGCGGCACCCGCACCGGCACCCGAGCCAGTGCCCGGCAGCTAAGGGTCTGGCCCGGCTCGTATTGTGGGCTCCATGGTTATCGGGGCAGTGCTGAGCCTATTGCTGGCAGTTCTGATCGGCGGCTCAGGATTGTGGACGCTGGCACGTCGTGGCGGCATCGACGTGAACGACCGGGCACTGCGCGCCGTGGCGCCCACGCAGATCGCCGCCGCGGTCATGCTGGTGGCCGGTGGTGTCGCGGCACTCACGGCCCCGTCGCAAATCGGGCTGAGCGGGTTGATCATCGCAGCGGCGGGTGCAATCGGCACCATCGCCGTAGGCTCCTGGCGGGCCGCGCGTTACGCGGCGAGCAGACAGGGTGCCGTCGACTGCGGCTCGGGCGGCGGCTGCGCCGGCTGCACCCAGTTATGTCGATGATCCCGGCCACCGAAGTCGGGCGCCGAAATCAGCCCCGACAATCAGGCCGCGCAATCAAACTCAGTTACGGCTGACATCGATCGGGTGCGTGGCTAGCAATGGTAACGGCATGGGTTGACGACGTAACGCCCGGGACCACAGGTCGGCGCGGGGTTCGGCAAGAACGTCGGACGGCAACGCTGACAGCACGATCCAGTCATCACGGTCAATCTCGCCCTCGAGTTGACCGATCGTCCACCCCGAATAGCCCGCGAATATCCGCACCCCCTCGACCGCCGCGCCGATCAACTCCGGATCCGCATCGAGGTCCACCATCACGATCCGGCCTGCAACGAGCCGCAGGCCCACCGCATCAGGATCCGCACCTACCCGAAGCATGCCCAGACAGAGTGCGGCGTCACGCTTGACCGGTCCGCCGATGAACATCGTCCTCGGCTTGGCGACCAGATCCGTCCATTGCGGCAAAACATTGTGGACTGCGGTCTCACTCGGCCGATTGAGCACCACACCGAGGGTGCCGCCATCGTTGTGCTCAACGATATAGATGACGCTGCGCCGGAATGTGGGTTCCATCAAGTCGATGCTGGCAAGCAATAGGGTCCCGGCCCGCACCCGGTTTGCCACCGGTGCGGCGAAGTCGTCGGGATCCTCCTGCTGAGCCACCCGACAATCATGTCACGGGCCCCAGTGGCCCAGGGGTGTGCGGCGCGGTCGTATGAGCGGACGGATTGTCCTTAGCGGCCGCAGTGTTCGTACTGTGAGGCGGTGGTCGACACCCGCACCTCCGTCTCCTGGCGAACCGTGCGCGACCTACCCGACTTCTGGCGGCTCCTGCAGTTGCGCTCGGCCAGCCAGTTCGCTGACGGACTGTTCCAGGCCGGATTGGCCGGCGGACTGTTGTTCAATCCCGAACGCGCGGCCGACCCACTGGCGGTCGCAGGGGCGTTCGCGGTGTTGTTCCTGCCCTATTCCTTACTGGGCCCGTTCGCAGGTGCGCTGCTGGACCGTTGGGATCGCCGGTCGGTGCTGATCGCGGCCAACACCGCCCGCCTGCTGCTGGTGCTCGGAGTCGCCGCGGCTTTGGCGACGGGCGTCGGGGATGTATTCGTGCTCTGCCTGGCACTCACCGTCAACGGCTTCAGCCGGTTCGTTACCTCGGGACTGTCAGCCGCGCTGCCGGAGGTGGTACCCCGCGAGCGGGTGGTGACCATGAACTCGGTGGCAACGGCGACCGGTGCCGTCGCAGCATTCCTGGGCGCGAACTTCATGCTGGCGCCCCGGCGGATGTTCGGCTCCGGGGACACCGGGGCGGCGACGACTATCGTCATCGTCGCCATTCCGGTCGCGGTCGCATTGTTGTTATCCCTCCGCTTTCCTCCGCGTGTACTCGGGCCGGTCCGGGTGGGCACGCAGGGTTCAGCCCTCCACACGGTGGCGACCGGATTGGCCGCCGGGGCTCAAGTGGTGCGAGCAACACCCTCGGTGGCGGCGACGCTGTCCGGTCTGGCCGCCCACCGCATGGTGTTTGGCATCAACACGCTCCTCGTCCTCGTGCTGGTCCGAAACGGTGCCGACAACGGCTTCGCCGGATTGGGAACCATCGTGGTGTTCGTCGCCGCCGCCGGGGGCGGCGCATTCCTGGCCACCGTATTGACGCCGTCGGCGGTGCGCCGATGGGGCCGGTACGCCAGCGCCAATGTGGCGTTGCTGGGTGCGGCAGCGGTCCAACTCGCGGTGGCGACCCTGCATCCGCTGGTCATGGTCGGCTGCGGTTTCCTGCTCGGGCTGGCCGGACAGGTGGTCAAACTCTGCGCCGATTCGGCGATGCAGATCGACGTCGACGACACCCTGCGCGGACACGTCTTCGCGGTGCAGGACTCGCTGTTTTGGATCGCCTTCATTTTCGCGATAAGCGTTGCCGCGACGGTCATCCCCGCCGACGGCCGATCCCCGACGCTGGCATTGGCCGGAACGGGACTTTATCTGACCGGGCTCGCGGTGCACGCACGCGTCGGCCGGCGGCGGCTGCCGGCCACCAAGTAGGCTGCGCCACATGGCCACTGGCGAGATCGTCGATGATCTGGCGGCCGAAAGCGCCGCACTGGACGCCTTGGTCGCCAGGATCCCCGAGGAGCGCTGGGCGTTGGCGACACCGGCGACGGGCTGGACGATCGCACACCAGGTCGGGCATCTGCTGTGGACCGACCGGGTGGCACTGATGTCGATCACCGACGAGCCCGCGTTCGATGCCCTTGTCGCCGCCTCACAGACCACCATCGACACGTTCGTCGACAGCGCCGCCGAAGAACTATCCGCGCTGCCACCGGCGCAACTCCTCGGCGAGTGGCGGGTCGCCCGCACCGCACTGCACACCGCGCTTCGGACAGTGCCGAACGACCGCAAGCTGCTGTGGTTCGGACCGCCGATGGGCGCGGCCTCGATGGCGACCGCCCGGTTGATGGAGACCTGGGCGCACGGTCTGGACGTCGCCGACGCTCTTGGTATGACGGTGCCGCCCTCGGCCCGACTGAAGTCGATTGCCCACCTCGGTGTGCGGACCCGTGACTTCGCGTTCGCCATTCACGGACACCCTCCCCCCGCGGAGCCATTCCGGGTGGAGTTGACGGCACCCGGCGGCGACCAGTGGGCATGGGGGCCCGAGGATGCGGCGCAGCGGGTCAGCGGTTCAGCGCTGGACTTCTGCCTGCTGGTCACCCAGCGCCGACCGCGGGAGCGGTTGGACGTCGTCGGCGACGGCCCGGACGCGCAGCGCTGGCTGGAGATCGCCCAGGCATTCGCCGGTCCGCCCGGCTCGGGTCGGTAGTCGGCCGCGGACTACACCGTGGCGGCACCATCGGCGGAGCCGTCGCCGTCGAGGTCGGTCAGCACGACGTCCCAGTCGCCGTCGCCGTCGGTATCGACGTACCCCCTACTGAACCCTCCGTCCGGATCCTCGCTTAGTGCGCGGTCGGCCAGACCGTCGCGATTGACGTCGAACAGCAGATCCGTGCCGCCATCGCCGTCGACATCGATCGGATCGCTCGGGTCAACGTGCTCGGTCCCGTCGAGATCGAACCACCGCAGAGGGACCGGCGCCTCACCCCCGGCCACCATCCAGGTTCCGGAACCGTCATCGGTGAAGCGTGCCTCGGGCACGCCGTCGTCATCGAGATCAATCGCGGCGTGATCAGCCAGGCCGTCATTATCGAAGTCGGCCAGGGCGTCGTCGAACGCACCGTCACCGTCGAAATCCAGCCGCAGCCCGTCCAGTTCGCCGTCACCGTCGACGTCGATGTCAAGCTGTCCGGTCCATATCGACGCGGTTCCATCTCCAGCGTCCAGGCAATAGTCCATGCACTATGAGACGCCCGCGGCGCCCCGGAGGTTCCACGCCATCAATCGGCGGCGCCGCGAGCGCGCCACGCCATCAATCGGCGGCGCCGCGAGCGCGCCACGCCATCAATCGGCGGCGCCGCGAGCGCGCCACGCCATCAATCGGCGGCGCCGCGAGCGCGCCACCAGGCCAGCAACTCGGCCGTGGCATCCTCCCGGGACAACGGGCCGCGGTCCAACCGCAGTTCCTTGAGGTAACTCCACGCTTCTCCCACCTGAGGTCCGGCCGGGATGCCGAGCAATTCCATGATCGCGTTGCCGTCGAGATCGGGCCGAACCCGGGCCATGTCCTCCTTGGCGGCCAACTCCGCAATTCGCGCTTCGAGTCCGTCATAAGTGGCCTGAAGCTTCGCGGCGCGCCGTTTGTTCCGGGTAGTGCAGTCGGCGCGGACCAACTTGTGCAACCGGGGCAACAGCGGCCCGGCGTCAGCGACGTAGCGCCGCACCGCTGAGTCAGTCCACCGACCCTCGCCGTAGCCGTGAAAACGCAGATGCAGGTACACCAATTGAGACACGTCGTCGATCATCTGCTTGGAGTACTTCAACGACCGCATCCGCTTGCGCACCAGTTTCGCGCCTACCACCTCATGGTGATGAAAGCTGACCCCGCCGTCGGATTCGTGGCGTCGCGTCGCCGGCTTGCCGATGTCGTGGACCAGTGCGGCCCAGCGCAAGACCAGGTCGGGTTCGTCCTCCAGCGCGATGGCCTGCCTAAGCACCGTCAGTGAATGCTGGTAGACGTCTTTGTGCTGATGGTGTTCGTCGATCGCCATCTGCATGCCGCCCACTTCGGGAAGGACCACCTCGCCGAGCCCGGTCTGCACCATCAGGTCAATCCCGGCCACGGGATCGGAACCGAGCAGCATTTTGTTCAGCTCGACAGCCACCCGTTCGACGGTGATACGGCCCAACTCAGGTGCCATCGCTGCGATGGCTTCGCGCACCCGGTCGGCAACTCCGAATCCAAGCTGGGAGACGAACCGCGCCGCGCGAAGCATCCGCAACGGGTCGTCGGTGAAGGACACCGCGGGGGCGGCCGGGGTGTCCAGGATTCGCCGCTGCACCGCGGCCAGTCCGCCCAGTGGATCAATAAACTCACCCGGCCCGTCCGCGGCAATCCGCACGGCCATCGCATTGACGGTGAAGTCCCGGCGAACCAGATCATCCTCAAGGCGTTCACCAAAACGCACCTGCGGGTTTCGGGAAACCTGGTCGTAGCTGTCGGCCCGAAAGGTGGTGATCTCCAGCCGCTGCCCAACCTTGGCCACGCCCACGGTTCCGAAGTCGATGCCGGTGTCCCAGGTCGCGTCGGCCCAGGGCCGGACAATCTTCTGCACCGCCTCCGGCCTGGCGTCGGTGGTGAAGTCGAGGTCGGTGGTCATTCTGCCGAGCACGGCGTCGCGGACGCTGCCCCCAACCAGATACAGCTCCTGGCCCGCGGCCGCGAACAGCCCGCCGAGTTCGCCCAGCAGCGGAGCCTGGCGTTGTAACTCGACGGCAGCGCGTCTGAGCAACTCGTCGGGAGGTCTGACTTCGGACACGTCCAGTGAGCCTAATGCTCGATGCCCCGGTAACGCCCGGCGAGTGCGGCCAGGCGCACTTATCAGTGCCAGCTACTATCACATGGGTGTCGGAGGGCGAGCGGGCCAAACCACGACGACGGCGCGGACGACGTCGCGGCCACTCTGCGGCCGTCCCGCTGCAGCAACACTCTGATCCCAATGCCGACGCCGGTTCCGATCCCGGGCCTCCCCGGCGAGCGGGTTCGCGACTGCGCACTGTGCACGAAGTATCCGCGGGTGGACTCGTGGTCGACGGGATTGACCGGCCGCGCGAAGAGCAGTTAGCCGCACTGATCGGCCGCCTTGACCGCCGCGGGCGGATGATCTGGTCGCTGCCGAAGGGGCATATCGAGCAGGGTGAGACTGCTGAGCAAACTGCCATCCGCGAAGTCGCCGAGGAGACCGGCATTCACGGGCACGTACTGGCGGCACTGGGCAGCATCGACTACTGGTTCGTCACCGAGGGCCGGCGGGTCCACAAGACCGTTCACCACTACTTACTCCGATTCTCCGGTGGCGAACTGTGCGATGAGGACGTCGAGGTCACCGAAGTCGCGTGGGTACCTATCACCGAACTCTCGAGACGGCTGGCGTACGCCGACGAGCGCAAGCTGGCGAACGTCGCCCATGAGTTGATCGCACTGCTGCAATCCGACGGTCCTGGTGCGCTACCGCCGCTACCACCCAGCACGCCCGCCGTGCGAACCCAGACTCATTCCCGAACCCGCCAGTCCCGGCGCGAGACCTCCGGCGACTCCCGGGGATGCGGCTGCGGTTCGCCACCGTGACCGTGCTGCCGCGAGTCCCTGCCGCATCCCGGGTGATCGTTGTCGTTCTCGGCCTGTTGCTGCTGCTCGCCCCGGCCGGGCTGCCCATCGCCGCGGGCGAACCCGGCCCGGAGTTCCTGGTGGTGCGCCTCGATAGCGTCAGCCCGGACGTGGTGACCACCTCCAGCGACCCCACCGTGACGGTGGTCGCGACGGTGACCAACGTCGGCGACCGGCCGGTCCGCGATGTCGTAGCCCGACTGGAACACGGCGAGCGGATACCCGCGTCGTCGGGCCTGCGGACCAGCCTGGACAGCGCCCGGGATCCGTTTGCGGGCGTCGGTGAGTTCATTGACGTCGCAGCCGAACTCAGCCGTGGACAAGCCGTCAGCTTCACCCTGACCGCGCCGATCAGATCCAGCCCGGAAACATCGTTGAACATCACCACACCCGGGGTTTACCCGCTGCTGGTCAACGTCAACGGCACCCCCGACTACGGGGCACCGGCCCGCCTCGACGCGACACGGTTCCTGTTGCCGGTGACCGGCGTTCCCCAGGCGCCGGGTGGCCCCCTGACCGCAGTTGTGGCCCCCGACATCACTAAGCCCGTTGCCGTAACGATGTTGTGGCCGCTGGCGGATCGGCCGCGGCTGGCACCGGGGGTCCCCGGCGGCACCACCCCGGTCCGGCTGGTCAACGACGACCTCGCGGTGTCGCTGGCGACGGGCGGACGGCTTGAAACATTGGTGGCGGCGGCCGAATTCGCGACCAGCCCGGGCGCGATCGACCCAGACAGCGGCATCGTTCGCGCGATGTGTCTGGCCGTCGACCCCGACCTGCTGGTCACGGTGAACGCGATGACCGCCGGCTACGTCGTGGTGGAGGCACCGGGGGGCCTCGACACGGCTACCCGACCTGGTGGCGGCCGCGCCGCCGCCACCCGACCCGGCGACGGTCAACAGGCCGCGGTGGCGTGGCTGCAGCGAGTACGGGGTCTTTCCCAGCGGATGTGCGTTGCCGCCACGCCCTACGCGCAGGCCGACCTCGGCGCGTTGTACCGGGTCGGCGATCCTCGGCTCAGTGCGGCCGCCACCACCACGGCCGCCGACATCGTCGACCGGATTCTCGGAATCACCTCCACCCGGGGCGCAACCATCCTCGGCGATGGTCCGATGAGCGCTCCCGCACTCGATCTGCTCAACACTCAGGGCCTGACCGTCGCGATCGCGGCCGCCCCCATAGCGGACGCGGCCGACGGGGTGCCGTTCACGCCCGACCTGACGCCCCGCCGGCTGTCGCAGCAGGTCGTTATCGCACCGTTCGACCCGGCCGTGGGCGGTGCACTAGCTGGCGTCGGCACCGACCCCGGCGTGCCGACCTACCTCGATCGAGCGCTGAGCGTGCCGGTCGACCACGATTCTCCGGTGGCACGCCGCCAGGATGCCGTGGCGGCCATGCTGTGGCGGGCCCTGCAACCCGACGTCGAATCGAGGTCGCAAATCCTGCTACCGCCACTGAAGTGGAGTCCGCAACCCGACGACGCGCGCGCGATCCTGACTGTTCTGGCCAACGCGGTCCGCGCCGGCCTGGCCACCCCGCGCCCACTGGAGGAGGTCATCCGCGAGTCCGCGTCCGCTCCGCCGCTCGAGCCGATGCTGCCCACCGAGATTCCCGGCGGTTTCGACGCTGATGTAGTGGCCGGAATCACTGCCGAAGTCGGCCGGCTGTGGGGACTCACCGCGGCCTTGACCACCGATTCCCGCACCGGGCTGACGGGGCTGGCGTACACCGCTCCGCTGCGGGAGGACATGCTGCGGGCGATTAGCCAGATTGAGCCACCGGAGACCCGAAACGGCACCGCGCGTCAGCGACTGGCCGTTGTCGGCGCGACCATCGGTGATCTGTTCGGTGCCGTCACGATCGTCAACCCCGGGGACTCCTACACACTGGCCACCGAGAACAGTGCGCTACCCCTGGCACTACGCAACGATCTCGCCGTTCCGATCCGGGTACGCCTCCAGGTCGACGCCCCGCCCGGTATGACGGTGACGGATATCGGCGAACAGGAACTGCCGCCGGGCTACCTCCCGCTGCGAGTGCCCGTTGAGGTCCGGGTCAGCCAGCGGGTCGCCGTGGACGTCACGCTGCGCACCGCCGACGGACTCGCCCTAGGCGAGCCGGTGCGCATCTCGGTGCACGCCAACGCCTACGGCAAGGTGCTGACGGCGATTACCGTGGGCGGCGGATGCGTGCTGGCGCTGCTGGTGGGCCGTCGGCTCTATCACCGGTTCCGCGGCCAGCCCGATCGCGCCGACCTCGACCGTCCGTTGCATCCGAAGGACGACGACGAATGACGCCGCGGCCGCAGACCCGGCAGGTACGCGAGGAACTCTCCGATGCGGCCGTCGTGTCCCGTTCCTGGGGCATGGCTCTGGCAACACTGGTCAGCCGGATCACCGGCTTCATTCGGATCGTGCTCCTCGCGGCGATTCTCGGTGCAGCGCTGTCCAGTGCGTTCACCGTCGCCAACCAGCTACCCAACCTGATCGCAGCCCTGGTGCTGGAGGCGACCTTCACGGCGATTTTTGTCCCGGTGCTGGCGCGCGCCGAGCGCGACGACGCCGACGGCGGCGAGGCTTTCGTTCGGCGACTGGTGACACTGGCCACCGCGTTGCTTTTGGCGGCAACCGTGGCGTCGGTGATCGCCGCCCCCCTGCTCGTCGGCCTGATGCTGGGTGATGACCCCAAGGTCAACGAACCACTCACCACAGCGTTCGCCTACCTGCTCATCCCACAGGTGATCTTCTATGGCCTGTCCTCGGTATTCATGGCAATCCTGAACAACCGCAACGTGTTCGGGCCACCGGCCTGGGCGCCGGTGGCGAATAACGTCGTCGCGATCGCCACGCTGGGCCTTTATCTGCTGGTACCCGGAGAGCTTTCCGTTGATCCCGTGCGGATGGGTAACGCCAAGCTGTTGGTGCTCGGCATCGGAACGACGGTGGGCGTGCTTGTCCAGGCCGCGATCCTGCTGTTCGCGATCCACTCCGAACGTGTCAGCCTGCGGCCTTTATGGGGGATCGACGCGCGGCTCAGACGATTCGGGACGATGGCCGCCGCCATGGTGCTCTATGTGGTGATCAGCCAAGTCGGACTGGTCGTGGGAAATCGGATTGCCAGCACCTCGGCGGCATCCGGGCCGGCGATCTACAACTACACCTGGTTGGTGCTGCAGTTGCCCTTCGGCATCATCGGCGTAACCATTCTGACCGTCGTCATGCCACGGCTGAGCCGCAACGCCGCCGCCGATGACGTCCCGGCCGTGCTCGCCGACCTGTCGCTGGCCACCCGGCTCACCATGCTGACATTGCTCCCGGTGGTCGCGCTGATGACCATCAGTGGACCCGCCATCGGCAGCGCCCTGTTCGCCTACGGCAAGTTCGGTGAGGTCGACGCCAACTACCTGGGCATCGCGATCGCACTGTCGGCCTTCACCCTGATCCCCTACGCGCTGGTGCTACTGCAACTGCGGGTGTTTTACGCCCGGGACCAACCCTGGACACCGATTCTGATCATCGTCGCCATCACCGTCGTGAAGGTCCTCGCCTCGCTGGCGGCGCCGCACCTGACCGCTGACCCCGAACTGGTGGCCGGCTATCTCGGCGCCGCGAATGGGCTCGGCTTTCTGGCCGGCGCGCTGCTCGGACATGTGTTGCTGCGTCGGTCGCTGCGGCCGCCCGAGGGACGGCTTTTGGATCCCGCCGTCATCCGCACCGTCGTGATCACCGCCGGTGCATCGCTGCTGGCCGCTCTCGTCGCCGTTGCCGCCGACCAACTGCTGGGACTGGCAGCATTGACCTCCCGCGGTGGGGGCGGATCGATGATCCGGCTCGGAATCGTGGCCTCGATCATGGCGCCGATCCTGGCCGCGGTCATGCTGGCCGCCCGGGTACCCGACGCTCTCGCGGCTCGGAAGGCTGCCGGAGCGGCGTTCCGGCGGCGCGTGCGGGGTGCCGGAGCGGGCGACTCGGCATCGCCCCAGAACTCCCACCTGCCCCATGCGCATACCCCTGTCACGTACTCTGAGGTCGGCCGATCTCCCGCGCCTCAGCGACAGGAGTTCGGCCGCCCGGCGCGGGACGCCGGAACCGTGACCGGGAAGGGGCCGGAACTGAGCGACCACCCCTCCCGCACGCCGTCCCCGGGCCGGCCCGACGATCCGACCACCAAGATTGCAAGGCAATCGGCCGGGGATTTCCAGCCCGACGTCGCCCCGGTACCACCGTCGGCCGGGGACTCCGCGCGCCGCGCAAGCACCGCCGCCCACACAGATTCCGCTCTGGGACCCGGTGTGACCGTGGCCGACGGTCGCTACCGGTTGCTGGTCTCCCACGGTGGGCCGCCCGGGCTTCAATTCTGGCAGGCATTGGATGTAGCGCTGGACCGGCAGGTCGCGCTCACGTTGGTCGGCCCGGAGCGCACCCTGCCCGACGATCAGATCGACGAGATCCTCGCCCGCACCCTGGTACTCAGCCGAATCGAACGGCCGGGTCTGGCCCGAGTGCTCGACGTCACCAGGAGCAGCGACCGCAGTGGCCTGGTGGTGTCGGAATGGATTCGCGGCGGCTCGCTGAGGGAAGTGGCCGACACCTCTCCCTCGCCCATCGGGGCCGCTCGGGCGATCCAGTCACTGGCGGCGGCGGCCGACGAAGCCCACCGGGCGGGAGTCGCCCTCTCGGTGGACCACCCCGGCCGGATTCGGGTCAGCATCGACGGCGACGTCGCGCTGGCCTTCCCGGCGACGCTGGCCGGCGCCAACCCCGCCGGCGACGTGCGCGGGATCGGGGCAGCCCTCTACGCTCTCCTCGTCGATCGATGGCCGCTCCCCGAACACGGCACACCTGGCGGGTTCCGGCCCGCCGACACCAGCCCGAACGGTGAGCCGGTCGAGCCCGCGACGATCAACTCGGCGATTCCCTACCAGATCTCGGCGGCCGCGAGCCGGGCCGTCCAACCAGGCGGCGGTATCAGCACCGCCGCGACCGCCCTGCACCTGCTGCAGCAGGCAACCGCCGCAGCCGATCAAACCGATCTGATGGAACCGCTGGGCCCGACCACGCCGAGGACCGCGCACCGACGCGCGCCCGGCAAGGACGCCAGCGCGCTGCGGCGCCGCAGATTGTTGATCGGCCTCGGTGTGGGCGCCGCCGTCCTGCTGGTCGCATTGCTGCTGATGGCCTCGGTCCTCGGCCGGATCTTCGGTGATGTGAGCGGCGAGCTCAAAGGTGACCAACTTGGCTTGAATACGACCACGACGGCAAGCAGCGGCACAACCGGTGCGCTCATCAAACCTGTTGCGGCAACGGTATTCTCGCCGGATGGCGGAGCGGACGCCCCGGGCTTGGCCGGACTCGCGATCGACGGAGACCCGTCAACGGTCTGGCCGACGGATACTTACACCGACAACGTTCCGTTCCCCAACTTCAAAAACGGGGTGGGGCTGATGCTGGAGTTGCCGGAACCCACCGTGGTCGGCAGCGTCACCGTCGCGGTATCCAGCATCGGTACCCAGATGCAGATCCGAACCGCGGCCACGGCGGATCCCGAAAGTCTCGAGGACACCGTTCTGCTGACCGGGCCCACCGCACTCAAGCCTGGCACCAACACCATCGCGGTGCCCAGTGCGGCGCCCACGTCCCACGTACTGATCTGGATTTCGACAATGGGCCAGACCGCCGGCCAGAGCCGCACCGACATCTCTGAGGTCACCGTCCGCGCCGCCGACTGACACCACACCCGGGGCGCCCACAGCCACCGTCCCGGGTGAAGTGCCTGGTGTCAGCGCAGTGGTTACTGTCCGGCCGTGGCCTGCTTTTCCCCCGACTCCGCCGACTCCGCCGGCCAACGCACGGACGCCGAGCTGCTTTCGGCTCACGCCGCCGGTGACCGTCGCGCGTTCGAGGAATTGTTCAGGCGACACCGTGTGCAGTTGTATCGCCTCGCCCGGCGGCGCAGTCGGAGCGCAGAGGATGCCGACGATGCCCTGCAGGAAGCCATGCTCTCCGCGCACCGCGCGGCGGGCTCATTCCGCCATGACGCCGCGGTCGGCAGTTGGCTACACCGGATCGTTGTCAACGCCTGCCTGGATCGCACGCGGCGCGGCGGTTTCCCGACCGCACTGCTCACCGAGGATTGCCGGCCATTGGCCGATCGAACCGACGACGTCGAGACGGCGATCATGCTCCGCCAGGCGCTGATGCGGCTGTCGGTCGAACAACGGGCCGCCGTGGTCGCCGTCGATATGCATGGCTACTCAGTGGCGGACGCCGCCAGGTTGCTCGCCATCGCCGAGGGGACCGTCAAGAGCCGATGCGCCCGGGGCCGGATACGGCTCGCGGCGCTGTTGGGTAGTCTCTCCCCCACAACTCAGCTCTGAACGGCACACTGAACGGGTGAAATCCAGCCCAAACACACGCCAGGTGACCAGCGCGGCGGCACCGCGGCACCCGGCTCATGCCGCCCGGCCGGGTACCGGGACAGGCCGACTGGTCTCCGCCGTCGCCGGGGTGGCGGTGTTGCTGGGGACTCTGGTATTCGCAATCGCGGTGCTGTCGAGGTCCGGCGGTCCAGCAACAAGCACCCCGACAAGCGCCCAACTCATCACGGTTACCGGCAAGGTCCCGCTTCTGCGGCCGTAGCTGAAGGGCATATCCTCTAGGAACACCTCAGAAAGGTTGGTATGACCGACAACACCGACGTGCGCGACGTCATCGTCATCGGATCCGGTCCGGCCGGATACACCGCCGCCCTATACACGGCGCGGGCGCAACTGAACCCGCTGGTATTCGAAGGCACTTCATTCGGCGGCGCATTGATGACCACCACCGAGGTGGAGAACTACCCCGGCTTCCGCTCCGGCATCACCGGCCCGGAACTCATGGACGAGATGCGCGAACAAGCCCTGCGCTTCGGGGCCGATCTCCAGATGGAGGACGTCGAGTCGGTGTCGCTGGCCGGGCCGGTCAAGGAAGTAGTGACTGCCGACGGGCGGACGCACCGCGCCCGCGCAGTAATCCTCGCGATGGGTGCCGCCCCCCGCTATCTGGGCATACCGGGTGAGCAGGAACTGCTGGGCCGGGGCGTGAGTTCCTGCGCCACCTGTGACGGCTTCTTCTTCAAGGACCAGGACATAGCGGTGGTCGGCGGTGGCGACTCCGCCATGGAGGAGGCCACCTTTCTGACTCGCTTCGCGCGCAGTGTCACTTTGGTGCACCGGCGCGACGAATTCCGCGCGTCCCGAATCATGCTCGACCGCGCTCGGGCCAACGACAAAATCACGTTCCTGACCAACACCGCCGTCCTCTCCGTCGAGGGTGATTCCACCGTGACCGGCCTTCGGATCCGCGATACGGTGACCGGCGCGGAGTCCACCCTGGCGGTAACGGGCGTCTTCATCGCGATCGGCCACGACCCACGTTCGGAATTGGTGCGGGGTGCCGTCGAGGTCGACCCTGAGGGATATGTCACTGTCACCGATCAGAGCACCGCGACCTCGCTGCCCGGCGTGTTCGCTGCCGGCGACCTGGTCGACCGCCACTACCGCCAGGCGATCACCGCCGCCGGTAGTGGATGCGCCGCCGCCATCGACGCGGAACGGTGGCTGGTGGAATCCCACGAGCCCAGCGAGATGATTGGAGCTCAGACATGAGCGCAACAACGGTGAACGTCACTGACGGGAACTTCACCGAGGCGGTACTTTCCAGCACAACGCCCGTTCTGGTGGACTTCTGGGCAACCTGGTGTGGTCCGTGCCGAATGGTGGCCCCGGTCCTCGAGGAGATCGCCGTCGAGAAGGCCGGGCTTTTGACCGTGGCGAAGCTGGACGTGGACGCCAATCCAGCGACGGCCCGCGACTTCCAGGTGGTCTCGATCCCGACCCTGATTGTATTCAAGGGTGGCAAACCGGTGAAACGGATCGTAGGCGCCAAGGGCAAAGCGGCGTTGCTGCGAGAGTTGGCTGACGTCCTCTAAACCGGCCCACAGTGTCCGGCCAGGCACACACCGGCAGAGACGAATTCGTTACCCGAGATAGTGCAGACGGTTTCCTTCACGGCCGTTTCATCTGCGACAATGCTTGCTATGTGGAGTCCCAGCGGCGGCGCCGGCAATGCCGACTCCCGACCTGACCCCACAGCCGCCGACGTATTGCGTCGCGGGGACCGAGGCGGCGCAGTGGTGGAGATTCGCGCTGCGCTGGCCGCCCTCGGGTTGCTGGAAAACCCGGACGACAATATGACGACCGGCCGACACGTGGCACTCGACCGCTTCGACGCCGAACTCGACCATGCGGTGCGAACCTTTCAGCAGCGGCGGGGTCTGTTGGTCGACGGCCTCGTCGGCGAAGCGACCTACCGGGCGTTAAGGGAGGCGTCCTACCGGTTGGGAGCCCGCACGCTCGCCCATCAGTTCGGGGCGCCGATGTACGGCGACGATGTCGCCACCCTGCAAGCACGTTTGCAGGATCTCGGCTTCTATACCGCCTTGGTGGACGGCTATTTCGGCTTGCAGACGCATAACTCCCTGATGTCCTATCAGCGCGAATACGGGATGGCCCCGGACGGCATCTGTGGACCAGAAACGCTTCGCTCCCTTTATTTTCTGGGCTCCCGAGTTACCGGCGGTTCGCTGCACGCGATCCGGGAGGAAGAACACGTCCGGGTGTCCGGTCCACGGCTTTCGGGCAAGCGGATCATCATCGATCCCGGCCGCGGCGGCAGTGATAACGGTCTGATCGCCCGGGGCCCCGATGGCCCGATCAGTGAGGCCGACATCCTCTGGGATCTGGCTAGCCGCCTCGAGGGTCGGATGGCTGCGATCGGCATGGAGACATTCCTGTCGCGGCCGGCCAACCGCAGCCCCGGGGATGCCGAGCGTGCGGCGACCGCCAACACCGTCGGGGCCGACCTGATGATCAGTCTCCGCTGCGAAAATCAGCCAGGTCCGTCAGCTAGCGGCGTCGCCTGCTTCTACTTCGGGAGCCCGCATGGATCAGTCTCGACCATTGGACGCAATCTGGCCGATTTTGTCCAACGAGAAGTGGTGGCGCGCACAGGTTTACGGGATTGCCGAACACACGGCCGAACCTGGGATCTCTTGCGTCTCACCCGAATGCCGACCGTGCAGGTCGACATCGGGTACATCACCAGCCCTCGTGATCTCGGCATGCTGGTAACCCGGGAGTGCAGGGACGCCGTCGCCGAGGGTGTGCTTGCGGCCGTGAAGCGTCTCTACCTACTGGGCAAAAACGACCGTCCAACCGGGACGTTCACGTTCGCCGAATTGCTGGCCCATGAGCAATCGGTGGAGCAGGGCCGCCCAGCCGTCTAACCGCTGCCAACTGGTTGTTGCAACTCCGCGCCCTCCAGCAGTCTCTCCAATGCCGCTTCCACCTCAGCCTTCCAGCCCAGTCCCTTGTCGAGTTCCAAGCGGAGGCGCGGGAAGTAGCGGTGCGGGGCTGCGACGGTGAAACCCGCATCCAGAAGCAGGTCCGCCTTGATCATGCAGCGATCGAAGGAGCAATCCCCCAGAGCCGCAATCGCCGGTCGCAATCGGGGATCCAGGTCGCCGGCATCGGGTAACTCGTTGGCCTCGGTCGTGCGCCCGAAGGCTTCCAAGGCTCGCACCCCCCGTCGCATGAGTTCGCTGACCACGTGCCCGATCAGCATGGCCGGCAGGGCCTCGGACTGTCCGGGTTCGACTCCCATAGAGGTGAGCAGAACCGCGTCCGCACTGACCGGACCGGTCGGGAACTGCAGGGCCCTGGGCACCGCGCGGGGTGGCGCGTAGAGCAGATAGCCCAGACAGGGCTCGTCGGCATCCCGCGCGCCCAACAGCGGCGCGTAGGTGGCGACCTGGCCGCACGCGCCCCACTCCAGCATGACCATCGACAGCCACGCTTCCTTCTCGAATTCGGGATCCGGCAGATATTCACCGGCCAGGGTCTCCGGGTCGACCTCCCAGAACACGCAGCGGCGCGCATGTTTGGGGAGTTGCTCAAAGTCGTCGAGTCGCAGCGGCCTGATATGAACGGACACTGGCCTCCCCGGCTTTCCCACGATGCGAAGCGCGCCGCAGCCATCTAAGGATAGGAGAAACAGCCGATCTCCGGCCAATATGGCCCGCCCCAGGTACTTCCGACCCGGGTCGATCACTAAATCTCTTGTGCCAGTATGTGATTCGCGCATCGAGCCCGACCGATGCCACCGTTACGTCACTGTGACATAACAGCCGTGCGTAGAGCCTTGCCCTATTTTGGCCTTTGCGGGTCCATCAGACCCACGATGCGCTCAAGGTCTTCCACCGACCCGAACTCGACGACGATCTTGCCCTTACGCTTGCCCAGGCTGACCATCACCCGAGTGTCGTAGCTACGCGAAATGCGCTCGGCGATATCTTGCAACCCCGGCATCTGGATCGGTTTGCGGCGTGCCGGCTTAGGCGGCTTGGTGTCATCCCGATTGGCCAGGGTCACAGCCTCCTCGGTGGCCCGCACAGAAAGACCCTCCGCCACGATTCGCGCGGCTAGTTCCTCCTGTGCCTCAGGGCCAGCTTCCAGCGCCAACAGGGCGCGGGCGTGCCCCGCCGAGAGCACTCCGGCGGCAACACGTCGCTGGACCGCGATTGGCAACCGGAGCAGCCGGATCATATTGCTGATCACCGGACGTGACCGGCCGATCCGGGTGGCGAGTTCATCGTGGGTAACGTCGAACTCTTCCAGTAACTGCTGGTAGGCCGCCGCCTCCTCCAGTGGGTTGAGCTGAGCGCGGTGAATGTTCTCCAGCAGGGCATCGCGAAGGAGATTGTCGTCGGTGGTCTCCCGGATGATCGCTGGAATCGCCGCCAGGCCGGCCTGCTGGCAGGCTCGCCACCGTCGCTCCCCCATCACGAGTTGGTAGTGCGTGCCACCCGCACCATCGGCGACCTCACGGACGACGATCGGCTGCATCAGGCCGAACTCGCGAATCGAGTGCACGAGTTCAGCGAGCGCTTCCTCGTCGAACACCTGCCGCGGCTGGCGCGGATTTGGCACGATGGCCGCAGGGTCGATCTCCCGGTAGTAGTCCCCACCGACGTTCGCCCCGTCGCTCGACGATCCGCCAATCACGACATCGGCTGCAGCGTCACCCAGTCGGGGGCCGCCATCCGCCGGACCGGTGGGAATCAGCGATGCAAGCCCCCGACCGAGGCCGCCCTTGCGGCGTGATGGTTTCGTCATGGTTGTGCCTCCAGGGATGGCCGTAACGCGAGTTCGCGGCTAGCGTCGAGGTAACTTTTAGCGCCCCGCGAACCTGGGTCGTAGTCGATGATCGTCATGCTGTAGCCCGGCGCTTCGGAAACCTTGACGCTGCGTGGGATCACGCTGCGCAAAACCTTATCGCCAAAGTAGCGGCGGGCCTCGCCGGCAACCTGGTCGGAGAGTTTCGTTCGCCCATCATGCATGGTCAGAACCACCGTGGTCACCTCCAGCTTCGGGTTGAGGTGGGCTTTCACCATCTCGATGTTCTTCATGAGTTGAGAAACCCCCTCCAATGCGTAGTACTCGCACTGGATTGGGATCAACACCTCCGGTGTAGCGACTAGGGCGTTGATGGTCAGCAGCCCCAACGACGGCGGGCAGTCGATGAATACGTAGTCGAAGTCGGTCTGTTCCAGCTGCAGAAGCGCGTTTCTCAGTCGATTTTCCCGGGCAACCATGCTGACCAGTTCGATCTCCGCGCCCGCCAGATCGATCGTGGCCGGTATGCAGAAGAGCCTCTCGCTGTGCGGGCTCTGGCGTATCGCGGCCGCCAGTGGGATCTCTCCCAGCAGCACCTCGTAAGACGACGGGGTGCCGGAATGTCGGTCGGAAATGCCGAGAGCGGTGCTGGCATTGCCCTGCGGATCTAGATCAATCACCAGGGTCTTCAGCCCCTGTACCGCCAGTGCGGCGGCCAAATTGACGGCCGTAGTCGTCTTTCCGACACCGCCCTTTTGGTTGGCCACCGTGAAAATCCGGCGGTGGGCAGGGCGTGGCAACCGCCCCGCGGCGGTGTGTAGTACCTCCGTCGCGCGCTGGGCCGCCGCCCCTATTGGGGTGTCCCCGTCGGCGGCGGCCGACCATGGCTCCCCGTCGGCGGCGGCCGACCACGGCTCCCCGTCGGACCACGTTTCACGTGAAACATCGGCGGCATCGGGGGGTACCGACGATGGCGGAGTGCTCATTGTCTTTTCCTCTCCGACGCACGCGTCGGTCGCTTCCCGGCTGGCCATGACCGCTCCCCGCGCACGGCCACAACTACAGTGGCGGGAACGCTCAACCGGCCCTCCCCACATCTCACCACCTCTATACCGATCGCGCCTAACCCGGCCATCTCCCGACGGCTTTCGGCGACTTCCTCTGCCGCCCGTTCACCCTTCAGTGCCAGCATTCGCCCCCCCGGCCGCAGCAGTGGTAGGCCCCATGCCGTGAGCTTGCCGAGGTCCGCCACCGCACGCGACACCACATTGTCAGCTCCGGAAAGCCGCGCCCGGATCGCCGACTCCTCCGCTCGTCCGCGCGCTACCGCAACAGGGATACCGAGAAGGTCGACAACTTCAGACAAGAAGGTGGCGCGGCGCAACATCGGTTCCAGTAGCGTCACGGTCAAATCCGGCCGTAATATCGCCAGCGGCAGGCCCGGCAATCCGGCGCCGCTCCCGATGTCGATCACACTCGAATCCGAGCCGATGAGCTCGCCGACCACCACGCTATTGAGAATATGCCGTTCCCAGAGGCGGTCAATCTCACGGGGACCCAGCAACCCGCGCTCCACGCCGGGTCCAGCAAGCAGTTCGGCGTAACGGCACGCGGCGTCGAGTCGGGTACCGAATAGTTCCACTGCGGCCGGCGGTGGCGGCGGCGCTGTATGTTTCACGTGAAACATCGCTCAGCGGAACTACACCGATGTAACTTCAGTCGCTGAGGGGTGGGTCGGCGGGGGCCGGTTCCGACGCGGCGGGCGCGTTGGCCCGGATATCGGCAACCACCACCACGCGCCGCGCCGGTTCGACACCCTCGCTCTCGCTTCGGGTGCCCGCGACGGCCGCTACGGCGTCGTGCACGATTTTGCGTTCAAACGGTGTCATCGGCGCGAGTTCCTCCCGCTGACCTGTCTCCAGCACGCGCCGTGCGACCTTGTCGCCCATCGCGGTCAACTCTTCCCGCCGGCGTCGGCGCCAGCCCGCAACATCAAGCATGAGCCTGCTGCGCTCACCGGTCTTATGATGCACCGCTAGCCGGGTGAGTTCCTGCAGTGCGTCCAGCACCTCGCCGCGGCGACCAACCAGTTTGGTCAGGTCCCCACCCCCGTCAATACTGACGATCGCCCGATCCCCCTCGACGTCGAGATCGATGTCGCCGTCGAAGTCCAGTAGGTCGAGGAATTCCTCGAGGTAGTCGCCGGCAATCTCGCCCTCGGCGACCAACCGGTCTTCGCGATTTCCGGTTTTCGTGGCCGGCGCCTCCGCGTCCTGGTTCGCCACGTCCCCGAAATCCTGGGTTTGTGTCTCGGTCATGCACACCCTCCTTCTCCCGCCGGATCACGATCCGGCTCAACGTTGGCGTTTGCGTTTCTTGGGCCGCGCGCCCGGTTGCGGTTTTCGATACGACGCAGTGGCACCGTTGGTCCCGGGTTTAACCACGCCATTGGAGCCGGCGGTTTTCGTCGGCGCGACCGGCGTGGTAACGGTCGTGGAATCGTCTCCCGCCACCGGGCCATCACCGTTTAACGATTCGTCAGCGGCCTCGGATCCCTCGTCCGATACCGCCTTGCGTGCCTTGGTCGGCTTGGCGCCCGGCGCGGGCGCGTTAGCGGATCGCCGCGCCAATTCCGCTTCGCGCTGCGCCTCTTCTTCCTTCTCGATTTTGCCGAAAACAAGGTGCTGTTGCCCGAATGTCCAGATGTTGTTGGATACCCAGTAGATGATGATCGCGATCGGCAGGAAGGGCCCGCCGACCACCACTCCCAGCGGAAACACATAGAGCGCAAGCTTGTTCATCAGTGCGGTTTGCGGATTGGCGGCGGCCTCGGGGCTCTGCCGCTCAATGGAGGCTCGGCTGTTGAAATAGGTCGCTATCCCAGCAAGAATCATGAGCGGTATCGACACAGCGGCCACGGCCGGTCGACTGAATACGGTGTAGGCGGCCAACCCGTGCTGCTGGGTGATTGCCGCGCCGATCGGCGCGCCAAAAAGGTTGGCGTCGAGAAAGTGGCCGACGTCGGCGGCGTTGAAGAAGTAGTTGCCGAGTGAGCGATTCTCTTCGACCGACAAGCCTAATCTGCCGAAGCCGGTCTGCGTCCGGTTGAACGACATCAGCACGTGATAGAGCCCGAGGAACACCGGGATTTGAGCAAGCATCGGTAGACAGCCCAAGATCGGGTTGAATCCGTGCTCGCGTTGGAGCTTCTGCATCTCCAGCGCCATCCGCTGACGGTCCTTGCCGTACTTCTTCTGAAGCGCCTTGATCTGGGGCTGCAGCTCCTGCATCTGGCGTGTCGTCCGGATCTGCCGGACGAAGGGCTTGTAGAGCAGCGCGCGCAGGGTGAACACCAGGAACATCACCGTGAGTGCCCAGGCGAAAAAGTTCTCCGGGCCGAGAATGGCCGCGAAAAGCTTGTACCAGAGCCACATGATTCCCGAGACCGGGTAGTAGATGTAGTCGAGGCTGAACCAGTTAAACACGTGCGCTCCTGACCTCGGGTTGCGGGCCGCCATCAGACCCGACGCACCGTTGGGGTATCGGGTCCCATCCTCCGCTACGCCACGGCCCGCACCGCGCCAACCGCCGCAATGCCAACCAGCATCCCCGAAGAAGGCCGTACTCGGTGAGGGCCTCCACCGCGTACTGGCTGCATGTCGGTATGAATCGGCATGACGGCGCCCGGAACGGGGAGATCATGTGCCGGTAAATGCCGATCGTCGCGATCAGCGTGCGCAACGGGATGTCCGCGATCCGGGACGCGGCGTGGCCGGTGCTGCTCATTGCTTGGGTTCCATCAGAAGATGGGCCCGTCGGACGCCGGCCCGTAACTGCTGCTCCAATACCGGTGTTGCCGTCGTGCGACTGCTCGGTAAAGCCCGAATGACGATCCGGTCGGCCGGACGCAGTTCGTCGACGACCGCGCGTGCCGCGTGTCGGAGCCGACGCGCAACCCGGTGCCGATCAACCGATCCCCCAACAGATTTCGCGACAATCAATCCGATCAGCGGTGCCCCGCTCAAATTCTGGTCGGCTTGGCGACGAGCGTGTACAACAATGGCCGATTGTGGCGCTCGAACGCCGCTTCGCACCGCGAGCCCGAATTCCGCAGACCGCCTCATCCGGTATTTGGCCGGCAGCACTGTGCGTTGCCTCGATTTCAGGCGGTCAGAGAACCGCGGCCTTTGCGGCGCCGTGCGGTCACGATCGCCCGGCCCGCTCGAGTCCGCATGCGCAACCGAAAGCCATGGACCCTGGCCCGCCGACGGTTGTTCGGCTGGAATGTCCGTTTGCCCTTGGCCACGGCGTTCTCTCCTCATCACGGTTGGCAGCCCCGACCCAGTGGTGCTGTGGCACATTCCCGGGTAATCGAACTACCTCTGTCTAAAACCCTGCTCGAGCCGGCGCAAGCCGCAAAGGCCAGTCACTGCCGTACCGCCGATGTCTGGTGGCCTTTCGAGGGTACTGAGGTCACTTCCGCAGGTCAAACCACGATGTCGGGATTCCCCGGTTCACGTTCCACTAACCCGGGGTTTACCGGTTGGCACGCGTCGGGAAACCTGTTAACTTCTGGCTGGACGGGGCATGTCCGACTCAATTTTTGGTGGATTCCCCGTTGCTGGACAATTAACACTAATAAGCTTCGGCAACGAACTTCCTTACCTGTACACACCTGTGGATAACCATGTGGACAGTTTTGGCACGGTTCTCCATGTCGCTGACTGATATCGAAGCAGGGGGATTTTTCGTTGGTCGATGATCCCGCTTCCGACTTCGCCACGGTTTGGCGATCGGTTGTCTCCGAACTCAACGGTGATGTCCCCCGTCCTGGCGAGCCGATCACATCCCCGGACTACCCGGTCTCGTTACTTGACCCGCCGTTGACACCACAACAACGAGCCTGGCTCAAACTTGTCCAGCCGTTAACCATTGCGGAAGGCTTCGCGCTACTCTCCGTTCCCAGTTCCTTCGTCCAGAACGAAATCGAACGTCACCTGCGAACACCAATAGTTGACGCCCTGAGCAGGCGGCTCGGCCAGCGTGTGGAGTTGGGCGTTCGAATCGAACCCGCCGCCGACGGTTCCGGCGACCCTGTTCGCGACTCTGATATCTCCGGGGACGCCGAACTCGATGAGGTTGACGAGGACCGCGAAGCGCTGGCCAGCGCCCACGAAAGTTGGCCTGGCTATTTCACCGAGCGGCCACGGGCCGAATCATCCGATGCCGGCACTGAAACTAGCCTGAACAGGCGATACACGTTCGATACGTTCATTATCGGGGCATCGAATCGGTTCGCGCATGCTGCCGCCCTCGCTATTTCGGAAGCCCCTGCTCGGGCTTACAACCCATTGTTCATCTGGGGTGAATCAGGACTCGGGAAAACCCACCTGCTCCACGCCGCCGGTAACTATGCACAACGGCTTTTTCCCGGAATGCGCGTCAAATACGTCTCGACTGAGGAATTTACCAACGACTTCATCAACTCTTTGCGCGATGACCGCCGGGTCGCCTTCAAGCGGAGCTATCGCGAAATCGACGTTCTCTTGGTTGACGACATTCAATTCATCGAAGGCAAGGAAGGTATCCAGGAAGAGTTCTTCCATACTTTCAATACTCTGCACAACGCCAATAAGCAGATCGTGATTTCCTCAGACCGTCCCCCGAAACAGCTCGCGACACTCGAGGACCGACTACGGACCCGCTTCGAATGGGGCCTGATCACTGATGTCCAGCCACCTGAGCTGGAGACGCGTATCGCCATTTTGCGCAAGAAGGCGCAAATGGAACGACTCGACGTCCCTGACGACGTCCTCGAACTGATCGCCAGCAGCATTGAGCGCAATATTCGTGAACTCGAAGGTGCCCTGATACGGGTGACCGCCTTCGCATCACTGAACAAGACCTCCATCACGACGTCACTGGCCGAGGTTGTTTTGCGGGACTTAGTTGCCGACGCCGGCACCATGCAGATCAGCGCCGCCGTCATCATGGCCGCAACTGCCGATTATTTTGACACCACCGTTGAAGAGTTGCGCGGTCCCGGGAAGACCCGCGCCCTGGCCCAATCGAGGCAGATCGCGATGTATCTCTGCCGAGAACTCACTGATCTATCGCTACCTAAAATCGGCCAGGCCTTCGGCCGCGATCACACGACAGTGATGTACGCCCAGCGGAAAATCCTCGGCGAAATGGCACACCGGCGCGAGATCTTCGATCACGTCAAGGAACTCACAACCCGGATCCGGCAGCGTTCCAAGCGCTGATTGCGCCAACGGTGCCAGACAAATCCAAAAAACTTTGGCCCCTTCCGTCACAACAACCACGGGTCTGGCGCTGTTGACAGGCTGTTAGCAACTATCGGGACAATGTCGGACGGGACTCCACAAAGCGCGGACAACCCGCCGTGGCGCACAACCGACAAGCACAAAAGTCCCTTCTATCCACAATCCCCGCACATCCCATCACGATGCTCTACCAGGTCAACCACCCGACCCCTAACAACTTCCACACCCCCTACTACTACTGCTGTTATCTATTCATTTATCTCCCTCTAGAAGAACGGTCCTGGGGACGAACCCGGCCCGCCGCCGAAAATCGGACTCGAAGACCACTGTCAGCCCGGCCGAATAGCTTTCAAGATGGCCACGAACGCTCTACGGTTCACCTGACGGCAATGCTCGGCAGCCGTGGCCGGGGTAACGAAGGGACGCTATGGACGTGGCAACCACGATGGTTGACTCCGACTTGAAGTTTCGGCTGGCCAGGGACGATTTTGCCGAGGCTGTTGCCTGGGTGGCCCGCATCCTGCCGGCTAAGCAACCGTCCCGTCCGATTTTGGCGGGTGTCCTGATAACCGGGTCCGATGACGGCCTGACCATCACCGGTTTTGATTCGGACGTCTCCGCCGAAGTCCAGGTGCCGGCTGAAATCGCTTCCGCCGGAGCTGTTTTGGTGTCCGGACGGTTGTTGTCGGAGATCACCAGATCGTTGCCGGCCAAACCCGTCGAGGTAAGTGTCGAGGGCTCTCGGATGTTGCTGAACTGCGGGAGTGCGAAATTTTCGCTGCCCACCATGCCGGTCGAGGATTATCCGACGTTGCCTGCACTGCCGGCGGAGACCGGTGTGGTTCCGGCCGACCTGTTCGCTGAGGCGGTGGGACAGGTTGCCATTGCAGCTGGCCGGGATGATCAGATTTCGATGTTGACAGGTATCCGGATGGAGATCTCCGGCGCCAAAGTCGTTTTGGCGGCAACCGACCGTTTTCGGTTGGCAGTGCGCGAACTGACCTGGTCAACGGCGTCACCGGACGTTGATGCCGCTGTTCTGGTGCCCGCCAAAATGCTCGCCGAGGCCGCGAAAGCGGTTACTTCCGGATTAGATGTGCACTTGGCTCTGGGGACCGGTGCCGCAGTCGGTGACGCTCGTCTACTGGGCATGCGCAGTGCCGGCAAGCGCAGCACGACAAGTCTGCTCGAAAACGAATTTCCGAAGTTCCGCCAACTACTTCCAGGCGAACATACGGCGATGGCGACCGTCGGAATCATCGAGTTGGTCGAAGCAATCAAACGGGTCGCCCTGGTCGCCGATCGCGGCGCGCAGGTGCGCATGGAGTTCAGTCCGGATTCCCTGCGACTCTCCGCGGGCGCGGATGGAGTCGGTTCGGCCGAGGAAGAACTCGCGGTGGAGTTCGCCGGTGAGCCGCTGACCATTGCGTTTAATCCCATTTACCTCACTGACGGCCTTGGCTCCCTGCACTGTGAGCGGGTGGTGTTCGGATTCACCACCTCCAACAAACCCGCCGTACTCCGGCCTTTCGGTCAGGGGGGAGATCCCGAATACAGCGGCCCGGGCCCCTTCCCCGCCGGCCAGACCGATTACGTGTATCTATTGATGCCGGTCCGCCTGCCGGGCTGATCGCACACCCACTCAACGAAAGAGATAAACATGCAGATGGGTTTGATCGGCCTCGGTAAAATGGGTTTCAACATGCGCCAGCGCCTTCGCGAGGGCGGACATGACGTGGTTGGCTACGACCCACGTCCAGAGGTATCCGACGTCGCGACACTGGCCGGACTCGCCGAAAAACTGGAAACGCCCCGGACGGTCTGGGTGATGGTGCCTTCTGGTCCGGTCACGAACGAGACGGTGGTGTCACTCGCCGGGGTCTTGAGCTCCGGAGATCTTGTGGTCGATGGCGGTAACTCGCGCTACACCGAGGATGCGCCACACGCCGCACTACTGGCCGAACGGGGAATCGGATTCATCGACGCCGGGGTTTCCGGAGGCATCTGGGGTCTGACGGAAGGCTACGGTCTGATGGTCGGGGGTAGCGACTCGGACGTTGCCCGGGTAATGCCAATTTTCGACACTCTGCGTCCACCCGGTCCCGCCGCGGACGGTTTCGTTCACGCCGGACCGGTAGGCGCGGGCCACTACGCGAAAATGGTCCATAACGGAATCGAATACGGCTTGATGATGGCCTATGCCGAAGGCTATGAACTCCTTGCCGCCGAACCTTTGATCACTGACACCCAGGCGGTTATTCAAGCCTGGACGAACGGAACCGTTGTACGCTCCTGGCTGCAACAACTGCTCGCAAAGGCCCTCAGTGAGGATCCCGCCTTCTCCGATATCTCTGATTACACCGAGGATTCAGGCGAGGGCCGTTGGACAGTGGAGGAGGCGATTAATCACCGCGTCCCCACGCCGGTTATTGCGGCTTCGCTATTCGCCCGCTTCGCTTCCCGACAAGAGCAATCCCCCACGATGAAGGCTGTTTCGGCGCTGAGGAACCAGTTCGGCGGCCACGCCGTCAAACGGACTCCACTGTCCGGCTGACGGACTACAGGACCGACCCGATGTACGTCCGCCATCTTGGCCTCCGCAATTTTCGATCATGGGCCGATGTTGATTTGGAACTAGCGCCCGGACGAACAGTATTTGTCGGACCAAATGGATTCGGGAAAACAAATCTTGTTGAAGCCCTTTGGTACTGCGCAACCCTTGGATCACACCGAGTGGCCAACGACGCGCCCTTGATTCGAGTCGGTGCGGATTGCGCGATCATTTCGACCATTGTCGTCAGCGAAGGTCGTGAACTGGCTGTTGACCTGGAAATCGCCGCCGGACGAGCCAATAAGGGCAGGCTGAACCGGTCTCCGGTCCGCGGAACCCGCGAGGTGCTCGGCGCTGTCCGAGCGGTGCTGTTCGCTCCGGAGGATCTAGCACTGGTTCGTGGCGATCCCAGCGAGCGCCGGCGCTATCTCGACGAACTCGCGACGGTTCGGCGGCCCATGATTGCTGCTGTGCGCGCCGACTATGACAAAACACTGCGGCAGCGAACCGCACTGCTGAAGTCGGCAGGCGGTGGAAGATTACGGGCAGACCCGGGGTTGCTCGACACCCTGGACATTTGGGACGGCCAGTTGGCAGTCCACGGCGCCGAATTGATGGCAGCACGGTTGGAACTGGTGAACCTGCTGGCACCCCAGGTGGAGAAGGCCTATCAGCTGTTGGCCCCCTCGTCGCGGCCGGCCGGCATTGTTTATCGGTCCGGTATCGGATCGACGGATCAGACCGCCGGTACCAGGGAACTGGAAAAAGAACTCCTTGCCGCGCTGGCACATCGGCGGGACGCCGAACTTGACCGCGGGGTGTGCTTAGTAGGTCCGCACCGCGACGACCTCGAGTTGAACCTCGGCGACCAACCAGCGAAGGGCTTCGCCAGTCACGGCGAATCCTGGTCAATGGCCCTGGCGTTACGGTTGGCCTCCTACGAACTGTTGCGCACCGAGGGCAGCGAACCCGTACTCATACTCGACGATGTGTTCGCCGAACTGGACGATTCCCGTCGCCGGGCGCTCGCCGCCGTTGCAGCCGGAGCCGAACAGGTCTTGGTTACGGCGGCTGTCGCCGAGGACATTCCCGCCGACTGGGACGCCACCCGCATCGGGATCACTCTGCGCGACGACGACGCCGGTCGGGCCTCGGCGGTGGTGAGGTGAGCGAGTCCGGCGATCCGCGCCAACCAGATCCCACTGAGCCCGAAGATCAGGGCGCCGCCGCCCGCCCGCCCGCGCCGCCGGAGCATCTCGCGGCCCTGCCCGGGATGGACCTGGTGCGGCGCGCCCTGGAAGAAGCTCGGGCCTCGGCCCGGGGGTTGGGAAAGGAGGTCGGCCACGGCCGCAGTTCACCGGGGCGGCGCCGCACGGTTCCGCAGGGTGGGCGGCGGCGTTGGTCGGGACCGGGACCGGACTCGCGCGATCCGCAACCCCTCGGCCCGGCGGCCCGCGAACTGGCGAATACCAATGGTTGGTCACCCAAGGTCGCCGAGGGGACCGTCTTCGCGCAGTGGGCGTCGGTGGTTGGAGAACAAATTGCCGAACACGCACAGCCGACGGTGCTGCGCGACGGCATCCTCAGTGTTTCGGCTGAGTCCACTGCCTGGGCGACCCAACTACGCCTGGTGCAGGCGCAGTTACTTGCAAAAATTGCCGCCGCTGTCGGGGAGGGTGTGGTGACCAGGCTCAAGATTTCCGGCCCCACCGCCCCGTCGTGGCGTAAGGGCACCCGCCACATTTCCGGGCGGGGCCCGCGCGATACCTACGGTTGAGCCGGCTGCGGCGCCCCGTCACCACAGTCGCCTCAGGGCCGCCAGAATGCCGCTGATGGCCACGTCAAGCGTCCGGAGGCATCTTTGCCCGCGATATTCCCTGCACGGCGCAATTAGGTGTGTAGAAACGCCGCCGCAGGGTCGGTGCTGTCCGTGCTTGGCAGTAGACTGGACGTACAACGCGGGTCATCGCTGAACCGCCCGCCGGCAATCCAAGGAGACCTTCCCCCCCGTGCCTGCCCCGAAAAAGAAATCATCCGACAACTACGGTGCCGATTCCATCAAGGTCCTCGAGGGCTTGGAAGCGGTTCGGAAGCGGCCCGGCATGTATATCGGTTCCACCGGGGAACGCGGATTGCATCATCTGGTTTGGGAGGTGGTGGACAACGCCGTCGATGAGGCAATGGCCGGATACGCCACCCAGGTGGACGTCCGAATGATGGCGGACGGTGGGGTTGAAGTCACCGACGATGGCCGCGGCATCCCGGTCGCGATGCATAGTTCCGGCCAGCCGACGGTGGACGTGGTGATGACCGTCCTGCACGCCGGCGGCAAGTTCGAGGAAGGTGCCTACCAGGTCTCCGGCGGCCTGCACGGGGTCGGCGTCTCAGTCGTCAACGCCCTCTCGACCCGGTTGGAAGCCGATATCCGGCGCGATGGTTACGAGTGGTTCCAGAGCTATGACTATTCAGTGCCCGGCACTCTCAAACAGGGCGAGGCCAGCAAGAAGACCGGCACTACTATCCGGTACTGGGCCGATCCGGCGATTTTTGAGACCACCGACTACGACTTCGAGACAGTCGCCCGCCGGTTGCAGGAAATGGCCTTCCTCAACAAGGGTTTGACCATCACCCTTACCGACGAACGGGTTGCTCCCGACGAGGTCGTCGACGAAGTCGTCAGCGATGTCGCTGAGGCACCAAAATCTGCCGAGGAAAAGGCCGCCGAGGAAAAAGCCGCCCGCCCGAAGGTCAAGCACCGCACCTTCCACTACCCGGGCGGGTTAATGGACTTCGTCAAACACATCAACCGCGCCAAGCAACCGATCCACAACAACGTGGTGGACTTTTCCGGCAAGGGCGAAGGCCACGAGGTGGAAGTGGCCATGCAGTGGAACTCCGGATACACCGAGTCGGTGCACACCTTCGCGAACACCATCAACACCCACGAGGGCGGGACACACGAGGAAGGTTTCCGGGCGGCACTGACCAGCGTGGTCAACAAGTACGCCAAGGACAAGAAACTCCTCAAAGAGAAGGATGCCAACCTCACCGGTGACGACATTCGCGAAGGACTCGCGGCGGTAATCTCGGTCAAGGTCTCACAGCCCCAGTTCGAGGGTCAGACCAAAACCAAGCTGGGAAATACTGAGGTCAAGTCATTTGTCCAGCGAATCTGCAACGAGCAGCTCAATCACTGGCTCGAGTCCAACCCGGCGGACGCCAAAACCGTTGTTAATAAAGCGGTGTCGTCCGCTCAGGCCCGCATCGCCGCCCGCAAGGCCCGTGAATTGGTACGCCGCAAGAGCGCAACTGATCTTGGCGGGCTGCCTGGAAAGTTGGCCGACTGCCGATCCACCGACCCGGCCAAATCCGAGCTGTACGTGGTGGAGGGCGACTCGGCTGGCGGTTCGGCCAAGAGTGGCCGCGACTCTATGTTCCAGGCAATCCTGCCGTTGCGCGGGAAGATCATCAACGTCGAGAAGGCCCGCATCGACCGGGTATTGAAGAACACCGAGGTCCAGGCCATCATCACCGCACTGGGCACCGGTATCCATGACGAGTTTGACCTGGCCAGGTTGCGTTACCACAAGATCGTGCTGATGGCCGATGCCGATATTGATGGCCAGCACATCACTACCCTGTTGTTGACACTGCTGTTCCGTTTCATGCGGCCCTTGATCGAGAACGGTCACGTGTTTCTCGCCCAGCCGCCGCTATACAAATTGAAGTGGCAGCGCAGTGAACCGGAGTTCGCTTACTCCGATCGGGAACGCGATGCCCTGCTGGACATGGGTGCCAAGGCCGGCCGCAAGATCAATAAGGATGATGGAATCCAGCGCTATAAGGGCCTCGGCGAGATGGATGCAAAGGAATTGTGGGAGACCACCATGGACCCGGCTGTCCGGGTACTACTTCAGATCACCCTCGATGACGCCGCTGCCGCCGACGAACTTTTCTCGGTGTTGATGGGCGAGGATGTCGAAGCGCGCCGCAGCTTCATTACGCGAAACGCCAGAGACGTTCGCTTCCTTGACGTTTAGTCCCCCGCCGAGCCCGAACGCCACCAAGAGGATTCGATGACTGACACCACGTTGCCGCCCGACGAAACACCCGCTGACCGAGTGGAACTGGTCGACATCCAACAGGAGATGCAGCGCAGCTACATCGACTACGCAATGAGCGTGATTGTCGGGCGGGCATTGCCCGAGGTCCGCGACGGCCTTAAGCCGGTGCACCGTCGAGTTCTCTACGCAATGTATGACTCCGGCTTCCGGCCCGACCGTAGTCCGGCCAAGTCGGCCCGTTCGGTGGCCGAGACCATGGGCAACTACCATCCGCACGGCGATTCGTCGATCTACGACACCTTGGTTCGGATGGCCCAGCCCTGGTCACTGCGCTACCCACTAGTTGACGGGCAGGGCAATTTCGGGTCACCGGGCAATGATCCGCCAGCGGCGATGAGGTACACCGAAGCCCGTCTGACTCCGCTGGCCATGGACATGCTGCGTGAAATCGACGAGGAGACAGTCGATTTCATACCCAATTACGACGGCCGCGTGCAGGAGCCCACGGTCTTGCCGAGCCGCTTCCCCAACCTCCTGGCGAATGGCTCCGGTGGAATTGCGGTTGGCATGGCAACCAATATGCCACCGCACAATCTTCGTGAACTCGCCGATGCGGTGTACTGGTGCCTGGATAACTTCGAGGCTGATGAAGAGACCACCCTCGCCGCGATGATCCGGCGGATCAAGGGCCCGGACTTCCCTACCTCGGGCCTGATCGTCGGCACCCAGGGCATTCTCGACGCCTACACGACCGGCCGCGGTTCGATCCGGATGCGCGGAGTCGTGGCCATCGAGGAGGATTCGCGCAATCGCACCTCCATTGTGATCACTGAGTTGCCGTATCAGGTCAATCACGACAACTTCATCACCTCGATCGCCGACCAGGTCCGCGACGGCAGGATGAGCGGCATCTCCAACATCGAGGACCAGTCCAGTGACCGGGTGGGCCTGCGGATCGTCGTCGAGATCAAGCGCGACGCCGTGCCCAAGGTGGTACTGAACAACCTTTACAAACACACTCAGTTGCAAACCAGCTTCGGCGCCAACATGCTGGCCATCGTCGACGGGGTGCCACGCACGCTGCGACTGGATCAACTGGTTCGCTACTACGTCAATCACCAACTCGATGTCATCGGTCGCCGAACCACCTATCGACTGCGCAAGGCCAACGAACGTGCCCACATCTTGCGCGGCTTGGTCAAGGCCCTCGATGCGCTCGATGAGGTGATCGCGCTAATCCGTGCCTCGGCGACTGTCGACGTGGCCCGTACCGGATTGATCGAACTGCTCGAGATCGACGATATTCAGGCCCAGGCGATTCTGGATATGCAATTGCGTCGGTTGGCCGCGTTGGAACGCCAGCGGATCGTCGAGGACCTGTCCAAAATCGAAGCGGAGATCGCGGACCTCGAGGACATCCTCGCCAAACCGGAACGCCAACGCGGCATCGTTCGTGACGAACTCGCCGAGATCATCGAGAAGCACGGAGACGACCGGCGGACCCGGATTGTCGCGGCCGAGGGTGACGTCGCCGATGAGGATCTGATCGCCCGGGAGGACATTGTCGTCACGATCACCGAGACCGGTTATGCCAAGCGCACAAAGACCGACCTCTACCGCAGCCAGAAACGCGGCGGCAAGGGGGTGCAAGGTGCGGCGCTAAAACAGGACGACGTCGTCCGGCATTTCTTCGTCTGCTCGACCCACGATTGGATTTTGTTCTTCACCACCCAGGGGCGGGTGTATCGCACCAAGGCCTACGACCTCCCGGAAGCGCTTCGCGCTGCGCGCGGACAGCACGTGGCTAACCTCCTGGCATTCCAGCCCGACGAACGCATCGCCCAGGTGATCCAGATCAAGAGTTACGAAGACGCGCCCTACCTGGTGCTGGCCACCCGCAACGGGCTGGTGAAGAAGTCGCGGCTCAGTGATTTCGACTCCAATCGCACCGGCGGCATCGTCGCGGTGAACCTGCGCGACGGCGACGAGTTGGTCGGGGCGATTCTGTGTTCGGCCGCCGATGATCTGTTGTTGGTGAGCGCCAAGGGTCAGTCGATTCGGTTCTCGGCGACTGACGAGGCCCTGCGCCCGATGGGCCGGGCCACCTCGGGGGTGCAGGGGATGCGGTTCAACACCGATGACCGACTGTTGTCGCTCAACGTGGTTCGCGAGGGGACGTTCTTGCTGGTCGCCACCGCCGGCGGGTACGCCAAGCGAACCGCGATCGAGGAGTACACCGCTCAGGGGCGTGGCGGAAAAGGCATCCTGACCATTCAGTACGACACCCGCCGTGGCACTCTGGTGGGCGCTGTCATGGTCGATGACGACAGCGAGTTGTACGCGATCACCTCCGGCGGCGGGGTGATCCGGACCGCGGCACGGCAGGTTCGTAAGGCCGGGCGCCAAACCAAGGGCGTTCGCTTGATGAACCTGGGCGAAGGCGTCAAACTGTTGGCCATCGCGCGCAATGCCGAGGAACAGGACGACCCCGACGAGGAAAGCGCAGCCGCGGGACCCGAAGCGGAAGTAACGTAGCCGCCGGCACCACAGCTAAGGAGTGTTGGTGACTTCACCGAATGAGCCCGGGTCGGGCGAGCGCCCGGCGAGCGTAGACAGCCGGACTGATGTGCCGCCGTGGCAGAGTGGCGCGCGCTCCCGTCCGGACACTGCGGTTCCGCGACCGGCCGCACCTTCGCCGCCGCGGGGAGCAGACCCCCGAGCGAGCCGCTATGTCACCGGTTTGGCCGCCCCGGACCTGTCGGCGATGAGTCCGCTGGCGCAACGGCCCGATCCCGAACCGGCGCCCGTGCGCACCGATTCGCGCACCGATTTGCGCACCGATCGAAACGACGCCGTCCTGACCGCAGCCCTACCCAGTGAGCTGCCGGATTTGTCGGGACCGGCACCGAGACCCGCGCCGCCACGCAAAGCCTCGGCGGATACGGCCACTGCCGCGCCGCCGCGGTTCCAGGTGGGCGCGCGCCACCGGGGCCCGGTCCGGGCCAGCATGCAGATTCGCCGCATCGACCCGTGGAGCGCGCTGAAGGTCTCCCTGCTACTCAACGCGGCGCTGTTCTTCGTTTGGATGATCGCGGTGGCCTTCCTGTACCTCGCGCTGGCCGCAATGGGGGTGTGGAGCAAGCTCAACAGTAATGTCGGGGACCTGTTGACCAGCGGTGACGGCGGTGGCGGAGATCTTGTTTCGGCGGGTTCAATCTTCGGTGGCGCGGCGTTGATCGGCTTGGTCAATATCGTGCTGTTGACCGCGATGGCCACCGTCGGGGCTTACATCTACAACCTGAGCACCGATATCGTCGGTGGCGTCGAGGTCACGCTGGCCGATTTGGACTAAGCGTCGATCAGGGCCGGTGCGGGCTGCGCGTTTAGGCAGGCTGGCGTGGGTGCGGTAATCTCGGCGATCGTCCGTGTGCGATTCCGGGCCTATAGCTCAGGTGGTTAGAGCGCTTCGCTGATAACGAAGAGGTCGGAGGTTCGAGTCCTCCTAGGCCCACGATGTCCCAACCGGCGACGAGTTCGCACTTGTCGCCGAGGTCGGCATCTCTGGGGCCTTAGCTCAGTTGGTAGAGCGCTGCCTTTGCAAGGCAGATGTCAGGAGTTCGAATCTCCTAGGCTCCACACGTCGGTGCGCCGAAAGCGGTGGCCGAGGAAAGCACGCGCCGACGCTAATGGCAGACTGCATTCCCGTGAGCACAAGCCCAATTCAGACAGCGACCGCGACCTTGCACACCAACCGCGGCGACATCACGATTGCCCTCTTCGGTAACCACGCCCCCAAGACCGTCGCCAATTTCGTCGGACTGGCGCAGGGCACCAAGGACTATTCGGAAGCGAACGCATCCGGCGGTCGGTCGGGCCCGTTCTATGACGGGGCGGTCTTTCACCGCGTCATCGACGGCTTCATGATCCAGGGCGGCGACCCGACCGGCACCGGACGGGGCGACGCGGGTTACAAGTTTGCCGACGAATTCCACCCCGAGTTGCAGTTCGACCGGCCCTATCTGTTGGCCATGGCCAATGCCGGCCCCGGAACCAACGGCTGCCAGTTTTTCATCACCGTGGGTCCCACGCCGCACCTCACCCGAAAGCACACCATCTTCGGCGAGGTTGTCGACGCGGAGTCCCAGAAGGTCGTCGACGCGATCTCCGGCACCCCGGTCGATCGCAACGACCGCCCGACCGAGGCCGTCGTGATCGAGTCGGTCACCATTTCCTAAGTTGCCGGGCGGCCGGCGTATCCAGCGGCGGTCAGTGCGTCGAGGACGTCAAGGGGGTCGCCGCCGAGGTCCCAGCGGCTGAGCACGATCAAATGGGAGTCGTCGCCGCCGAGATCCACATCTATCTCGAGTAGCCGAACTTTACGCCCAAGGCGCCGGAATTCGGTGATGCGAATCAACTCGATGTCGGCCGGCTGGATATTCACGGTGCGAAACCACCCCCGATAGGACAATCCGGTGGCGGTGATGGCGAGTCGCGGCCGCGCCCGCCATGATCCCGCGGCGAATACCAGCAGCCCCACCGCCGCCACGGCGCCGAGAAGTCGCCCCGGTGGGTCAGCGGCAATCGTCGCGGAAGCCACGGCCATGAGGAATCCGGCCAGGCCAACGCCGGAGATGGCGGCCGACGAGGGACCCCACTCGCGGTTATCCACAGGGGTTATCCACAATGGGGATGAATCACACCGTTGTGATTGTCTTCATCGCCACCGCATGGTCAACAGCAACCCAGCGATCATGAAGCCGAAGGCAATCGCGTAGTTCCAAGGGCCGAGGTCGGACATCCACTGCAGTGGTTCGGGCGTGTTGTACCCCGACGCCGCGAGTTGGAAGACCAACAGCCACAGCAGGCCGAACAGCATCAGTCCGATGAACAGCACCACGAACCAGGAACTGGAGGGACCGGCCTTCACTTTGACCGGGGTGCGACTAACGGCATTGGCGGTGAAGTCGTTTTTCTTGCGGACCTTGGACTTGGGCATGGCGACCTTCACGGTTGGTTGTAGGTGGGAAAATGGGCCGGGGCAGGGGTGCAGACTGGGTTGAGGGTTACCACGAGATTAACCCAGCGGCGTCGCGAGCAGGTAGTACCCACCCGGTAGCCTGCAAGGCGTGCAGGTCTTGGTCGTCGATAACTACGACAGCTTCGTGTTCAACCTGGTTCAGTACCTCGGCCAGCTCGGGGTGGATGCCCGGGTCTGGCGCAATGATGATCCACGATTGATTGGTGCCGGCGAGATCGCCGCGGCGGCCGAGGAATTCGACGGCGTGCTGTTGAGCCCCGGACCCGGTAAACCCGAGGCGGCCGGGGCCTCCATCGGTTTGGTAAAAGCCTGCGCGGCCACCTGCACGCCACTACTGGGGGTGTGCCTTGGTCATCAGGCCATCGGCGTGGCGTTCGGCGCGACGGTGGACCGCGCCCCGGAACTGCTGCACGGCAAGACGAGTGAGGTATTTCACGAGGGGGCCGGGGTTCTGCGGGGCCTCGCGGATCCCTTCACCGCGACCCGGTATCACTCGCTGACGATTCTGCCCGAGTCCGTGCCGGCCGAGTTGGAAGTCACCGCGCGCACCCGAGGGGGGGTGATCATGGCAATCCGCCATGTCGAGCTGCCGATCCACGGCGTTCAGTTCCATCCGGAGTCGATCCTCACCGAAGGTGGCCACCGGATGCTGGCGAACTGGCTTAGCTACTGCGGCGACCCCCCCGCCGAGTCACTGGTAGGCCGCCTCGAGCAGGAGGTCACCGACACGGTCCGGCACGCGACCGCCGGTGATCTGGGCCGGGCTGCTATGACGCGAAGTTCAACGTGATCAGACCGTCAATGTTGATCCCGGCGCCGGGCGCCGGACTCTGGGTGACCACCGCGTTGGTTCGCTGACCGCTGTTGGGCACGTCCGCGCCCTTCACCAGGACGCCGGCCCAGCCCAGTGCCCGCAGGTTCGGCTCCGCATCCACCCAGAATTGGCCCATCAGATTGGGCATGACGAATTGGTTGCCCTTGGATACCTGCAGGGTGATCGGGCTGTCCAGCGCGGTGGCGGTGCCGGCCGCCGGTACGGTGGCGAGAACCTGCCCCGCCGGCGCGGGGCTGTCGACGGTCGCGGTGAGGATGGTCGGGAAGCCAAGCGTGTTGAGGTTCCTGGTGGCAAGTTCGGCGGTCTGCCCGCCGACGTCGGGGATTTCCCGGGTCCGTGGGCCGGTGCCGACGACGATCGTGATCTCGTTGGTGATCGCCGAGGTTGCGTTTGCGGGTGGGACCGTGCTGAGAACCTGATCCCGTTGTTCCGGGGTGGACGGCGCCTCGGCCTGTTTGAACTTGCCAAAGCCGGCCGCCGTGAGTTTCTTGACCGCCTCGGCATAGCTCATCGCCGCGACGTCGGGCACCTCGCGTTGCTCGGGGCCGGTGGAGACGCTGATCAGGATCTCGTCGCCGGCATTGACGGAGGTGTTGCCCGCGGGGTCGGTCTTGATGACGTGGTCGGGCGGCACGGCGTTGTCCGGCTTCTGTTGGGTGCGGATCTTGAAACCCTTGGTCTGCAGAGCGGCCACCGCATCGGCGGACAGCTGGCCTACGACATCGGGGACCTGAACGGCGCGCGGCTTACCGCCGCTCATGTTGATGGCAAGGGTCACGACCACGGTCAGGATTGCCAGGATGGCGGCCGCGCCGAGCCACCGGCCAATCGTCCCGCCGCGTTCGGAGGCGGCATAGTCGTAGGACGCCGCACGCGCGGCTTCGGCCCTCAGGTTCGACCGAGACGGCGCCAGCATCATGGTCCGCTCGGCGTGGGTGAGCACCTTCGGCGCCTCGGGTTTCTCGCCGCTGTGCACCCGCACCAGGTCGGCCCGCATCTCCGCGGCCGTTTGATAGCGGTTGTCGGGATTCTTGGCCAGCGCCTTGAGCACGACGGCATCGAGTCCCGGAGAAATCCCAGCGTGGCGCTGTGATGGCGGCACGGGGTCTTCGCGCACGTGCTGATAGGCGACGGCCACCGGGGAGTCACCGACGAAAGGCGGTACGCCGGTGATCATTTCGTACAAAACGCATCCCAGGGAGTACACGTCGGAGCGGGGGTCGACCGACTCGCCACGGGCCTGTTCCGGAGAGAGGTACTGCGCGGTGCCGATCACCGCTGCGGTCCGGGTCACGCTGTTGCCGCTGTCAGCAAGTGCGCGGGCGATTCCGAAATCCATCACTTTGACCGCACCGGACTTGGAGATCATGATGTTGGCTGGCTTGACGTCGCGGTGGACGATCCCGTGCTGATGGCTGAAGTTGAGCGCCTGGCAGGCGTCGGAGATCACTTCCAGCGCCCGGCGTGGTGGCATCGGTCCGTCGTTGTGAACGATGTCGCGCAGCGTTACACCGTCGACGTACTCCATCACAATGTAGGGCAGCGGCCCACTCGACGTCGCGGCCTCTCCGGTGTCGTACACCGCGACGATCGCCGGGTGGTTGAGCGCGGCGGCATTCTGCGCCTCGCGCCGGAACCGGAGATAAAAGCTGGGGTCCCGGGCCAGATCGGCGCGCAGGACCTTGACCGCGACGTCGCGGTGCAGTCTCAGATCCCGGGCCAGGTGGACCTCCGACATCCCGCCGAAGCCCAGAATTTCCCCCAATTCGTAGCGGTCGGAGAGGTGCTGTGGCCCGGTCACGGCGGCGGCCCGCCGTCGTCGGGGGCGTCTGGTTCGACGGTGTCGGTGACGGTCTGCTGGACCGGGGTCCTGGAGCGTTCGTCCCGGTCTGCCACAACCAGCAGGATCGCGCTGATGATCGCCAGGGCGCCTAGAATGCCGGCCGCCCACAGCAGTGCGCGCTGACCCGCGGAGAATGCCCGCCGGGCTGGTGGCGGGGAGCGGTGACCCGTCGTGGGGCGCGGCCGCGGGGCCGGGGCGGGCCGCGACTCTGCCCGCTTCGCACCCGGAATCGAGGCCGGATTCGCCTTGATGACAGGTGCGGAGTTCGGTCTCGGGGCCCGTCGGCCGGAACGCACCGCGGACACCGCGTCGGCGAACTGTCCGCCGTTGCGATAACGCATACCGGGATTCTTCACCAGGGTGATCTCGATGAGTTCCCGCACGTTGGGCGGAAGGTCGGCCGGAAGCGGCGCCGGGGTTTCTTTGATGTGCTTCATTGCGACGGTGAGAGCGCCGTCGCCGACAAAGGGTCGCTTCCCCGAAACCGCCTCGTAACCAACAACTCCGAGCGAGTAGACGTCGCTGGCCGCCGTGGCATCCTCGCCGAGCGCTTGTTCTGGTGCGATGTACTGAGCCGTGCCCATCACCATCCCGGTCTGGGTCACCGGAACCGCGTCGACTGCCTTTGCGATGCCGAAGTCGGTGAGTTTCACCTGGCCGCTCGGTGTGATGAGGATGTTGCCGGGTTTGACGTCCCGATGCACCAGGCCTGCGGTGTGTGCGACCTGCAGCGCCCGGCCGGTCTGCTCGAGCATGTCGAGGGCGTGCCGCAGCGACAACCGGCCGGTCCGCTTGAGCACGGAGTTGAGCGGTTCGCCGTTGACGAGCTCCATCACCAGATATGCGGTCCGGCCCTCCCCGTCCATATCGGTCTCGCCGTAGTCGTGCACGGCGGCGATGCCCGGGTGATTGAGCATGGCGACTATGCGGGCTTCGGCACGGAAACGCTCCAGGAACTCGGGGTCCGAAGAGAACTCCTGTTTGAGAACCTTTACCGCAACCCGGCGGCCCAACCGGCTGTCGACGGCCTCCCATACCTGGCCCATCCCGCCGGTAGCGATCAGTCGCTGCAGCCGGTATCGCCCGGAGAGGGTTACACCCACGCGGGGGCTCATTGTTTGCCTCGCTTCGCTTGGCTGCGGGGGCTCATTGCTCTCCCTGCAATGCGGCCGCGATGGTGGCTCGCCCGATCGGTGCTGCGAGTTCGCCGCCGGTGGCCGAAAGACGGTCTCCGCCGTTTTCCAC
>Ga0210003_1000051_pt1:17500-101665 | contig 101665 bp, 76 predicted proteins | sample LantaG_FD_182804 | JGI IMG/M metagenome (GOLD analysis project Ga0210003, IMG submission 182804) | Deep subsurface microbial communities from Baltic Sea to uncover new lineages of life (NeLLi) - Landsort_02402 metaG (SPAdes) (version 2) | ecosystem: Environmental > Aquatic > Marine... | reverse complement strand
ACGTGGCAGCAAGAAGCTGCCACGTAGAGAGTCATATATATATATATATACAGAGAGATCTATAAGGAGAGGCCCCCGAAGGCCTCCGGGTCCCCGGCACGGGCCGGACCGGGCCGATCATCGACACGAGCACCGGGCCGATGATCGGCCCATCGGAGCCCGAAGGGCCTTGCTCCGAAGGGGCTAGGGCCGTCTTAGCATTCGTCGTCGTGGATCCAACGACGGACTTGTGGTGTAACCACGAAAAGAAGAACGAAACCAACAGTTACCTGTAATACGATAACCCCTGCAACACGCGAACGTGGCAAGGTGAAAACGACATTTCGAACATATTGGAAACAAAAGAGTAGTGAAACAAAGTTAAAAAGCTTGTAAATACCATTATCGGGAGCTTTTGTAATCGTCCCGCTAAACAGCTCTTCTGTCACGCTAAAAAGGTATCGAACGGGTGGTGCTTTCCAGTAAAGGTTTCGACCCGTAAGCTTATTAAACCCCATATGAGCAATTGAAAAGATCGTTACCAAAAAATAAGCACCAGCCATCTGCATCATAAGGACTCGAGCCAAGCACTTGACCGCTGGATGTCTCCCCTTACTATCGGTACGAATAAGCACGAGAAGTAAAACACTGTTGACAAGGCCGCGTACAAGGGCTGTAAAATCAATGAGTGTAATCGCATCATGCAGCATAAGTGCAGTATTAGTAGCGTCCACGTTAAGGTCAGTTTGGGGCATTACAAAAGCTGTATCGACACTAGCACGATGCTCAAGGCTACTTACGCCCGAAGGAGGAGGAGCCAAAATAAACGACCAATGATCCTCTACCCTTAAATCAGTACCCACGCTGATAACAGGAGCAACAAACCGACAAGCCTCGCTTGGTGGTGTAAATAGGGTAGAACCCGGGAGGATACGTAAAAAATGAAAGCCCACAGCGCCTGACTCACAGGATACAATGCCAAACGAAGTAAGGATATGCCCTCTTGAAGGCCCAACAGCACTAAAGCTATCACAAGTATCCCAAATCTCCCCCGTTTTCAGTGTCTGGTGACTGAAAGAAAAACTGTTATTATTGACTTTGGTTGTCATATTGAAACCAAAACCTTTTCCTCTCCAGGGTAATTGACTAGCAACGACTTTCTCAAAAGCCAAATGTACGAGTACATTTGGCTTCTCGGCCCAATCGAAGGGTTTTGCGACCTTCAAACCGAGAAGAAGACGGAAGCCGCTCGTGTCTTGATAGTGGCAACCAGTAAAAATCGATGCCTCACCCCTACTAGTAAGTACAGTTTCTGCAAGTTGACGAACAGGTTCACCTCCTACCGGCAAAATACGGTTTTCCAATCGCGTCAGTGCCGAGCTAAGCGTATTATTTGCAGCTTCTACTTGCGGAACTGTACCCGTCTCGGCATCTACCCAAGCCCCCAGATGAAGGAGAGGAGAGCCTTCACGAGCACGGGCAACCATATCGCGCACTCCGAGAATGATCAAAGCGCTTTGCTGAGCCAACTGGTTGCTTCGTCCAAGAATACCAATAAGCTCCGTAAGTCGGTTCATGGGTACATGAACCGACTGATCGACGAGAACTTCAGCAATACCGGTTTTGACGAGCTGATCAGTTTCGAGAAACGCAACCAACATATTAGCAAAATCAATTGAAAAAGTTAAACGAGTTTCGGCGCCAGCAACTTGATTGGTAAGATCAACAACCTCATTATGCAGCTCACCAACCCGGTTTACCAGGGGAGTCAGGGGATTCTGCTGATTACGAGTAGTAATCGCCAGGTTCTCTTTCTCGACAACGTCGAACCAAGCATTGAACCGAGGAATGATTCTTTGCGTCAAATGTCTCAAGTCTGCTTGTGATGGCCGCCGGGGTGGGAGGGCTAGCGGTGCGGCATCGATGATACTCGCGGCAACTGCAGTGAAATTCTCCTCTCCTGGGTGGGGGAGTCGTTGAGCCGTTCCGAAGAGCTGAAACACCTGTCTACCTTCAACGACATCAACTTGTACGTTGTTGAGAAGGTGGGCCACGTTTGCGTTTGATTGCATGAACGCATCAGCACATAGTTGACGCCCTTCTAAAGAGACTTTCGGGAAAATTCTTCCTTCTCGTCGCCGTTCAACCCGTAGTTGATCTAAAAAGACTTGCATTTGGCGGTCGTGACCAAAATCCATAGCGAGGATCTCTGCGCGTACTTCCTCCTCAAAAGGGGTTGCGGTATTATTAGCTTCACTTTGGAGAGTGTCTACCAAAATCCTAATCACCTGCTGCTCAATGAGAGCATAGATAGATAGTCTCATAAGGTGCGTCAGCATCTCTTGCGGCCCGGCGGGTGCGACGAGAAGTGGAGGTTGTGGAAAACGCTCCGGCAATTCTCCATTAACCTCTCTGAGAGAAGTCAAGCAAAGGTTTAAAACGACCCGTCGTTGACGGGCGTGTTTAGTTAAACGGGTGATGGCCAAATCGAGCTCACCAGTGATGAGCTCTCCACCTGGGGCACCTAGACGAGCAAAGGTGAGAAGGACCTTGACATAGATAATGTTGAAAAACAGGCGTACGTCATCGAGAACTCCAAAATCCTCACAGCTAAAAAAGAGGTCTCGAGCTGGTTTGTATTCAACGTTTTCTCTCGCATCGTAGGGGTTATTGAACAAGTAGACTAGCGAATCAGAAACAAAGCGGCCTAGATCCACTTCCGTTGATCGCGGGTACGGGCTTTGGCGAAAAACCGGGGGTTTAGTAGGCATATGGGGTAAAATCTCCTCATTACAAAACAAAAAACAGTCTTCTGACGATAAAAAAGGTGTAAAACCTCTTAATTACTAACGGCTCCAATGGCGATAAAAAAGTTGGAGGTGGGACCCCCCTACGGACAATGACTTGTGGGAGGGTCAGACCCTCCCTGGGCCAATGACGGGGAAGGTCCCTGCCATTGGAGCCGTTGTGGAGAATTAAGACTAATAATTCGATTAGTCTAAAGGACGCATAGATAATACGGGCTCGTTATCGCGATCGATCCCTTTTTCGAAACCAGCCGCAGCTGCACGAGCACGACCAGCGTGCCATAGGTGACCAACAAAGAAGAAGAACCCAAGACAGAAATGCGATGTCGCTAACCAGCTTCGTGGAGAAACGAAGTTAACCGCATTAATTTCTGTTGCTACACCACCAACCGAGTTCAGTGAACCAAGAGGGGCGTGCGTCATATATTCAGCTGCACGACGTTCTTGCCATGGTTGAATATCGTTTTTCAGTTTGTTTAAGTCAAGACCGTTTGGACCACGTAGTGGTTCAAGCCACGGACCACGGAAATCCCAGAAACGCATTGTTTCACCACCGAAGATGATCTCACCAGTTGGTGAACGCATTAAGTATTTACCAAGACCAGTTGGACCTTGAGCAGATGCAACGTTAGCACCTAGACGTTGGTCACGTACAAGGAAAGTAAATGCTTGTGATTGAGACGCTTCTGGACCAGTTGGGCCGAAGAATTCACTCGGGTAAGCCGTGTTGTTAAACCACGACATGCAACAAGCGATAAAAGACATAAGCGATACAGCGGCGATACTGTACGAAAGGTAAGCCTCACCTGACCATACAAAAGCACGACGAGCCCAAGCCCACGGTTTTGTTAGGATGTGCCAGATACCACCGAAGATCAGTGATGTACCGATCCAAATGTGACCACCGATAATGTCTTCCATGTTGTCAACGCTGACGATCCAACCGTCACCACCAAAAGGCGATTTCAGGATGTAGCCGAAGATAACACCAGGACTAAGCGTCGGGTTTGTGATAATACGAACGTCACCACCACCTGGGGCCCAAGTATCGTATACACCACCGAAGTAAAGCGCTTTCCATACAAGTAGCCATGCACCAATACCAAGAATGATAAGGTGAATCCCCAGGATTGTTGTCATTTTGTTTTTGTCTTTCCAAACATATCCGAAGAATGGGAAAGACTCTTCAAGTGTTTCAGGTCCGATGAGTGAGTGATAAACACCACCAAACCCAAGAACAGCCGAAGAGATTAGGTGTAAAACACCAGAGACGAAGTAGGGGAATGTGTCAAGAACCTCACCACCTGGACCAACACCGTAGCCAAGAGTTGCTAGGTGGGGCAGAAGGATAAGACCTTGTTCGTACATTGGTTTTTCAGGAACGAAGTGCGCAACCTCAAAAAGGTTCATAGCACCGGCCCAAAAAACGATCAGACCTGCATGGGCAACGTGTGCGCCGAGAAGTTTACCTGAAAGGTTGATAAGTCGGGCATTACCTGCCCACCAAGCGAAACCAGTTGATTCCTGGTCACGACCGCCAACAACTAAGCTGCCATTAAAGAGCGTTTCCACGTGGTAATACCTCCTCAGGGAATACAAGTTTTTCGTGTGGTTGGTCTTGAGCTGCCATCCACGCACGGATACCTTCGTTTAGAAGAATGTTTTTCGTGTAGAAAGTTTCAAATTCTGGGTCTTCCGCAGCACGGATTTCTTGTGAAACGAAGTCGTATGCGCGAAGGTTCAGAGCTAGACCTACAACACCAATAGCACTCATCCATAAACCAGTTACTGGAACAAAGAGCATGAAGAAGTGTAACCAACGTTTGTTAGAGAAAGCAACACCAAAGATTTGCGACCAGAAACGGTTTGCAGTAACCATTGAGTATGTTTCTTCTGCTTGTGTCGGGTTGAAAGCACGGAATGTGTTTGCACCATCACCATCCTCAAAAAGAGTGTTTTCCACAGTTGCACCGTGAATCGCACATAGAAGAGCCGCACCAAGAACACCAGCAACACCCATCATGTGGAAAGGGTTTAGTGTCCAGTTGTGGAAACCTTGGAAGAATAAGATGAAACGGAAAATCGCAGCTACACCGAAGCTTGGCGCGAAGAACCAACCTGATTGACCAAGAGGGTAGATAAGGAATACAGAGACGAAAACAGCGATAGGCGCTGAGAAAGCGATCGCGTTATACGGACGGATTTTTACTGAACGAGCAAGTTCGAATTGACGAAGCATGAAACCGATCAGAGCAAAAGCACCGTGTAAGGCAACGAATGTCCATAAACCACCAAGTTGGCACCAACGAGTGAAATCACCTTGAGCTTCTGGTCCCCAAAGAAGAAGAAGCGAGTGACCCATACTGTTTGCTGGTGTTGAAACTGCGGCAGATAAGAAGTTGCAACCTTCAAGGTATGAAGTCGCTAAGCCGTGTGTGTACCACGAAGTAACGAAAGTCGTTCCAGTGAACCAACCGCCAAGGGCGAAGTAGGCGTTTGGAAGAAGTAATAAACCAGACCAACCTACGAACACGAAACGTTCACGACGTAACCAGTCATCCACCTCATCAAACCATGTGCGTTTTTCTTGAGGTTTACCAATAGCTAATGTCATAGCGAAACTCTCCAAATGAAAAGAAAGCCTGGCTCGAGCCAGGCTTTCAAAAAAACCTATAATAGCTTTCCGTAACGGAAAAGCTTTTTTACTTTATACTATAGATTTCTGTTGTTACATATATTATAAGTGGATCTTCTGAATCACGACAAGTGACTTTTAGCTAACCGTGCTTTTAACTAACCGCTTGGACGAGTTAAAAGCACCTAAAGTCGGGGATTGGGCGAGCCCAACGTTAACCTAAATCAGCTTAATTTTTAATAAACTAAAGTAAATAGCAACAGTTGCACCAAAAAAAGCACCTAAAAAGCCAATATAGCCAAGAATGGTAATCATATGTATTTAAGTTAAAAAGTTAATGAAAGATCCGATTAGAGCGAATTTGTAATACGATCTCCTCGGCGATACTGTAAATATGCAGTAACGAATAATCCAGCCATTGTGATTGGAACCAGACCCAATACGATGCCCGATAAAAGTGGTTCTACCATACAAGTCGTTCAATAAAAATAAAAGAAGAAGAGAGGACTACTCTGCTAGTTTAATAATAATCGATTTTGTGTTGAAAATATAGTGATTGGTTTTTTTCAACACGGTTTTACGCCTCTCACCGCCAAAGGCTTGGCGGTCCTCGGTAAGAGCCGAGGGCGGGATCGCGAAGCCCGTGGAGGGGTTGCCCAGTCGGGTTGGCTAGGAACTACGCGTCTCGAGTGAGACTTGTAAGAATTTCGCCAAATCCGCTGCCTGCACCTCGATCTCCTCCACGGGGCATGGGACCGTTACGCGCAACAAAGGAATAGGCCCCTTACCCTTCACAGCCAAATAAATAGCCCGTTTTGGGCTAAGGCCTTCTTGGATATCGACGCGAACCGATTGCACATCAGAGATGGGATAGCGCAGGTCGATGCGGCGGTTTTTGCCGGGGAAGCCCCAGCGGAAAATACGAACTTGGCCCGTTTGCTTATTAAATTCGTTAAAGCCGCTCCCGATACGCCAAAAAAGCGTAAACCAGAGGTAAAGGCCGAAACAAATCCCTAAAGCACCGTAGAAGGACATAACGAGACCTTGGGGGAAGAAGGCAATCGTTTGTTCAGAAAAAAGGCTACGTTGAAAATAACTCGCTAATCCGGTCAGGAAAAAGCCCGCTCCACCAAAAAATGTCACGAGTGCCCACCAATAATTACTTAAAGTACGACTTCCCCGAATAATATAACGGCGAATCGACGGAATCGGCGAGGAGGTTGATTTTTGATCATCGACAAGCATAGAAAAAAGAAAAAAGGTAAGGGGTTTATAAAAAAGCGCTTAATAGGCTCTAAGGCCCAGGCTCTTACGCGACGCAAGGCCTGGTTGAGGCGTGGATGGTTTCCGGCGACGGAAATCGGGACGCGGATCTGTCGAGCTTTTCGGTGTATGCGTCGGAATCGGTTTTTCAGGTAAGTCAGCTTCGCGGAGAACGCAGTAGTAGAGCTCTTCTGGAGTTACCCGATACTTTACATAACCGTCTTTGAGAATAACAATCTCTGTCGCGACTTCCATCGCTTCTTGATGGTCGTGGGTTACGAAGATGGTCGTAACCGGGTTGTTCGGATCCTCGATCGGGACGTCACGCAGCCATGTCCGTAGCTCAGCCCGAAGTTTGCGATCTAACGCCCCGAAGGGCTCATCGAGTAGCAGGATGGAGGGCTTCGGGGCGATCGCGCGCGCCAAGGCAACGCGTTGCTGCTGACCCCCCGATAACTGCTTCGGGTAGGATGCTCCCTGGTCCTTCAAATCGATGAACTCGAGGAGCTCCTCGACCCGTTTCGCAACCGCTAACGACGGCCACTTTTTAATATTCAAGCCGTAGGCGATATTTTCGCGCACGTTGAGGTGGGAAAAGAGGGCATAGTCTTGGAAAACAAAACCGATATCTCGATCTTGGGTCGGCATGGCCGACGCATCCTGCTCGTTGATCCACACACGACCCTCGCTGGGCATTTCGAGGCCAGCTAAAAGGCGAAGAAGGGTGGACTTGCCTGAGCCGGAGGCTCCGATTAAGGCCACGGTGGTACCTTTGATAATTTCTAGATCAACTCGATCCAAAGCTTGGAAGTCCCCAAACTGCTTCGAAACGCCTTCGACGAGGATCAGCGTTTCCGACGGATCGAGTTGACCGGTATTATCCTTAGTATCCACAAAAAAAGACTGCATCGTCATAAATGGGTAGAAAAGCAAGAAGGGGAAAAGGGCGAAGGTTGTCAAGACAACCTTCGCCCTTTTCCGGCACTCTAAGAGGCTTAAACCTTGTTAATGGGGACCGACTCGACATCGGTTAAAGGGACAATCTTGTAGATGAAAGACTGGGCTGGAGCTGCCTGCCACGGCGCTCTCGCGCCAGTTGCGTCATCGTCAGCCGTCGTCGTGGGGAAGAAAACGTCTAAGAAAGGAACCATCGCCTTAGCTGATGAGGACTCGTAGACCGCACGCCACTGAATGGACTCGTTGCGGGCCACCGCGAGGGCCTGTTCAACGAACGTGTCCGATGAATTGATCGCAGTCGGCTTTTCAGGGAGGCCAATTTCTGACTTTTCGTTACGTTGAACCAACCCGGAAGTAGTCGGCGGCGCCATTAAGGCGAACATCGTTTCAAAAGAAGTTAAAACTTCACGGTAAAGGAAATCGGCTGATTTGTCTTTCGCACAAACGTCTAAGGCGTGGGCCACATGAGTTGAAACCTCGCTCGAAGGCCATGGACTTTGGTTTTGGAAAGTTTCAAAGACGCGATCAGTTTGGTCGAATTTTTTGAATTGACGACGGAGGCGTTCTTCTTGCACAAAAGATAAAGGGGCTTGGATACCAAAAGGGATCGATCCTTTTTCGCGGTACGGGGCATCTTTGTAGATGGTCATTGTTTCCGAAAGGGCCTGCTTTAAGAAGCAACGAGGAACGATCAAGTCTAAGAGGCCGTGATGTAAAAGGTACTCGGACGTTTGGAAGTCATCAGGTAATTGCTCTTGCAGTGTTTGTTCGATAACACGACGACCGGCAAAACCAATCAATGCTTTCGGTTCCGCAAAAATAAGATCACCCAGCATGGCAAAACTCGCCGTTACACCGCCCGTTGTCGGAGAGGTTAAGACGGAAATGTAGAGAAGTTTCGCACAGGATTGGTGGACGTGCAAAGCAGCCGAAATCTTACTCATCTGCATCAGACTAAAGATCCCCTCTTGCATACGAGCACCGCCCGAGGCACAAAGAATAATTAAGGTAAGGCCTTCTTGCGTCGCATATTCAATTAATCGCGTTAATTTTTCCCCAACAACAGAACCCATACTTCCACCCATGAAGTGGAAATCCATAACCCCAAGAGCCACCGGGATGCCGTCTAAAAGCCCGGTTCCGGTTTGAAGAGCATCTTGTAGACCAGTCCGTTCTTGGGCCTCCTTCAGACGATCAAGATAGGCTTTTTGGTCGCGGAAATCTAAGGGGTCACAGGGAGAAACCGTTTCGTCTAAGGGGCGCCATGTTCCTGCATCGATTAAATGCTGAATGCGCTCGTTACTGTCCATTTGGAGGTGGTAATGGCAGCCAAAGCAGACGCGCTGGTTTTCTTTTAAATGCTTGATGTAAAGAATAACCCCGCAATTATCGCAACGTGTCCAAAGACCCTGACTTCCGTCCGAGGTTGGATGTTTGAATTTTGGGGCATTCAAGATTTTTAATTTTCGTTGATCTTCGATCCACGCTAAAATAGACATATTGGGTATACCTCACTTCACAATATTTTCGACATCGAATCCTTCGAATGGGGTAAAATGCTTACATTCTTTTCGACGAAGACAAAGATTAGGTTCGTATATTAAGTATACCAAGATTTTGGTCGAAAATAAAATACGAAAGAAAAGCGGGAATCCCCTAAGAGGGGGCATCTGAGGGACGCCCGCGAGAAGCGGGAAATTGGACATTTCAAAACTATCTGGTATACTTGTAAATTGGAAAGGTGGCAGAGTGGTTTAATGCACCGGTTTTGAAAACCGGCGTAGTCGTCGAGGCTACCGAGGGTTCGACTCCCTCTCTTTCCGTTAGACCCCACCCTGGCACCGCACCAACCGGCCCATATCGGGCCTTCCTGAAGACGACCATTTGACGGTCGTCGATGCGACCGCCAATCAGACTAATCGAGACGACAAAAAGAAGGAGACTCAAGAATGGGTAAAATTTATAACTGGTTTGATGAGCGTCTCGAGATCCAATCGATCGCTGATGACGTGTCAAGCAAATACGTACCGCCACATGTAAACATCTTTTACTGTATCGGTGGGATCACATTCACATGTTTCCTAGTACAAGTTGCAACTGGCTTTGCAATGACTTTCTACTACCGTCCAACGGTTGCGGAGGCATTTGCCAGCGTACAGTACATCATGACGGATGTAAACTTCGGTTGGTTAATCCGCTCTATTCACCGCTGGTCGGCAAGTATGATGGTACTAATGATGGTTCTACACGTATTCCGCGTATACCTTACAGGTGGCTTCAAAAAGCCGCGTGAGCTTACATGGGTTACTGGTGTTATCATGGCCGTTTGTACTGTGTCGTTTGGGGTAACAGGCTACTCACTTCCGTGGGACCAAGTTGGTTACTGGGCGGTGAAAATCGTAACGGGTGTACCTGACGCAATTCCGGTTGTTGGTGGTCCACTTGTGGAACTTCTTCGTGGTGGTGTTGGTGTTGGACAGTCAACTTTGACGCGTTTCTACAGTCTACACACATTCGTGCTTCCATTAGCAACGGCGGTCTTCATGCTTATGCACTTCTTAATGATTCGTAAACAAGGGATCTCTGGGCCTCTTTAAAGCCTTTCACAAGCCTGCTCTTCATCATGCGCCAATAACTCCTGTTTTTTGACCATAAGGATGGACCAGGCCGCATCCACTATTTTATTACTAAACAAAGGAGTCTAATCACATGTCTGTAACAAAAAAACCAGATTTATCGGATCCAGTATTACGCGCAAAATTAGCGAAGGGTATGGGTCACAACTACTACGGTGAGCCAGCTTGGCCGAACGATCTACTTTACATCTTCCCGGTAGTTATTCTTGGGACATTCGCTGCGGTTATCGGACTTGCAGTACTTGATCCAGCAGCTATCGGTGAGCCAGCAAACCCGTTTGCAACGCCACTCGAAATTTTACCAGAATGGTACTTTTTCCCGGTATTCCAACTATTACGTACAGTTCCAAACAAATTGTTAGGAGTTGCCTTAATGGCTGCCGTACCAGCGGGCTTATTAACAGTGCCTTTCATCGAAAGCATTAACAAATTCCAAAACCCGTTCCGACGTCCAGTTGCAACAGCTGTATTTATTGTTGGTACAGTGGTAGCTATTTGGCTTGGAATCGGCGCAACCCTGCCCATCGACATCAGCCTCACACTCGGCCTCTTCTAAAGCGGCATCGATGGGCGCCCCGGCTTGCAAGCCTGTCTTATGAGTCGACCCATCGACGGGTCGTGACCGTGCACGGATCCGTGCACGGTCACGACCCGCGACCCCTCCCCTATAAAGCGATATAAAACACCGAGCGATCGAGCAGAAGAAGAAAAGGAAGCGCGTCACGCTTGACGCCGTGATCGCCGTCGAATCCGCTCCGGAGGCCTCCGGAGCGGAAAAACCCAAAACAGGCATGCCGGCTTAGGGCCCCCGACTAAAGGCTGATCAGCTTTTTCTTTAAAAGCGGATGATGGGATTCGAACCCACGACATCCTCGTTGGCAACGAGGTGCTACTACCGCTGAGCTACATCCGCTTATTTACTATAGTAGTTTAGCCGATGCCACAAGAAAAGGCAAGCTGCCTAGAAGCCCGAGCAAAAAGCTGCTATACTACGAGAAAAGAAAGCGTTTCCCCTTATCGGCTCTAATCCGTTTTCCGTACTTTATTCATGACTTCAGTCGTTGAATGTGCGTCGACAAGCTTACTATTTGCACAAAGTTGTCAAAATAAAATTATGTCACATTCCGTTAAAATTTACAGTACTTGTATTGGATGTACACAGTGCGTCCGCGCATGCCCAACCGATGTTTTAGAAATGGTCCCATGGGACGGTTGTAAAGCCGGTCAAATCGCTTCGGCACCACGTACCGAAGATTGTGTTGGTTGCAAACGCTGTGAATCAGCATGCCCGACTGACTTTTTATCAGTACGCGTATACTTGGGCTCAGAAACAACACGTTCGATGGGCCTTAGCTACTAGATAGGGGGTCGCCCGGCGCAGGCATAGTTCGCCAGCTCCGATAGGGCGGGGGTTTTCCTTTGTACAGAGCCCCACCGGGGCTCCGCCCTACCGGAGCTCCCGACCGTGCCACCATGAGAAAGACTATCTTGCAAAGAGGTCCCGTTGACAAAGAATTTGACAACCGGCACCCATTCTTTGTATGATCCCCTGTAGAGAAGTCAAAAATATTCCCGCCCTTGTGATGAAATTGGTAGACATGCGAGTTTTAGGAACTCGTTCCTTCGGGAGTCGCGGTTCAAGTCCGCGCAAGGGCAAATGCAAAGAGGGGGTCAAAAAAAGTACCTAAAACGGCCGTCTCTGTTCGGTAAACATTTTAAAAAAGAGGCCCGTAGCAAAGACCTTGCTAGGGAAAAGGTGACAAGCCGGGGACGGCTCCTGTATACTGAAGTCTATAACCAGAATTTTTGAAATAGAACGCAGGTCTTCATGATCCTGCCTCGTAACGTCTTAACAACACAACTTTGCGCATTGGCGTCTATGTTGTTGTTCTATCCTCCTTTTATTTTCTACCATTATGACTGTCGAAGCCCCCTCTATTGAACAAGAAGCGCGCCCAGTTTTTCCTTTTACGGCTATCGTTGGTCAAGAAGAGATGAAACTGGCCTTAATCCTCAACGTGATTGACCCAAAAATCGGTGGGGTTATGATTATGGGAGACCGTGGAACAGGGAAATCGACAACGGTTCGTGCGCTTGTTGACCTGCTTCCAGAAATCCAAGTCGTAGCCAACGACCCTTTTAACTCCGATCCCGACGATCCGGAAATGATGAGTCAAGAAGTACGCGAGCGTCTTCAGGCGAACGAGGAGCTCCCGGTTACCTCACGTAAAATTACAATGGTCGACCTGCCCCTGGGTGCGACCGAAGACCGCGTCTGCGGAACCATTGACATCGAAAAAGCCTTAACGGACGGGGTAAAAGCTTTTGAGCCTGGCCTTTTAGCGAAGGCAAACCGCGGTATTCTCTATGTCGATGAGGTCAACTTACTCGACGACCATCTCGTTGACGTCCTGCTGGATTCAGCGGCTTCGGGCTGGAACACGGTTGAACGTGAAGGAATCTCGATTAGCCACCCCGCTCGTTTTATCCTGGTAGGCTCGGGTAACCCGGAAGAGGGGGAACTCCGCCCGCAACTACTCGACCGTTTCGGAATGCACGCGCAAATCGGTACGGTGAAAGAGCCGGATCTGCGTGTGCAAATCGTTGAACAGCGTGCACAATTTGATGAAGCGCCACTCGACTTCCGTACAAGTTACGCCCTGTCACAACAAGAGTTGACGGACAAGATCTCCGACGCGCGTAAAGGCCTGAAAAAGGTGACGATCGACTACGACCTACGCGTGAAGATCTCACAAATCTGCTCGGAATTAGACGTGGATGGCCTACGTGGCGACCTGGTAACTAACCGTGCGAGTATCGCTTTAACGTCTTTTGAAGGTCGTCAAGAAGTGACGCCACAAGACATTTACCGCATTATTCCTCTTTGCCTCCGCCACCGTCTGCGTAAAGACCCACTGGCGGTCATCGACGACGGAGATAAGGTGCGTGACGTTTTTAAGACCGTTTTCGGATTTGGTGCATAGGATGACCTGGCACTACGTCTACCGACTCACCTGTACCCATCCGGCGGTGACGTCACGCTTGACGGCACGCTATTACTACGGATGCCGTTCATCCCGACGAACGCCCCAAGACGACCCCTATTGGAGTAGCAGCAAGCCGGTCCAAAAGGCGATTCAACGCTACGGCCTGGCCTCCTTTACCAAGAAGATCGTCGCGATCTACGCGACCCGGGCCGAAGCCATGGCGAAGGAGATCGCCCTGCATGCCCGCTTTGATGTCAAAACCCATCCCCTCTTCTTTAATCGGGCCAACCAGACCACGCTGAAGTTTTCCCGGGCCGGGGTGCGATGCTCGCCGGAAACGGTGGAAAAGATTCGACTGCACGTGCGAGGCCGAGTCTATGCCCCCGAGGTCGGTGCCAAACGAGGGGCGGAGCGGCGTGGAAAGACCCTCTCGCCGGAAGTCCGACGCAACATGTCCCTCGCGCAACTGGGCAAGGTCCTCTCCGAGGAAACCAAGGCGAAGATGGCCGCCAGTCATATTGGCAAGGTCCACTCCCCGGAGACCAAGGCGAAGATCGCCGAGGCCCAACGAAAGCGTTGGGCGGCGAAGCAGGCCACGCAAGGGGCCGTGACGTCAAGCGTGACGATGGGGATCGCGTACGCGATGTCTTCAAAAAAGTTTTTGGGTTTGTGGATTAACCACTCACCTGCCGCTGAGCCTTTGAAGGCTCAGCGGGCATCATGTGCAACGCTCACGTACCCTCTCTCTTATAAATATATTTTATAAAGGCCCGGATTGGTGAAAGCCGGCCCAAAAGGGGCGGATTGCATGCAGCGGGGCTCGAATCCGCGGTGCTTATAAGGAGGGCCGATCATGAGTCGGCTGCCTTCGCCACTCGGACATACATGGGTTAAATGTGGGGGGGGCTGGGAGGGATTTGAACCCTCACTCTTGAACTTCGGAAGTGCACGTTTTATCCATTAAACTACCAGCCCATGGCGCCTCGTGACGCTTCACGCGCGTCACTCGGCCGAGATTAGTTGAGGGTGTCATCGCTGCGTTGGCTCATCTTGAGCCAGTTCGTCGCCTCGATGTAGCCCGTCGGCGACAAGCGAATAGCCTCTTTCCAATAGTCCGCCGCCTTGTCAAAAAGCAAACGCGCGATTTCAGCCTGTCCTTGCTCTGTCGCTTGTTCGCCACGGAAATGGTAGATCACCGCGATATTATTGAGGGCTTGTGGAAGTGAGGGGTTGCGTTCCAGAGCCTGATAATAGTAGGCCAAGGCACGTCCGTGCTCCCCATTACTCGTGTGAATCAATCCAATGTTATAGAGGATGTAACTACGGTCGTAGGCATCGGTCTCATAACGCATCGCTTGATAATAATTCTGCAAAGCTTCTGCATAGTCCCCAGCTGATTGAGCTGACATACCGTCACGATAGTAGATAAAGGCCTGCTTTTCGCGTTGTGATGTCGGCAAGACTTGGAGCAAAATGTCTGCGATAACCGTAAAGGTCTTATCGATAAAGTTATCATTCCGTTGTGCCTTTGGCATAGTGCTGCTCCCCAAAAAAGTGAAAAACTTGGTGTTAAGACACATCAAGGCCTTGAACCACTATAGTTATAATAGTGCAAGGCCTTAATACAAGCAAAAATACTTTTAGTACTAATAAAAATACCCTTGTTATCTTAGTATAACACGAATGAGCCTCGACTTGCAAGTCCGGACCTCTTTTTTCATTGTTTGCCTCTCTCATTTGTCCTTTTCAAAAATTCTTGCTAGAATAGAAATATTGATGGGCTTGTAGCTCAGTGGACTAGAGCACACGGCTACGAACCGTGGAGTCGGGGGTTCAAATCCCTCCTGGCCCGATCGACAAAAGACCGCTCACGTCGGTCTTTTCATAATTCTTATTTATATATAGTGAGCCGTCCTTCCTGCCTTCGTACTCCGTACCCTTCCTTTGTGCCGCCTCGCGTACTGGGGGACGTCGACGGTCTTGCGTATCGCAGAAAGATCCGGCGCCCTATATCGAACGAGAAAGAGGCTTGCCTATGCCTGCCCTTCACTTGTTTTTTTATGGTCGTCAATCGACCCGAGGTTCTATATGACTCTCTTTTCCTCTTCCTTTAAAGGCCCACGCGCCTTTGAGGCCCCAGGCACGTTCGGGTCAACGGTCCTAAACGCGACGAAAACCCCCAATGCTGAAATCGGGCACGAGCAAAACCCACTAGAACCGGTGACAACGCGTACTATCGTGGTCACGTCCGGAAAAGGTGGGGTGGGGAAAACAACAGCAACGGCTAATATTGGCATGTCGATGGCCCGTCTAGGCTACAAAGTGGCATTGATCGATTCGGACATCGGCTTACGTAACCTCGATCTTCTCTTAGGCCTAGAGAACCGCATTTTATATACGGCGATGGACGTAATCGACGGCCAATGCCGCCTCGACCAAGCCCTAATTCGCGATAAACGTTGGAAAAATCTCTCACTTTTATCGATTTCGAAAAATCGACAAAAATATAATGTGACGCAAACCCACATGGTGCAACTTGTCACGCAAATTGCCGCCGCGGGCTATCACTTTATCCTAATCGACTGTCCCGCGGGTATCGACGTTGGGTTTATCCATGCGATTAGCCCAGCCTCAGAAGCGGTTATTGTGACAACGCCGGAAATTACCGCTATTCGCGACGCCGATCGAGTAGCCGGCCTGCTGGAAGCGAAAGGCATTTACCAGGTTAAACTCCTAGTCAACCGGGTACGCGCGGAGATGGTCCAAAGCAATGATATGATGTCAGTGCGGGACGTGCAAGAAATGTTGGGCATTCCGCTTTTAGGGGCAATTCCGGAGGACACGCAAGTCATCATTTCAACAAATCGCGGGGAGCCTCTTGTCTTAAAGAAAAAGCTCTCATTGTCGGGAATCGCCTTTGAAAACGCCGCACGTCGTTTAATCGGCAAACAAGATTATTTTCTGGACCTGGCTACCCCCTACAAGGGCATTTTCCAAAAAGTGCACGACGCCCTCTTAGGCGAAAAACGACCATAAATAGAAAGGCCAAAGGGTATCTTTAATTTCTACGGCCTTTTGTGGTATACTTTCAGATAATGAACCATTCCACTCTTTTGATCATAAAAAGTTTGAATGTGTGAAAGTAAGAAAGCAAAAAAAAGTTTAGAAAAAATATCTATGGGACTACCCTGGTACCGTGTACATACTGTTGTATTAAATGACCCAGGTCGTTTAATCGCGGTGCATTTAATGCATACTGCCCTTGTATCTGGTTGGGCCGGTTCAATGGCCTTCTACGAATTAGCCGTTTTCGACCCTTCTGACCCTGTTCTTAACCCAATGTGGCGTCAAGGGATGTTCGTACTTCCCTTCATGACTCGTTTAGGGATCTCTCAGTCATGGGGTGGTTGGACTGTCAGCGGTGAAACAGCGACAAACCCGGGCATCTGGAGTTACGAGGGTGTAGCCGTTGCGCACATCGTGCTTTCGGGCCTTCTCTTTATGGCTTCGATCTGGCATTGGGTCTACTGGGATCTTGAACTTTTCCGTGACCCGCGTACAGGCGACCCGGCACTCGACTTACCGAAGATTTTTGGTATTCACCTCTTCCTATCAGGCCTTGCTTGTTTTGGTTTTGGTGCCTTCCACGTAACTGGCCTTTTTGGTCCAGGGATCTGGGTTTCTGACCCTTACGGTATCACTGGTTCAGTTCAACCGGTTGCTCCATCATGGGGTGCTGACGGTTTCGACCCTTACAACCCGGGCGGGATTGCATCTCACCACATGGCAGCTGGCATCCTTGGCGTTTTAGCCGGCCTTTTCCACCTTTGTGTTCGCCCATCACAACGCCTCTACAACGGCCTACGTATGGGGAACATCGAAACGGTTCTTTCAAGTAGTATCGCGGCAGTATTCTGGGCAGCTTTTGTTGTTGCAGGTACAATGTGGTATGGTTCAGCGGCAACACCGATTGAGCTTTACGGCCCAACTCGTTACCAATGGGATCTTGGATATTTCCAACAAGAAATTGAAACTCGTGTCCAAACAAGTCTTGCTGAGGGTAAATCACTTGCGCAAGCATGGGCAGCAATTCCTGAAAAACTTGCTTTCTACGACTACATCGGAAACAACCCTGCTAAGGGTGGTCTCTTCCGTGCCGGTGCCATGAACAGTGGTGATGGTATTGCCGTAGGTTGGCTTGGTCACGCAGTCTTCAAAGACAAAGACGGTAATGAACTTTTTGTTCGTCGTATGCCGACATTCTTTGAAACATTCCCGGTACTTCTTCTTGATAAAGATGGCGTTGTTCGTGCTGACGTACCGTTCCGTCGTGCGGAATCGAAATACAGTATCGAGCAGGTTGGTGTTTCTGTAACGTTCTACGGTGGTGAACTTGATGGTGTAACTTTCAACGACCCAGCGACAGTTAAGAAATATGCTCGTCGTGCGCAGCTTGGTGAAGTTTTCGAATTTGACCGTGCAACGCTCCAATCTGACGGCGTTTTCCGTACAAGTCCACGCGGCTGGTTTACTTTCGGCCACCTTTGCTTTGCGCTGCTCTTCTTCTTTGGGCACATTTGGCACGGTGCGCGTACAATCTTCCGTGATGTATTTGCAGGTATTGATAGTGACATTGACGAACAAGTTGAATTTGGTGCATTCCAAAAACTTGGTGACCTTTCAACTCGTAAAGCCTAAGTCGTCGACTTTGGATCTTGTCTAAGCACTTGATATTTGACTATTCTTGACGCAGTCAAGAATAGTCAAAAACCTTCATAGTATATTTGAGGATTCTTTTTTATGGAAGCGTTAGTTTACACATTTTTATTAGTAGGAACACTTGGAATTATTTTCTTTTCCATTTTCTTCCGCGAACCGCCACGTATTATTAAATAAACCGTAGGTAATTTTTGTGATTGAGGCCCTCACCGGCCAAGGGCTCGCCCTGAGCCGGTCGTGGTCTCTCTCCCCTTAACGCCGATCCTATTTTTATAAAGTTATATAGCGTAAAATCTTGAGCCCCCCGTCTCGCTTGTATGGGGGTTTGCATTGCCTGGCCGAGGACTTGAACCTCGGCCAAGTTGTTGGGGCACTTCTCCCGAAGGACGAAGAAGCCCTTTCGAGCCGGCAATCGGGCCGATTTGGCCATGATCTGGCAGCATATTAATCTTCATGTTCTTCAAAAGGATCACGCAGATCCTTTGATGGCGGACCAAATCCAACGTAGATTGAATAACCTGTAATACTTAAAAGGAGGCACCATAAAAAAATGCCGTAGAAAAAAGCTGGACTTTCCATAAGTGTGTATGTGTTAGTGGTGGAACGACTTGTGTTTTCTTTTCTTTTTATAGTACCCTATTAACTAAGAAAACAAAAAATAGTGCGCCTCTCCGCCATACATCGCATGTTTTGGCACGTGTATTCCACAGATATTCCAGGCGAAAAGGTCGAGTAAGCGTCATCTTTTTCTTGTTCTGACAGAAAGTAAACTCGTGTTTCTTGGACATTTTAATCATGGCTACAGGATCAACTGCCAAAGGCAAAGCAGCAGCACAAACTGCAACAAAAGATACAGCAAAGGTAACGGCTTTAGGTACATTGCTTAAACCGTTAAACTCGGAATACGGTAAAGTTGCTCCCGGTTGGGGTACAACTGTCGTTATGGGCGTCTTCATGGCCCTTTTCGCTGTCTTCTTAGTCATCATTTTAGAAATCTACAACAGTTCTGTTCTCTTAGACGAGATTAAACCGGTCTTCTAATCGTAGGATTTTCGATGGCCATCTCGGAGTCGGGTGATTTCCTTGTCGCCCGACTTCCTCCCACCGACCGAGACCTGGTGGCCCCTCTCGAATCTAGGGAGAAAGTATGACGACGAGCTCAGTAGGATTCGAACCTACGTTCGACGTTTAGAAGACGCCTGTCCTATCCTCTAGACGATGAGCCCAAACTAATGTAAAATACTAACAAGAGATCTTTGGCATCTGCGCTGCCTCGATTAAATCAAGACAGATTTCACCAATCATCGGAAAAAGGAGTGATGTCTGAGTGGCCGAAGGAGCCCGATTGCTAATCGAGTGTACGCTTACGCGTACCGAGGGTTCGAATCCCTCTCACTCCGTTTATGATTTGTTCGTCTTTAGGGAAGGGGTAGGTTGCACCACGTCCCCAAAACGAGCCACTGGCCTTCGAAGGCCAGCAAAGGCCAGAGAAGGTCGAGGAAGGTCGAGAAAGACCTGTTAAAAAGATCTGCAAGGATCTGCAAAAAAAAAAAGCAGGCGATTAAGCTGCTTCGCTGCCAGCTGTTTTTACATACAGGATCAGTAAAAATGCTGTTGGAATAATAATGAATAAAGCTGTCGCCATGAGGCCAAGAATGTTAACTTCCATTGTAATCTCCAAGAATAAGCACTTCTATAGGGCCAATGCGGATGAAATGCGGGGTGAAGGCGTTCTGCATGAATTTGGCTTATATGTGCTAGCTTATTATATATTCTATGCGATGCCCAGGCGTAATTCAAGGACCGCTTCGTCGAGTTCTTTTTCACCCCATATTGCTGCCAATGCGTAATCCTTTTTTACCTTCCATACGGCGCTCCCGTATTTCTTCCTTTGGTATACATTATTTTACTTGTTCTTCGGGCCCGGTTCTGCTATCCTAATAAATAGCAAATAGAGCCCTTTGGTGTTTTTTTGTGGAACCGAGGTCTTTCTCGAAAGATCAGGCTTTTTCTTCTTTAATTTTTTACCTTATGACTGCTATTTTAGAACGTCGCGAAAACGCGACATCTCTTTGGGCTCGTTTTTGCGAGTTTGTAACTTCAACTGAAAACCGTATCTACCTTGGTTGGTTCGGTGTTCTAATGGTTCCTACTCTTTTAACAGCTGCTTCAGTATTTATCATCGCTTTTATCGCTGCACCGCCAGTTGACATCGATGGTATCCGCGAACCTGTATCTGGTTCTCTTCTTTACGGTAACAACATCATTTCTGGTGCTGTTATTCCAACATCAAACGCGATCGGTCTGCACTTTTACCCAATTTGGGAAGCTGCATCTCTTGATGAGTGGTTATACAACGGTGGTCCTTACCAACTAATCGTATGTCACTTCTTCTTAGGTGTATGTTGCTACATGGGTCGTGAGTGGGAACTTTCTTTCCGTCTTGGTATGCGTCCTTGGATCGCAGTTGCTTACTCAGCACCAGTTGCTGCTGCAACAGCTGTATTCATTATCTACCCAATCGGTCAAGGTTCTTTCTCTGACGGTATGCCTCTAGGTAAATAAAATTGCCCCTCCATCACCGAAAGGGGTCGAGGTTAAAAACTTGTCTAAACGGGGAATCTCTTTTGTCATTTATTTCACAATGAAGGTACAAGCAAAAGACAATCCCGTGCTAAAAACTTTTCTGTTGTCTATAAAATTTTAAAATTTTTCAGAACAATGCTGCCATTTCTGCCCTTTTTATTATTACAATCGGCTTTGGCTGTGTCTACGGTAGGTATGCTACTTTCTCGGCGAACAATTCTACCCCCACCCGGTCCCCCGCCGCTGGCTATTCCCGCAAACGTCGAGCCTCGGGCGCGTCAAGTCGCTCAAAGTCGGCAAAGCGTAATCGCATTGGCAGAACCGCTTAAAAATCAAGGGAATCACAACTTCAACGAGAAGCCCTTGGCGGGCGCGCTACCGGCCAACTTTCCCCTTACCGCCCTCCCCTGCTCGCCGGGATTATACGCCCTTACCAATCGACAGACGGGTGGTGTCTACATTGGAGAGTCGCGCAACATCCTACAACGGCTGCGCGCCCATCGATCGATGCTGGAACGGAAGACTCACTTTTGTCAGCCCCTCCAAGCCGACGTAGATCGATACGGCATCACGAGCATTGAGGTCTACATCCTGGAGGAGAGTCCCGCTTACCAAGACGCGGCTACGCGTCAAGCGCGAGAAAAAGAATATATCGCCCAAGTGCCGCCCGAAAAGCGCTACAACGTGGTCGACCGTCGAGGAGACCGGAATAGCTTCGCCGGCAAGTCCCACACACTTGCCTTCCGACAACGTCTGTCAGAAAAACGGAAAGGCATTCCTAATACGACCCTCGGCCGCCCCATCACCATCCCCCCTTTCCGCACGCGGAAAGGTCGCCAGCACCCAGGCGGCACCTTTGCCAGCCTGGCTGAAGCCTCGGCGGTGACGGGAATGGCCCGCCGAGATATTCGACGCCGCCTAGAGGATCCCCTCTTTTCCGATTGGAAAGACGTCGACGATCGCCGAGGGTCGCCGCGGAGCGGTGCGGACCTATTGGGCTCATCCGAGCAAGACAACAGGAAATAAATGCGTAACGACCAGCCGAAAGGCGTAAGGAACAAGCGTTTCTGAAATGGCAAGGTTCTCGGCATTTTGATGAAAGAGGGGGGATGCCTCCTAGCTCTCATCGAGAGTTCAAAATGACCCTATGAACAAGAGATGGTCTGATCTTGGCGGTGACGTCAAGCAGAAGAGGGGAGCCTTCGAAGGCCCTCTTCGGGGCAGGTGTCGCGAACCTGCCTGAACATAAATGATTTCTGGTACTTTCAACTTCATGATCGTATTCCAAGCTGAGCACAACATTTTAATGCACCCATTCCACATGTTAGGTGTTGCAGGTGTATTCGGTGGTTCACTTTTCTCTGCGATGCACGGTTCACTTGTAACTTCATCTCTTATCCGTGAAACTACTGAAAACGAATCTGCTAACGAAGGTTACAAATTCGGTCAAGAAGAAGAAACTTACAACATTGTTGCTGCACACGGCTACTTTGGTCGTCTAATCTTCCAATACGCGTCTTTCAACAACTCACGTTCGCTTCACTTCTTCCTAGCTGCATGGCCAGTTGTAGGTATTTGGTTTACAGCACTTGGTATCTCAACTATGGCGTTCAACCTTAACGGTTTCAACTTCAACCAATCAGTTGTAGATTCTCAAGGTCGTGTTATTAACACTTGGGCTGACATTATCAACCGTGCTAACCTTGGTATGGAAGTAATGCACGAGCGTAACGCGCACAATTTCCCATTAGACCTTGCTTCAGTAGAAGCTCCGTCTGTTAACGGTTAATTTCGTTTTTCGTTCGGCTCTGCCGTAAATCTTAGCTTTTCCAGGTCAAAAGTCCGCAAGGACCGCTGACCTGGAAAGGTTTTACTTTCTTATAAAGCCTCGTTGATAGGTCACACAGATCCAAAAAGCCCTGCCCACTCCTCTTAATCCGCCTGCGCCCCTTTCGGTAAACTCGCTATAATCCCGGCAGGGACAGTCCATACCTTTTGGCGCGGGAACCTCTTCCCCCACAGAAATGTTAATTTCTGTGACCTATTTCACCCTCCCACTTGCTTTTTTTCCGAGAGACTGCTAGGATTCGATAAAGCCTATTTAAACATAATCTCCAATAGCTCAGCGGTAGAGCATTCGACTGTTAATCGACAGGCCGTAGGTTCAAATCCTACTTGGAGAGAAGAAGACCGATCGGTAAGGGCTCCGCACGCACGCAAACCTGTATAAACATGGCTGTTCTTTTTTGGAAAAGCTTGTTCTTCGGCCACTTTCGTGGTATCTTAAAAGAGGAAGCATTATACGCTATACCTGTTGTTTTTGTATGCTTGAAGACTTTCTTTTTTAAGAAACTTCGGATTTTTTCACTTTCTTCTGCTGGATTTTTGCCGCAAAGAATTTTCTATTTTGTTGACTTTATGAGCACTGCGGTACAAACAAAAAACGTCGGTCGTATCACACAGATTATTGGGCCAGTTCTTGACGTGGCTTTCCCTCCCGGAAACGTACCAAACATTTACAACGCCCTTGTTGTAAAAGGTAAAAACCAAGCTGGCGACGAGATCGCCCTCACATGCGAAGTTCAACAACTTCTTGGTGACTACTGTGTACGAGCAGTATCAATGAACGCCACGGACGGATTAATGAGAGGGATGGAAGTTGTTGACACGGGAACAGCCCTAACAGTACCTGTAGGCCCAGCAACGCTTGGTCGTATCTTTAATGTTCTTGGTGAGCCCGTGGATGAAATGGGTCCAGTGACGGCGAAAGAAGGTCTGCCGATTCACCGCTCAGCTCCGCTCTTCGTTGACCTCGACACAAAACTATCGATCTTCGAAACAGGAATTAAGGTTGTAGATTTACTAGCGCCTTACCGTCGTGGTGGTAAAATCGGTTTATTCGGTGGTGCCGGTGTAGGTAAGACAGTTCTAATTATGGAACTTATCAACAACATCGCGAAAGCTCACGGTGGTGTATCTGTTTTCGGTGGTGTAGGTGAACGTACGCGTGAGGGGAATGACCTTTACCAAGAGATGAAAGAGTCAAAAGTTATTGACGCTGACAACCTTTCAGCTTCAAAAGTAGCTCTCGTTTACGGTCAAATGAACGAACCGCCAGGTGCGCGTATGCGTGTCGGTCTAACTGCTTTAACAATGGCGGAATACTTCCGTGACATCAACAAGCAAGACGTTCTTCTATTTATCGACAACATCTTCCGTTTCGTACAGGCAGGTTCTGAAGTATCAGCCCTTCTTGGTCGTATGCCATCAGCCGTAGGTTACCAACCAACTCTTGCTACTGAAATGGGTGGTCTACAAGAACGTATCACATCAACGAAAGACGGTTCAATCACATCGATCCAAGCAGTATATGTACCGGCAGATGATTTAACTGACCCGGCCCCAGCAACAACTTTCGCCCACTTAGACGCAACAACTGTACTGTCTCGTAACTTAGCCTCTAAGGGAATCTACCCTGCGGTAGACCCTCTCGATTCAACATCAACAATGCTTCAACCATGGATTCTTGGTGAGGAGCACTACGGGTGCGCACAACGCGTAAAACAAACACTACAACGTTACAAAGAACTACAAGATATTATTGCCATTCTTGGTCTAGACGAACTTTCGGAAGAAGACCGTTTAGTTGTAGCACGTGCCCGTAAAATCGAGCGTTTCCTTTCACAACCATTCTTCGTTGCTGAGGTTTTCACTGGTTCTCCAGGTAAGTACGTAAGCCTAGCGGAAACGATTCGCGGATTTAACCAGATTCTTTCGGGCGAATTCGACGCACTTCCAGAACAAGCATTCTACCTAGTAGGTAGCCTTGATGAGGCTATTGAAAAAGGCGCGTCACTTCAATAATCATACGCTTACGTGTTATTTTACACCCGTCGTTGAAGCCGAAAAAAGCCTCAGAGTCGGTGCGAACGGCACGTTAACAAGTTAGACCGTCTTTTTATTTAAAATCATGAGGAATATGACACTAGAAGTTACAATTTCAACCCCCGAAAAGACATATCCGGCAACACAAGCTGACGAAATCATCCTATCAACAAACTCAGGCCAAATGGGGGTCTTAACTGATCACGCACCCGTCATCACTGGTTTAGATGTTGGTGTTATGCTTATGCGTCAACAACGTGAATGGAAGTCCTTCGCACTTAATACAGGTTACGCCTTCATTAAAGAAAACCGTGTACTTGTTCAGGTAACGGACGCTGAAGCGGCATCAGAGATCAATGCAACAGAAGCTGAACAAGCCTACGAAAAGGCACTTCGTGACAATGAAAATGCCTCTGACACGAAACAAAAGCTTGAAGCTAAAATCGTCTTAAAACGAGCAAAGGCGCGTTTTCAAGCGGTACAAGCTGTCGCGTAAACGAAAAAAACTAAAACAAAGAAGTAAAACCCCCATCTCGATGTGTGCTTGTCGTATACGACAAGCACACATCGAGAGAGCCTTCGGGTGTCGTTTTTCGGCGCCCGGGCCTCGCCCATACTTCAAAAATAAATTTATAATAAAAACCCTTTAACTCGGACCATAAACCCTGCTCAACTCTTATAGGCTAAACCCTATGAAACTACTCCGCCAAAAGCCGGAAAATCAAACAATTGGTCAGAGACCGCCAGAGGGCAAATGTGTCTTCTATTTTTGACCACCGACGTCGGTGGTCAAAAATAGAAGACAAGTGTAAAGGTCGACCGCAAGCCCCTTCTGTGTCGCCGAAGCGGGTTAACTCCCAACCTTGAAAGCATCGACAAAAAAACCAAATAAAGAACCGATCTTTACCAGATTCAATCCACGTCCAAAGGACCAGCGCCACGTTCTTTGGGCAGTTTGAGAAGACGGTTTTTTATAGGCCTGAGCCGAAATATACTCGAAGACGAGACAAAGAAGGCCAATGATGACGAGATCGGAAGGGATAAAATGGCGAAGAGCCGCTAAGAAGGTGCCAAAAAGGTTACCCAGAAAAAATCCTAGGACAAGGCACAAAAGGTGAAAGGGGAGGTTAGTTTCCGTGGTTTGGATACGAAAACTAACCCCATCCAACCATCGACGAATAGTTGTCATAAGAGAAGAGCTCAAAGTCTTAAAAACCAAAAATTATTGCCTACTACTAGATTCGAACTAGTGACATTTCGCGTATGAGACAAACGCTCTAAACCGGGCTGAGCTAAGTAGGCTTAAAAAGGGAGGTAGAAACGTGGCCCACGTCGACGCGGGCCAAAAAGTGGGCCACGTTTCTACCTCAGATGCTACTTCTTTCTTTACGCAATGCTGGAAAACAGTGCGAGAAAGAAGAAAGCAGGTTGGAAATTATAGAGTATCGATAGTTTCGAATTCAAATTTGATTTCTTTCCAAACTTCACAAGCAGCAGCAAGTTCAGGACTCCATTTGCAAGCAGCACGGATGATGTCACCACCTTCACGAGCAAGGTCACGACCTTCGTTACGAGCTTGAGTACATGCTTCAAGAGCTACACGGTTTGCAGCAGCACCAGGAGCGTTACCCCATGGGTGACCTAGAGTACCACCACCGAATTGAAGACAAGCGTCATCACCGAAGATTTCAACTAGAGCTGGCATGTGCCATACGTGAATACCACCAGAAGCTACTGGCATTACACCTGGAAGAGAAGCCCAGTCTTGAGTGAAGTAAATACCACGAGAGCGGTCTTTCTCAACGTAAGCGTCACGCATTAAGTCAACGAAACCTAGAGTAACTTCACGTTCACCTTCAAGTTTACCTACAACAGTACCTGAGTGAAGGTGGTCACCACCAGACAGACGTAATGCTTTAGCTAAAACACGGAAGTGCATACCGTGGTTTTTCTGACGGTCAATAACCGCGTGCATCGCACGGTGAATGTGAAGAAGAAGACCGTTATCACGACAGTAGTGAGCTAATGAAGTGTTAGCAGTGAAACCACCAGTGATGTAGTCATGCATAACGATCGGTACACCGAAGTCACGAGCAGCTTCTGCACGTTTCAGCATTTCTTCTGAAGTACCAGCAGTTGCGTTTAGGTAGTGACCTTTAATTTCACCAGTTTCAGCTTGTGCTTTGTAGCATGCTTCAGCTACGAATAGGAAACGGTCTCTCCAACGCATGAATGGTTGTGAGTTAACGTTTTCGTCATCTTTAGTGAAGTCAAGACCACCACGAAGACACTCGTAACAAGCACGACCGTAGTTTTTAGCCGATAGGCCTAATTTAGGTTTGATTGTACAACCTAAAAGACCACGTCCGTATTTGTTTAGTTTGTCACGCTCAACTTGGATACCGTGAGGAGCACCTTGGAACGTTTTACAGTAAGCTGGAGGGATACGAAGATCTTCAAGACGAAGCGCACGAAGAGCTTTGAAACCGAATACGTTACCAACGATCGAAGTGAAAAGGTTCGTTACAGATCCTTCTTCAAATAGGTCAAGTGGGTATGCTACGTACGCGATGTATTGGTTGTCTTCACCTGCTACAGGCTCGATGTCATAACAACGACCTTTGTAACGGTCAAGAGTTGTTAGACCATCTGTCCATACAGTTGTCCAAGTACCAGTTGATGATTCAGCTGCTACAGCCGCACCACACTCTTCAGGTGGAACACCTGGTTGAGGAGTCATACGGAATGCTGCAAGAATATCAGTTTCTTTTACTTGATAGTCCGGAGTGTAGTAAGTAAGGCGGTAGTCTTTTACACCGGCCTTGAACCCAGCGCCTGCTTTAGTTTCAGTTTGTGGAGCCATTTTTTAAAAATTGTCTTAAAAGGTTAACGATCATACAATCTGCCCGAGTCCTTTCTTTTGTAGAAAGGACACACATTTCACATTAGCGAAATGTGTGTCGATGAGGCAACAATTTCTTAAGAAGAAAGATGTTGCGTCGATTGTTTTTATTAGTATACTGGACTTTTAAAATAACCTCCAAGCATCTAAAATCCCGAATTCTATAACCTGCGACAATATGCCGCTTTTTTATACTTTTCGTGAGTAGAATTCGACAATCAAAAGTTCATTTAACGGTAAACCGACGCATAGGCGGTCGCTCACCTGATTCACCGTCCCGCGTAAGGTCCCCGTATCGCGCGTCACAAATGACGGTACCTTGTGACCATTGCCCGCAGCTTCGATATTTTGGTTAACTAGAGCACGTGCGCCCTTCTTGTCAGAGACCGTCAACACGTCTTTTGGACGGCATTGGTAGCTCGGGATCGTCGCCTTTGTCCCATTCAAGCGAATATGGCCATGGCGCACGAGTTGACGAGCGGCGCTCATCGTCGGGGCAAAACCAAGACGGTAGACGATATTGTCGAGGCGCATTTCGAGGAGTTGAAGAAGAGCCTCGCCCGTCGAACCTTTCAGGCGACGCGCAAAACGGACGTAACGAATCAGCTGGGACTCGGTTACCCCGTAGTGAAAACGCATCTTTTGTTTTTCTTGTAGACGAATACCGTATTGCGAAGGTTTTTGAGGGGCTTTCCCGTGTTGGCCCGGACGAGATTGGTTTTTCGGTGTTTTAGTTGTCAACCCCGGGATTTCACCTAAACGGCGAATAATACGTAAACGTGGTCCTCTATAGCGAGACATAGATCAGAAATGATAAAAAAAGGGGGGATGATTGGTAAAGGGACTTTTCCTTGTGCGAAGGTCGAGCAAAGACCGTTCCGAGGAGTCGATTGCGCTTCATAAAAAGATGAAGCCTAGGCTATTTATAGCACACCGCGGGATAAAAAGACAAGCACGGGACGCGGGCCGCCGAGATCTTGGCCTTGGTTTTCCGCCGATCGATTCTTAACTCGAAGCGATATTTTGGTCGAAGGGGCAGATTGGCCGTCGGCCCTGGTACAAAAAAGCCTCTTATCGGACTTGAACCGATAACATTTGGTTTACAAAACCAATACTCTACCAATTGAGTTAAAGAGGCCTCTACCTTTCAATATTAACGAAATTTTGTCGTTTATGCAAGCTTTGTCCGGCTTTGCCTGTATTTGCGAGAAAGGGGTGGTGGTCTTTTGTGTGATCCGGCAAAACCGCACGACTTTTTGGGGGTCAGATCTCAAGATCACACAAACCGATCACGCAATACGAAGCCTCGGATTAAGCGATTTCTTCCTTTTCAATATAGAGGAATAACGATGCCATCGCAATAGCCGGAAATACAAGACCAACGAGTGGAACAAGGATAGAGGGAAGGTATGCCGCTGCCATGAGAAAACTCCTTAAAAATGGTTTTAAAGCCAAAAGAACGAAAGACAAAAAGGTCCCATTGGCGGGTTTGCCCTTGTGGATCGCGGATCGTTCTGAGGCTGTGTTTCTTAGTTCTAGTATAACACGTTATGCCGCGAAAGGCATCTTTTATCGAATAAATGGGATTTCCACGGCTTCCCAAGCCGTGGAAAAGTTGTAATAGGCCCAACCGGACTCGAACCGATGACACTCTGTTTGTAAGACAGAAACTCTACCAACTGAGTTATAGGCCTAAGGAAAAATCTTTGACGTCCGGAGACGCCCTTTGGCGGGAGTAGGATTCGAACCTACGACCTCAAGATTATGAGCCTTGCGAGCTACCAGACTGCTCTACCCCGCAAAAATTGCAAAAAATCGGACGGTGAACGACAGTTTGAAAGTGTACCCCCAGGGGAAGTCGAATCCCCGTTTCTTCCGTGAAAGGGAAATGTCCTGGGCCTCTAGACGATGGGGGCATGGGCTATTTTTTTAATAGTTTATACGAAAAGCAGGGAGACTGTCAAACAACGGCCACAAAAAAGATGCACGAATTTTTGAAAAGACGATTGCCAAAGGATCTCGCCCAAGGCGCCTTTTATGGGCGTTGTCGCGCGGTCTGGTTTGGTTGGGATGATCAGATCATCCCAACCAAACCAAAGACGACGAAGCTACCAGCTGGATTTTGTAACCCCCGGTAATAGGCCTTCATGGGCCATTTCGCGAAGCACGTGACGCGATAAGCCAAAGGCGCGAAAAAAGCCCTTTGGTCGGCCACTGATCATGCATCGGTTATGCAGACGAACTGCAGCACTATCGCGAGGAAGTGCTTGTAACTTGCTTACGAGCTTTGCGCGCTCTTCGGGATTTGTTTCAACCTTCAGAGCTGCTTTAAGTTGTAAACGTTTGTGCGCGTATTTACGAACCGCCGCTTGGCGCTTCAATTCACGCGCAATCATACTTTTCTTTGCCATAAGCTCCAGGTATAAAAAATGGGGACAAGGGGTTAATTATCCGCGCGTTGATGTAAGAGCAACAAAAGGCAGAAGAGCCGCCATACGCGCATTCTTGATAGCGCGTACAAGGCCACGGTGCTGTTTAGCGCTCATACCGGTGATTCGGCGTGGAATAATTTTACCCTCATTCGTAATAAGTTTTCGGAGCAAAGAAACATTTTTATAGTCAATCGACCATTGACCGAAGACCTGTTCTCGTTTGTGGAGAATGGCCACTGGTCGCTTAAAGGCTCTTTGTCGACCACGACGGGGTGTAAATTTCATAGAAGAATGGATTCCATGTTGAAAAAAAGAGCTCAAAAGGAGGCCGGCAAGAGCATCTCACCGGTTTCGGGACTTTAGGCGCGAGCTTGTTGCATCAGTGCTTGAAAGGCGCTATCGTCGCGAAGTGCCATTTGAGCGATCATTTTACGATCTAAAATAATATCGGCAGTCTTTAAACCAGAAATAAATTGGTTATAGTTTAAGCCGTGAGTTCGAACCGCACCGTTGATGCGTGTAATCCACAAGGAGCGAAAGTCTCGTTTACGGTGAATGCGGTCACGAGAAGTAAAACAGAGCGCCTTGAGGGCGTGCTGATTCGCTGTTCTAAAAATCGTGGATGAAGCGCCACGAAAACCTTCCGTAACCTTCAAGATCTTTTTGCGTCGTTTACGGGCGACGTTTCCCCGTTTAACTCGTGTCATAGCTTATGTAAAATAGCCCTTCAGTACGGCTGCAGCGAACCAGCCCGATGTTGTGCGTCGGGGATGAGTCCTGCAGCCGTACTGAAGGGGAGAGTCCGCGCCAGAGAGCTCGGTCGCACTAAACGTTGACGAGGGCTGCTGGCGGTTGCCCGCTAGTCGGTGCTGGCGACGGGCCGATCTTACCTGCTAGAGAACGCACGTAAATGTCGCGACGCTGGCATCGTAACTTAGCCTTCTCCTCGTAGTCCTTCCAACCCTCGAAGAATCGATAAGCTGCAGAGCGGGATGCAAGGCTTCGTGGTAGCACGTGTAGAAGGCGTAGACTTACCCGCACGATCGGCTTACGAAGGTCCTCTCGAATGAAAGACAGTCCAGGGTTCTCCTTACCTCGAAGGCTTAGATAGTACTGCGCTGTCAGTTTCGTAGCCTCATCGGCCATAAAGTCCCGAGGCTTTTTAAGGATATCAGGATAATAGTCACCTTTATAGGCGTACGGTGTAAGATCTTTAAAGAACTCGTCCGCGTCCCAAGGGAGATCTGGCTCCCAAACAAAGGTCGGTAGGTAATCCGCACCGTCGTTGCCAGCAGGAACTGGAAGACCTGGAAGGATATAAGGACGTTCGGGGTTTTCTTGCGCGTTCCGTACTTCGACCGGAAAAAGAGCGGGCAGAGCGCTGACTACTTTCTCACGTTGTGTAGATCGCAGACGAGCCTTCTTCTGCTCTTTCACAAGTTCGGGAACAAGAGCGAGTTTTCGGAAGATATCTGGGATGTCCGGACCTGGTTTTAAGCCGTAGCGGTCGGGGCTGATACCTAAAACTTCAGCGGTCATCTCCTCGTATCGTTCGTCTGTATAACGAGCGACTAGATCGACAAGGCCGTACTGGCGCGCCTCGTGGGCGGACATATACTGATCACGGTCGAGGTCTCGGGCAATACGTTCAATACTTTGCTGCGTACGGTTGGCGTAGATCAAACCTACTTGGCGACGAATGCGCGTAACTTCGATTGATTCCGAAAAAATTTCCGTTGCTTGTCCATCACTTCCCCCTTCGGGTTGGTGAATCATAATACGACTACTTGGTAAAGCGATACGTCTCCCGCTTGTCCCTCCGGCAAGGATAAAAGATGCCATTGATGCCGCGGAACCCATACAAATTGTCGTAATACCGCTATTCAGATAGCGCATAATATCATAGATTCCGATTCCGCAGGTTACCGACCCACCAGGTGAGTTGATAAACATGAAAAAGGCCCGATCTGGATCCTCGCCGTTAAGGTAGAGCATTAAACCAATAAGCTCGTTTGCGATAGTGTCTTCAAGCTCTTGACAAAGAAAAAGCATACGCTCGCGATAGAGCGCATTGTACAGGTTCACCCATTCTGGCTCTTGCTGTTGCTCTCCTTCACTGTCTTCGCTGTCGTCACTATCACTGGGAAGTGGATATTCCACAAATGGGACCCCTACAGGCATAAGTATTCCTCTGGTGAACAAGAAGGCGTGCTTTTGTTACAGCGTTGTTATGGCGTTGTTCCGCCGGCACGGCTTTTTAGACGCGTGGCTTTTCCGACACGGTCTCGTAGATAATATAGTTTCGCTCTTCGAACTTTCGCTCGACGAATAATCTCAACATTTTGTAGGCTTGGTGAGTGAACGGGGAAAATACGTTCAATCCCAACCCCTTGAAAAATACGTCGAACAGTAATTGTCGTGTGGAGTCCAGCACGGCGTTGGGCGATCACCACACCTTGATAGGGCTGAACACGTTGTTTATTCCCTTCTTGGATGAGGACCCCAACTTTGACAGTATCGCCAATATCAATCTGCGGAAGAGTCGTCTTGAGACTCTTCGATTCAATTTTTTGAATCAGGGTATGTAAACGCATAGCCAAATTTTTCGATGACGCAAGCTCCCGCTACCGGCCCAAACGGGCAGCCGGTCCCAAGGCGGGCGGGGCCGAATAAGGGCACAGAGCGCAGGTACTTGCAGATGGTATATAGATAGAATTAGGCAAGAATTTGTGAAACAACACCCGCACCTACCGTACGGCCACCTTCACGAATGGCAAAACGCATTCCTTTTTCGATAGCGATCGGTTGGATCAGTTCAACAATCATCTTAACACGGTCACCAGGCATAACCATTTTGTCAGTTGAGCCGTCATCATGTTGGTACGATTCAATCTTTCCAGTTACGTCTGTTGTACGTACGTAGAATTGGGGGCGGTAGCCCGGGAAAAATCCGCTTTGACGACCACCTTCCTCTTTCTTTAAGACGTAAACTTGCGACTCAAATTTTGTGTGAGGTGTGATTGTTCCGGGTTTTGCTAAAACCATCCCACGTTGAATATCCACTTTTTGGATACCACGAAGAAGGATACCAACGTTGTCACCGGCAATACTCTCTTCAAGTGATTTTTGGAACATCTCTAAACCGGTAACAGTTGTCGAGCGTGTTTCGCCTAAACCAACGAGTTCAACCGTTTCACCGATCTTAATTGAACCGCGTTCCACACGACCAGTCGCTACAGTACCGCGACCAGTGATTGAGAAAACATCTTCAATAGCCATAAGAAACGGCTTATCAGTTTCACGAGCTGGAGTTGGGATATATTCGTCCACTTTATCCATCAGGGCGTAAATTTTATCAACCCATTCGTTGTCGCCGCGTTTGATTGCCGGGTTCTCTGTTAAAGCTTCAAGAGCAAGTAAGGCAGAGCCAGAAACGATTGGAATTTCGTCACCAGGGAATTCATAGTTGTCTAAAGTTTCACGAACTTCAAGCTCAACAAGTTCGATTAGCTCCGCATCATCTACTTGGTCTTCCTTGTTTAAGAAAACTACGATGTTCGGTACACCAACTTGTTTTGCAAGAAGGATGTGTTCCTTTGTTTGGGGCATCGGGCCATCCGCGCCAGAAACTACAAGAATGGCACCGTCCATTTGTGCGGCACCCGTAATCATGTTCTTCACGTAATCCGCGTGTCCAGGGCAGTCAACGTGCGCATAGTGACGTTTTTCTGTCTCGTATTCTACGTGTGCCGTGTTAATTGTAATACCACGTGCTTTTTCTTCTGGTGCAGAATCGATGTCGTCGTACTTACGACCTTTACCACCAGATGCTGCGGCTAGAGCCATTGTAATGGCAGCCGTTAATGTTGTTTTACCGTGGTCAACGTGACCAATAGTACCGATGTTTACGTGCGGTTTCGTACGTTCAAATTTTTCGCGAGCCATATTACCTCAAAAAGAAAAGAAATAAAAGAAAGGGGGAAAAGAGGGTTAATTCGTTTAAGGAAGGGAGGACCTTAAAAGATCCTCGAAGGTAAAAAGATTAGAAACGGCCCTGCTCGTTAACACGGTTTGATTCAGCCATACGACTTGTTTCTTCTTTTTTACGAACTGCTGCTCCAATATTTTTGGAAGCATCTAAAAACTCATTGCTCAGTTTTGAGATCATTGTCCGCCCAGAGCGGCCACGGCAAGCATTGAGAATCCAGCAAATCGCAAGCGTTGTACCGCGAGTTCCGCTAACGAGAACGGGCACTTGGAAAGTTGCACCACCACGACGTTTGGCTTTAACCTCGATCTCCGGAGTGGCATTACGAATCGCTTGTTCAACAACGGCAACGGGGTCTTGTTGTGTTGTTTCTTCGATTTGTCTCATTGCGCCGTAACACAATCGATAAGCTAGGGATTTCTTACCTTTTTTCATCAGACGATTCACGATCATCTGAATTAATAAATTTTGGTAGACTGGATCAGCAACAAGAGCTACCTTTGTTGGTTTGTGTCGACGTGCCATAGAAAGATAAATTCACAAAATTAAGCTTTTGGTTTTTTCACACCATACTTCGAACGAGCTTGATTGCGGACTTTTACTGCCGCTGTATCTAGCGTCCCTCGGACGATATGATAACGAACACCAGGTAAATCTTTCACCCGACCTCCACGAACTAAAACAACTGAGTGTTCTTGAAGGTTATGTCCAATACCGCCAATATAGGCCGTTACTTCGAATCCCGTCGTTAAACGGACACGAGCTACCTTGCGGAGGGCTGAGTTTGGCTTTTTCGGCGTTGTTGTATATACACGCGTACACACACCACGTCGTTGCGGACATGCCATTAAGGCGGGAGACTTTGTTTTATTAATAATCTTTTTTCGAGCATCTCGAACAAGTTGTTGAATTGTAGGCATACAACCTCTTCCGAAGTGGATAAATAACAGATTTTTATTGGATGAGAAGGTCACAAATAGACGCGCCCATCAGTTTCATATAAAAAGAAAAAAAGCTCGAAGGGGACCTACGCTACGCTGAACCTAAATGCACCTGGTGCACGTAGTCCAATGCAAGGTAGAAAGCTCCCTGAAGCTACTTTTATTCCCCAATGTCTCCAGTCTCAAATTCTAACATAATAGGGCTTTTTTGACAATTAAAAGAAGTTTATGATTAATAGGGAGATTCGGATTCTCTCACCCTCCACATCAAATGGAGGGTCGTCGATATCCAAAACTTGCGCGACTTCGGTTAACTGCGGGGTGAAAAGTGCGAGCTCTTCGAGCGGGGAAAGAGAAGTCGGCCGAAACCTTAGAGTGAAAAAACGAGCGGATCCGGGAAGAAGCGGTTAATTTCAATCAGTAAACCCGCGGTGATGGCAAACCAAACGAGGGCAACAACAGGTGCCGTTGATAAATAAGTTGTAAAGTTTTTCATACTGGTTAAAAGAGCGCGGAAAACACGGCCCCAAAGACACATCCCAAAGACGTGAAGGCTCACAAGGTAAAAATGCAAGCATCGAAGGGTCGAAGTAAATCTATGTGTTTTTTAATCTGAGTTGCAGTTGACGGCAATATCTTGTAAACTAGTCTCTGAGAAGGTGAAACGGAATGTAGCGCAGTTTGGTAGCGCATCTGCTTTGGGAGCAGAGGGTCGCAGGTTCGAATCCTGTCATTCCGAAACGTCCTTAGTTCAGTGGTAGAACGTTGGTTTCCAAAACCAAATGTCGTGGGTTCAACTCCTACAGGACGTGTACAAGAGTACGTAAAGGGCGGGGCGGGGGGCCTCGAAGGCCACACAAAACGCTTAAGCCGGGAACGGGGGTCAATGCATACAAGGCAGATTTGTGTTGATTTTTGTGTTGATTTCTTTGGATAACTTTTTGCGTCGCGATAGGAGCCCAAAGGCTGTCGAAAAAAGCTTCCCCGTCGAAGACAAAAAACCCTTTCACAAGACCAAAAGGTTAGGAAGGCTAAAAAGCCTTACAGGTTTCCGTCGCGACTTGCGAGTAAAACAACAACTAAGGGACCAGCGGCTAAAATAAAAAATAAAGCGCCTAATTGGAAAACAACTTCAAAGTTCATAGTACGAGAGAGAAGTAAAGAGAACGGGGACGTTACTGGCTTATGAGTAAAGAGCAACGCCAAGACGTAACGCTAAAATCCCAGTAAGTAGAGCCACGAAAAGGGCTACAAAAACATCACTATCTGTCAGTGGCATAATAAAAATCTTTTCCTAAAATTACAAAAAGACATCACCAGATTTCGTTAACGGAAACTGATCGATGCTTGCCAAACAAAAGCTAGAAGAAGGAATAGAACCGGAATAACGGGTAGTACATCGACAATAGGGTCAAATGGCGCGTATGCCTCCGGTAATTTTGCTAGTAAAAGTACCATAAAAGTTCTCCAACGATATGTGTTAAGACAAGAAGCAGTGCAGGCCGAGGAGGGCAAGCTTCTTCTTTGTCTCCAAAAGAAAATGTTCGATCGCGAAAAAGCGCGACTCCTCGATAGGGGGTTAAAAAGGAGCGACTCAGTCGACAAAATTACTTTTTTTAGTCTAACAAAAAGCTGCGAATAAAGGGAGAAAACCTTCCGTCTTTACTCTCCTACCTTTGAAAAAGGAGGATTGCCTCTGGCCGGACTTGAACCGGCACGCCCCGAAGGACGCCGCGACCTCAACGCGACATGACTACCAAATTCCATCACAGAGGCTTGGACGATCGGCATGGTGGGGATTGTCTTCGACGGCTTCGACGGTGCCGGGGATCACAGACCGAGGGTGTTTATAAAACCCCCTCGGATCTTTCGGTGAGCCCGCATAGGCCCACCGAAAGGGTCCTCAGAAAGGATTAACCCTTTTTAGTTGCTTTCGTTGCCGCAAATTCGTCTTTGTATGAAGCGATAGCGTCTTTTAAAAGACCTTCCGCTTCCGCGTTTAGTGCAGAAGTTGAAGCGATAATCTCGCCATATTTAGCGACACTTGTCGATAAGTAACGACGGAAGCCTTCAAGGAACGAACGTACGTCACCAACCGCTAATGAGTCTAAGTGGCCGTTTGTACCAGCATAGATAGAAGCAACTTGTTCTGCTACTGAAAGAGGCGATGCTTGCGCTTGTTTTAAAAGTTCACGAAGACGAGCCCCACGAGCCAGCTGGTTTTGCGTTGCTTGGTCTAGGTCAGAAGCGAATTGTGCAAAGGCCTCAAGTTCAGCGAATTGTGCAAGTTCAAGTTTTAACTTACCTGCAACTTGTTTCATCGCTTTAACTTGAGCAGCTGAACCTACACGTGATACCGAAATACCGACGTTGATCGCTGGACGAATACCTGAGTTGAAAATATCCGCTGATAGGAAGATTTGCCCGTCAGTAATCGAAATAACGTTTGTCGGAATGTAAGCAGAAACGTCACCTTCTTGTGTTTCAACAATAGGTAATGCTGTCATACTACCACCACCGAGGGCATCGCTCAGTTTCGCCGCACGTTCTAAAAGACGCGAGTGAAGATAGAAAACGTCTCCGGGGTATGCTTCACGACCTGGCGGACGACGAAGAAGAAGAGACATCTCACGGTATGCTTGCGCTTGTTTTGAAAGATCATCATAGATCGTCAGGGTGTGGCGGCCTGTGTACATGAAGTACTCAGCTAAGGCAGCACCTGTATACGGAGCAAGGTATTGCAGAGTCGCTGGTGTGTCAGCAGTCGCCGCAACGATGATTGTGTAGTCCATCGCACCGCGCTCAGAAAGCGAGTTTACTACTTGCGCAATTGATGATGCTTTTTGGCCGATAGCAACGTAAACACAAACAACGTCTTTTCCTTTTTGGTTTAAAATTGTGTCAATCGCAACCGCAGTTTTACCTGTTTGACGGTCACCAATGATTAACTCACGCTGTCCACGACCAATCGGAATCATCGCGTCGATCGCGATCAGCCCAGTTTGGAGCGGTTCATATACTGAACGACGTGCGATAATACCGGGAGCCGGTGACTCGATTAAACGGTTCTCTTTTGAAGCGATTGTACCTTTCCCGTCCATTGGACGAGCAAGTGGGTCAACAATACGACCAAGGTAGGCGTCACCAACCGGAATTTGCGCGATCTTCCCAGTAGCGCGAACTGAAGAACCTTCTTGGATTGAAAGACCTCGGCCCATAAGTACCGCACCAACGTTTTTTGTTTCAAGGTTTAGTGCAATACCGATTGTACCGTCTTCAAATTCAAGAAGTTCCCCAGCCATTACTTTTTCAAGTCCGTAAATACGTGCAATACCATCTCCGACTTGGAAAACAGTACCGACATTTACGACTTTAACTTCTTGGTTGTACTGTTCGATCTGTTGTCGAATAATACTACTAATCTCGTCAGGTCTAATTTTAACCATTCATAGACTCCTCTCATGTGACTCAAAAATCAGTACTACTCATTTTTGATAGATTGTATATGTTACCTAGCAGCTAGATCCGTCCCCCCTCAACCGGTCCAGTGATGGACCAAAAAAGGGATAAAGGTCCTTTAGCGAGGTGTGTAATTCGTGAATTGAACAACATTAAAGTTGTTCACAGATTCATGAAAAGTTGCATCAAGGCGTCGCGTTAATTTCTCACGAACTTTTGCAAGGGCAAGAGCGATGACGCGCTGTGATACCTGAGCAACCGCTTTTTGTTGTTGCAGAAGAAGAGTCTCTTCTTTCAGGGATTGAAGTCGTTCAGTATCAGCTTTTGTTTGAGCGGCAAACTGTGCACGTTCTTGATCAGCAGATGTGCGACCTTGTTGACGAATTGTTCCGGCTTTTTCTTTAGCCAAATCTAACTGCGATTGCGCAGTCGCAAGTTTCGCTTTCGCTTCTTGCGCACGCTGTTCCGCTTGTTGTAGAGCGTTGACAATCGATTGTCGACGGTTTTCAAGAAGCGAACGTAAAGCATCTCCAACGAAAGTAACTACAATTCCAACAACAACAGCCAAATTAATGATATTTGTCTCTAAAATGTTCCCATTGAAACCAAACCCTTCCCCGAGAGGAAGAGCAGCTAAGAGAATCTGATTATGCATACAAATCTCCCTACGTATGTTGTTCTTGTATGACGAGTTTATCGGGTGGGTGAGGTCATCGACCATCGCCACACCCCAACTTTAATATAAAGTTTTCGACAAGTCGGAATGCGAATCTTACGATGCGAAAGGGTTTGCGAATAATAAAGCAAGAGCAACAACAAGACCGTAGATTGTTAACGATTCCATGAAAGCGAAACTTAATAGAAGAGCACCACGGATTTTACCTTCAGCTTCAGGTTGACGAGCAATACCTTCAACAGCGTAACCAGCAGCAGTACCTTGACCCATACCAGGACCAATGGCAGCTAGGCCAACAGCAAGACCAGCAGCAATAACAGAAGCAGCAGCAACGATTGGGTTCATGATTCGTATCTCCAAATAGAATGATTAAATATATACTAACAAAAAGGCGAGTGAAGAGGATAATAGAAGCATCTCCTTTTTCTGCCGAAAAACCTCTTTTGGGGAAAGTTGTTCGAGCCACCTCTCGTTAGTGGGGCGGATTCCCGAGGAATCCAGTGGGGGGGTCATACAGATATGACGGCGCAAGGGGCCCGCGGATCGCGGTCTGCACGCCTTGAGTGAGGTCTTTGAAAAACCTTCTCAGGGATTTTTAGTGATGATCTTCGATAGATTCACCAATGTAGGCACCAGCTAGAGTCGAGAATACAAGGGCTTGGATCGCACTTGTAAACAGGCCTAAAAGCATGAGCGGAATCGGTACAACAAGAGGTACTAAAGCGATTAATACGCCTACAACTAATTCATCAGCGAGGATGTTCCCGAATAGACGGAAACTTAACGACAGAGGCTTCGTAAAGTCCTCTAAGACGTTAATCGGTAATAAGAAAGCCGCTGGTGAAATATAGCGTTTAAAGTAACCTAACCCCTTTTTACGGAAACCTGCGTAGAAGTAGGCAATCGACGTAAGCAGAGCCAGTGCAACTGTTGTATTAATATCGTTCGTCGGGGCCGCAAGTTCACCATTTGGAATCTCGATAAGACGCCACGGGATAAGAGCACCTGACCAGTTAGATACAAAGATAAACAGGAAAATCGTCCCTAAAAAAGGAACCCACGAGAGGTAGTCTTCTTCACCGATTTGGGTTTTAGCTAAATCACGGATAAATTCCGTGATGTATTCAGTTAAATTTTGTAACCCTTCTGGCGCTTGAACTTTTAAATTTGCATTTCCTAAAAATGACACCGCCGCAATGATACCTAAAACGATCCATGTCGTAATAAGTACTTGCCCGTGCACTTCATAGGGTCCAAGGTGCCAATAAAAATGTTGACCTACTGAAACTTCAGCAATATCGAACACGGAATTGGTATACATGGTTTTATACTACTCCAAAATATATACTTGATGTACAATGTAGTTTACACGACCAACCCCTCAATATGCGAATTCCATGCCACTTACTCGTCAACAAAAAGCCTATAAGGTGAACTTGCCGCCCCTCAGCCCGCAACATCGGGACGCCCTCTACGGCATGCTCCTCGGGAACGCCTGCGTCACCCGCTGCCGGGGACCTATCCACGCCTGTATCCAGTTCGACCAAAGCGCGAAGCAGGCTGCCTTCGTCGACCACCTCTTTCAGCTTTTTCGAGACTGGACCCGGTCGTACCACGGCCGCTCCTTTCGAACCTTCGCTCACCCGACCTTCACCGCCTTCGACGCGGCCTTCCACCCAGGGACGGGGTCATCGGGGACACGAGAGAGTGAAACGCAAGAAGACCTTTTCACTGCCATTTTGACTGTACAAAATAGAAAAAATGAACACTATTCATGAAAAATGAAACATATATCACTATTAATGCACATTAATCACTATTAATTAAAAATGTCCGAAAATGAAGTCGCTCGAAACCCAATAAACATAAGGAAAAAAGCGTGGTTCAATAGGTAGTAGTATACCACCGTAATAAGGGGTATGTGCGAGGTGTAATGAAGACACCGAGCTCTATAATGTTACATAGTTAGATATAGAATTATAAGAGTGATTAACATTGATATATGAATGATACATAGCGACATGAGAGCGGTGATACATTGAACGAGTCACACGGAACGGGCTTATACAGAAATAAAAGAAGATCTTAGAGTGAATGAGAAAGGACAAAAGCGTAACAAAACGACTCCGACTACCCTAAGACACCAGGAAGGCCGCTTGTAAGGGTAAACCTTGATTCAACCGCTTTCGGGTCGTATACTACAAAACAATACATAGCGCTATAAATCGTGCATATTGAATACGTATCACGTATGTGATAAGATCACGCTAAACCAATCTTGAAACATCTGCGAAGCCCTACGGACGAAGCCTTTCTCAAGTAAGTATAAAAGGAAAGAAAGACGAGTACAGTCCAACGACTGTCTAGGATAGCTTTCTATGCGCGATTATTAACTATCGATTTTTTAACAAGGAGTTTAGAATGTCTGGTTCTACAGGAGAACGCCCATTTTCAGATATTTTGACGAGTATTCGTTACTGGGTTATTCACAGTATTACAATCCCATCACTATTTATCGCTGGATGGCTTTTCGTAAGTACAGGTCTTGCATATGACGTCTTTGGTAGTCCTCGACCAAATGAGTATTTCACTGAAGATCGCCAAGAAACACCGCTTATTACTGACCGTTTTAACGCTCTTGACCAAGTGAAAAAGCTTTCTCAAGTCGATTAAATTTTAACCACACGTGTGCGTGCGTGCGGAGCCCGCCCTACGGAGAGCCCTTCGCAAGGGCTTGCAGGGCGGAGCCCTACGGCGTGTCCTTTTTTGATGCAATCGATACATTCATGACTACAAAACAAACGACTTATCCTATTTTTACTGTTCGATGGCTTGCGGTGCATGCCTTAGCCGTGCCAACAGTCTTCTTTTTAGGATCGATTACTGCTATGCAGTTTATTCAACGTTAGTACTTTTTTACGCTTGAACTTTTATGTCTACGCCAAACCCAAATAAACAATCTGTTGAATTAAACCGTACAAGTCTTTACTGGGGTTTATTATTAATTTTCGTACTTGCTGTACTTTTCTCGAGTTACATCTTTAACTAAGGGAACAACCCAACCCGCTCTTGTGATATCACTTCCGTAGGCCTATGGAGCCCGTGCGTGCGGAGCCCGCCCTACGGAAGCCCTACGGAGAGCCCTTCGGGGTGCGTAGCCCCTACGGAGCGGAGCGGGGCGTTTTGAAGACGTAGCAAGCTTTTCTATCTTCAAGGAGAAATACAAAAATGTCTAACACTGGAACTACTGGACGAATTCCGTTGTGGTTAGTTGGGACGGTCGTCGGTATCGCCGCGATCGGTCTGCTATCAATTTTCTTTTACGGATCTTACGTCGGCTTAGGATCTTCACTCTAACCTCTAAAACGCATTCTTAATCTATGATCTTCGCTTCCGCCCCGTCCCGAAGGGGCTACGCACTCCGAAAGCCTGTGCGTGCGGAGCCCGCCCTACGGGGCGGAAGCTCCCTACGAACGCACGCACTCATGTCGTTTTCGCCGCTATTTATCACATTACCGCTCGTCGTATTATTTGCGGTCTTGTCCGTGTTATTGATCGTGTGCTATTTCGAAAACCGTGAGCCATGACTCATGAAATAGAATGAAACAGTGCGGAGCCCGTGCGGAGCCCGTGCGGGGCAGGATTTGACCTGATTCGATCCGTGATGGGACCTTGCCGTCTTGACAGACGGTCAGATAACCCGTTTAATCTTTAGTGAAAAGGGTTTTTACCTCTTTCGAAGGCGTTCGTAGCCAAGTGGTAAGGCAATGGACTGTGACTCCATCATTCGCGGGTTCAAGTCCCGTCGTTCGCCAAAGACAAAAAGACAACAACTTGGCGACGCGCTCCGCAGGGCGGGCTCCGCACTCCGGAGGGGCTTCGCACGGCCTTCTTCGTCCCCAAGCGGGCGAACCAAGAAAAAAGGCATTGAGGCGCCAAAAAACTTTTATAAATCTCTCTATAAAAGCTATATAGTGCGGAGCGGGCTCGACAAAAAATAGAACCGGCCTTCGGTTGCGGTCCCCGACGTGAACGACCCGCAACCGAAGGCCGGTCTACGCACGCACACGGTTGTCCCACGTAGGTCAGGTTAAGGGAACGAAAAGCATGACGTTAAAAAGAAAAATAAAAAAGCGGATGATGGGACTCGAACCCACAACATTCGGTTTGGAAGACCGAGACTCTACCATTGAGCTACATCCGCTGGTCTGTGATGAAGGTTGGCCTATCGACGATGCGCTTTGAGCATGATCCGTCCAGACGTTTCTTTTGAAGGTGGTTGAGGTGCTGGGGCGGAAGGATTCGAACCTACGAATGGCGGAGTCAAAGTCCACTGCCTTACCACTTGGCGACGCCCCAAGATGCATTTTTGATGCTGATCTCTTGAGGAAAGTATCCCCCCTTTTTGGCCAGGTGTCAAGCAGGGCAGGGATCGTGCGAAGCCCTACGGAAGAGGCCGGGCTGGTCCCCACACCTCCTCAGATCTGACCACGCCCTTATTTTTATAATAGATTCAACCTTTACAAGCTTCCCATTTTGTGATAAGCTTTCTTATCAAAATACCTTACAAAATCGTTATCTTTTTTCTGAATTAATACGCTCATGAGAGGTTTCTTAACAAGACACTTTGCACCTCTTCCCGGCTCGAACCCCCTCCCAAGCCTCGAATCGATGCCATGTATCTTGCTTATAGAGGGCTTTTAGAAGCTAACTTGCCCCGTGATGCCGATAATAAGCGAGGCTCGTAAAGGAGGCTGATCCCTTTGTAGCAACCTGCCTACGAGGCTTCAGTTGGGAGGATCTTCGAGACCCCCTTTTTCCCCTTTTACGATTCGATATAACTCGACCTACTTACACCAATTTTGGAGATTTTTATGACACGACTCCCACCCCGCCCACGTAAGGTTAAACGGCTATTTGCATTAACAAAGCTTTGGGAAAAGCTTTGTCCCGGCGTTCCGGTCCCAACCCTTCCCTACAAGCCTCGTTTTATGAGCCAAGAGAGGGCTGACACCCTCTTTTTGGCTTTTCGAGTTCGACTTGTTCAAATCGCACAGTTTAAGGAGGACTTTCTCAATGGTCCTATTTTTGCTGGATGGCTTTTCTTCGGTCTACTGACCTACTATTTGACCCTTCGTGACACGTACCAAGACCAAATTTGGACATACGGTCTGCGTCGTGAACTACCGCGCATTGCTCACCAAATTCAAGAGCAAGACTTTACAACTCTGCAATACGTTACAGCCCCGACAGCCGTTGAGCGAGCTCGCCAACTGGGAACAAAGTTCTCTGAATCTGCAGAGAGTGCTAGCCCTTTGATTCAATTTTTAGAGACCCCATTTCTCAAACGTTTGGACATGTATCCGACGGTGGCATTGTTTGAGCTCACTCCCCAGTGGGCGAGTCTTCGCGGAGACAACTACATAACAACACGCGTTACTGGTAAGCGTCGTCGACTCGCCTCTCGTTCTCGTGTGACAAACAAACGATTTACTCGTAAATTCAGTCTTCGAAAACGCAATGCGATTCCGGTTACACGCACTTTCTCGACGATTAACTCGTTTGAGTATAAGCCACTTTCCCACGTCGACCCATTGTTCAAGGATCGGCTGCAGTACGATCTAGCGGATGAGGTTCCTACACGCCTCGATGATGCTTTTGGGCTGAAGGCCGGTCTTACGCCGATCCATTCCGACAGACAAATTCGACCGTTCCGATTCCCGATCGGCTTCTTTAACCGCGATACGAAGGTGGTCACAGGCCCTCGTAGTGGCCCGACTGTGACTGCCAACTCGAGCCTATTAGCCTTTCAAAAGACGCCTGATTCGGCTCGCCGACGAGCTTTGCTTTTCGGCATTCCAACAGCGGAAGTCTCAAGCCCCCAAAACCATCTTCCGGAATCGATGGTGGAATATCTTCCCCAAGAACAGAGCCGTGCCTCGAAACTCGCCGGCCTTTTGGGTTTTTCCGGCCCGGCCCGGAAGGTTGATTTTGACATCCCGTTGGCACCTGCTGCGGTACCTTCGAAGAATTTACGCTCTTTCCATGCTCTGGATCGTCGCGCTTTAATCGCCCTCGATAAAGGCCTCTCAGACAAGATGGTCCAGCCTTCTTTCGACGTATTCTTCGACCGACTGGATCATCGGGAAAGAGAACAGGCCTCAACGCTCTATGCCCATGCGCGCTATGCTCACATGCTCGGCTTCTCACCATCCCACCCTCTCCACCAAAAGTCATGGTTTTTCGACCTTGCGGGCCTCACTCCCGAAGAGGCGCGTATGCGAAAACCAGATCCACTTCCCGAACCACCAAAAGCCCCGTTCGGGTATGAGGACTATCGTGGTGCCCGTCGCCCTCACTTCCCGAAAAGGGCTGAGAGCGGTCCGCTCGTGTCGGCTACACGAGCTGGCGTCTTTCCTACGCAACCAGCGACTACGCGCGCCTTTGTGAAGGCTTTAAAGAGCTATCGCGACGAATTGGTTATCTACCGTAAGCAAAAATTAGCTTTCCAAGCAGCTGAACGTGACTTCGCTCGCGTGGAGCAAAAGGCGCAGGATCTTCGTCATTTTTGGGATGAGCAGTTACCACAAGCACTCCTTGACCATATCAAAAAACTACCTCCAGCTAAACCAACCCGCCCGACGAAGGGTGGCTTATTCGCCAAAGCGAAAAGCAAGCCACTTTTTGGGGACTGGAGCCGAGGTCAGCTTGACTGGTTTGCCCACCTCCCAGTGACACAATACGACTGGTATCAGCTTACACGCGACCTCAAAGTGCGTCTTGAACCAGAGGATGAACCATTCACACGTATTCCCTTAACAATCGAGGATACGCGAGCTCTTATTCGACGTCTTTTTATGTCGAACTTCACGCAACCCCGTCACTTACAGGTCGGTCATTTAAAAGCGAGATTCGTGCATTTACTCGGTCGAGTGGTTGAGAAAAACGAGCTCGATGCTATTGAAAGACGGGGTCTTCGTGATTTCTATCGACGCCTACGACGTTTTGGTCTTTCAAGCGGGCCGATGGTGACGATGAGAGGCCGATTATGGCCACGCCGAGGTTCTTATAAATCCGTGCCGGCTGCCTGGCGTATCGCCCAGCGTACGGGGACACCGTCAAGCCAGCATAATATCTTGAACGATCGTCGATTCTATCCCCCAATTATCGATTGGATGGACAAGACTTTTACCAAAAATATCAGCAGCTATGTCATGCCATTGCCTAAAGGGGTGGAGTTCCATTGGGCCCTCCATGCCCACGACCTTGCTGTCCGTTCGCAGACGACCCAGGACTTTATCGATGCGATCGCCCCACAGCTCGAGAAGATCAATCCCCGCTATCGTGACTTGATCGATCCTGTGAGAGGTGGACGCGGTGCAGAGCAACGTGCAGAGCAACTCCGCGATGCCGTCTACGAACAAACCAGTGCTTACCTACGCGCCGTTGAATATTGCGACCTTCGCAACACGACACGAGACTCTGGACCTGGTTGGGACTTTTTAGATCGACTAGTAGCTGTGACGAACCTACGACGCCTTTCAAATGACCTTGCTCGACTGATTCGCGAGCAAGGCTCGCTCGCTGCCGTGAGCAGCTATCGCAACAATTGGCGCCCGCAACCTGGCATGAACGGCTTCCTTTTCCCGGATACAGATCGCGAAAGACTGACGCGTCAGATTTTGATGTCGAAGTTCCGTTATAATCTCGCGACGCGTTCGCTTTGGGAAGGGTTTCAAGCTCTTACAAGTGTTCGACCTTTAGAGGTTCGGCTTCTTCCCGGCTACCGCCTATTCGTTTCTCGAAGTCTCCCTGACTTTAGCCGTCCAGGAGCAATCGACTATCGTCCAGTGAACATTTTTCCAACATATGAGGACTCGCGTCAATCGTCGGTGCTCCCATCTTACGATGACTTAAAGAAACACTACCCGGACCTTGATGTTTCATTTTTACCCGCTCCCCCAAAACCACGACTTCTCAAAGAGCTTGCCGATTGGGATGACGATGGTGAGTACCCCGTGACTATCGGTGTTGGGCCCTACCCGAGCTATTTCGACTACTCGACAACTCTGGCACGCCGAAATGGGGATGTCGATACAAGGCCCTCTGTCCTTCATATGGTCCAGAACTACTACTTAGGTGCACAAAACTGGATTAAAGACATGCCACGTAACTTCTTCGGTTTCCAAGGGTTTACCTACGGTGATCGTACTGACTCATTCATTCGTAAGGTGCAACGTGACCGCATTAAGGCCTTCTCATCAAAGGCTGAGCGGCATCTCTTCGCTGGCCCGGATACAGGACCTCGCTTGCCTACTCAACTTGAGGATGGTACGCGACGCCAGCAAACGACACCTCGCAAGGTGGTGGAAAAAGAAAGCTATGGACGTTTCTTCAACGCGCATCCATATTTTCTAACAAAACACCAGGCTTTTCTTGAGGCCTACCCGATCCTGACCCTTCCCCAACTATCGATGGACGAGTGGCACCACGTCTTTAAGACGAGCCTTGAATCGACCCGCCGAACGGGCGAAACGGTGCTCAGCTTGGACATTCCGCCAATTACACCGGTGACCTACCAACGCCCTAACGCCTTTGAGGGACAGATTCACGTAGATCTGCTCGCAAGTCCTGAGAAGCAACGTTCGCAAGCTCTGGCACAAATTCTGCTACTAGCTTCTGAGTCGCGACTCGGCGCTCTCAATATGCCCGATTACCTCAACCCTCGCGGCTTACAAGCCGCGATCCCGTCGCCATCGTCGGGAACAGTTCGTCGTATTTTACCGATTGTTTGGCACTACCCGATCCGGCCTTTGATGGCCCTCAAAACAGAGGCCTCAGTCCTACGCCCTCCCGCGCAACGACGTGTTCGTAAGAATGTGGCCGTGACGTGGAAGAGCGCCGACGCCTTTATCGGGCGTCGAAGAGTCGAAGGCGATCCTTTGGCGCAACTCTTCTACACCCTCACTTCGACTCGTGCAAGCGCTATCTACGAGAACGTAAAGACACGACCGAACGCGCTGACTGAAAGATTTTACGAACCCGTGACGGTTTACTCCTTTTTGATCCTCTCCCAGTTTCTCTTCGTGCCTATCGTGATCCAATTAACGAAGTGGTTGGGCTATTTTGTTGTTCGTGATTTTTACATTGAACTTCACTATCGTGTTTACTCGATTCCGCTCTTTAAAGAAGACCCTTACGTCGTGAGTGCCCTCAGAAAAAGTCTTCGTACTTGTTACCACTGGACCGGACAAATCCCATATGAACCTTTCCGTATCTTTACGGGCATCAAACGACGTTTTACGGATATCGTCGGAATCGAGCCAGACGTCCTTTGTCGTTCGGCGGAAATCTCTCTCAGCTTACGTAACAGAGGGCGCGGTGGTCCGGCATCACCAAAAGGTATTCTTCTTTACGGGCCTCCAGGAAACGGGAAAACTTTCCTCGTGCAAGCGATTGCCGGGGAGGCCGAAGTGCCTTTGATCGCCCTCACAACATCGGAGTTATTAGACCGAAACAAGCATGAAACTTCCGTGGAGGGTCTTGTTGACGCCTTTAAACTCGCCTTAAAGATGGCACCGTGTGTTCTCTTTATCGACGAGATCGATGGTCTTGGTATGAAACGCTCGTCGATGATGCAACACCAAGCGGAAGCGCCTAACCCGGGAGCCGGTTTATGGCCGTTTGTTCGCACACTACCTCCACGCATCACTAAACCATTCGGCAAACGAGGGGTGGCTGAAAGGGTGGTTGCTGCTGCTTATGCCGATCCAATTCGTGCACGAAAAGAGCTGCGTGAGCGCTCAATCGAGGGTTTACTGGACCGTAGACGCTATAACATCGATACAGAAGATGACTACCAATTCGAGTACTCAATCTTCGACACTCCAGAACCGCGGAAGGCTCCTTCACCCGTCGCTTCCGCGCGCGTTGCCCTTGTGACGGCTTTCCTATCTCTTATGGATAATCTCCGGCCCCAAGACGGGATTGTGGTGATCGGAGCGACGAACCGTATCTCGGTTCTTGACCCGGCGGTTCGTCGCTATGGGCGTTTAGACAGGCATATTCCGATCTACGCCCCGACGGAGGAGCGTCGTTCTGAACTGCTGCGTTTCTTCACTTCGGGACTAGGTCTACAGGAGTCAATCCCTTGGGATTATATGGTTGATCGTACTCGCGCCTACAGTGTTTCGGATCTGGAAACAATGGTCAACCAATCGGCGATGATCGCCATCGTGCGGGGCCAGAAACACACTTTAGATAGTCTAGAGGAGTCGCTTGAGGCAACTACACGTCATCGCCATATCCGCGAAAATCGTGTTCCTTACCCGATTGTGAAACGTGTTCCACCCCATGACCCTTTATTCTTTGTCCGTATCGGGTACTACCAGGCGAGTCGTGCCCTTGTGCATAATATTCTCCCAGATCACCCGTCGCTTCCTTTTGTGCAACTCCAACTCGAGCCCTTCGTTCCAGAAGTTCCAATCCCCAAGCTCATCCATCGTGCTTACACGCTACAAGATTTAGAAGACCGCCTCACTGCCATGCTGGCTGGAAAGGCCGGCGAGTGTTTACTCCTCTACGGTTCGCCGTTTAAGACCCAAGAAGAGATCAACGAGCGTCAACTGCTCGAGTCGGATCTTGGTGGTGAGGAGCTTACCTATGCAGTTGACCTTGCCTACGCTATCGTTGACCAGTGGCTGCTTATTGACGATTTCACCCTACCAATCCGTCAGGCTTTAAAACTTCGCGAAGGGGAAAACAAGGACATGTTCTTTGAGCCAGGGGGTGATGTGGGACGACCTCACTTTATTCTCAATAATCTTCAATACGTTGAAAAGCAGCACGCCCGTTTGACGCAAATGCAAACGTCGATGTTTGATCGACGAGATCGTGTTCATAACGACTATACCCATACACTACGTTGGTTGGCGGAAACAAAGGCCGCGATGAACCTTACTCCTGAGCATTTTGTCAAATGGTCGGCTCTTTTTACGCGCAACCCCTTCGAACGTAATATGTGGGAGCCTGTCGAGCAGTATTACGCAACACGCCCGCACTTTAAAGTGATTGACTCATCAGCCTCGAAGTCAAGCTCGAACGACAAGCTAACGGAGGTAAAGGTATACCCGACTTACCCAGATCTTGCCTATATCGACCGTGACTATTTGATGCAAGCGCTTATGTTCAAGTGTTTTAATAACGCCTTAGAGCTTTTAGACAAACACCGTCGAGTTGTTGAGCAAATGGCTGACCATTTAATCCACAAGAAGAAGCTTCGCTCTTTTGAGATGCACGCCTACATTCAGCCTTACATGGACGAACTTCGCACAGTTCAACCAGAGACGAAGGTGAGAAACGTGCCAAACAAAGGCGACGTCCCTGACCTGCGCAAACAGCCCGATAGTCGTCTGCAAACGATTAACGGCCGTGTCCATCTCGTGATCGACCAGTCTTGGGGTCCTGAGTCGCGTAAACCGGGGACGAGGTCTATCCCGCTTCAAGCCTTTTCAGAGCCGAGAAGTCGTGATGTTTATTCCGACGAGCCGATCCCTTCAATCACCTTTGACGTGTGGCGAAAACCGGTTCAAGAACGCGACTTTTTAAAGCGGATTGAAGATCGTCTTCGTACTCGTCGTCAAAATTACGCGAAGGGCTACGACGAGGTTCGTATGCTGTACGAGGAGGCCTTCAAAATGCGAATGGAGGAGATCGAACGCGCGGCTAATCGTCGCGAGGTGGAGGAAAGCCTCATGACAGATCTGTTACTTTCAATGGTTCCGCCCCTGGAAGCCTTTATCCGCCGATCTGGCGGTCCAGGCCAAGGGACGGGCATGGGGACGGGTTTCTAATCCCCCGATTGCTGCAACTATTGGATAGGTCGAGGGTGGCTTATTTCGCCCCGTTTTCGCCGACCACTTTAAAAAAGTCTTTATGAAGTACGGGGCGCCTCGGGAGCCTACGAATTGTTTATTGTGTAACTTCTGAGCGACTGCTTTTTGGCCCTTAAGGAGGCGGTGATTCGTCCTGTGCCGCAGTTCGCTAGGCGTTACGAGGCGCCGCCATCTTCCCGCTACCGGCGCGGAAAAGAAAAATGACTCTTGTTTGAAATATAGGCTATACTAATTATATAATTAGGATTGCCCTTATCGACGTCACTGTGACGCAATCTTCACACTTCTCGAAAGAAGGAGTAATTGACCGTCATGTGCTTTGGCAAGATATAATTCTTGCGTTCTTTGGATATCGAATTTTATGACTCTTATTTTCCAACTCACTTTATTTGCATTCATTGCTTTATCATTTCTTTTAGTAGTGGGTGTACCTGTTGTTTTTGCTTCACCAAATGGTTGGGTTGAAAACAAAGGCACTGTTTTCTCAGGTCTTGGATTATGGCTTCTTCTAGTTCTTGTAGTAGGTGTTTTAAACTCATTTGTCGTTTAATTCCCGGTGTCATAGCCCTCTCTAAACCCCCTCATTGATGTGTTCTCGGACTTGCTCCCGCGGTTTGGGAGAACGCGTCAACGCTGTGATCATTTTTGATACAAGCGGTACAAGATTAAATATGCCAGGAAGCAGGCTTGAACTGCTGACACGAGGATTTTCAGTCCTCTGCTCTACCAACTGAGCTATCCCGGCGGATTATAAGGGGTCTACGGACAAATCCTTAATTGCTATTTACTATTGTACCAGTATCGGTAAATAAACCGCAAGGGGCAGGGTAGAGATACGGTGTTTTTGGTTTCTAAACACCCATCGGCATTGGTTATCGGCATCGCTATTCCAGCCGCACCTACTGATAAACAAGACTAATGACGATCGATCTAAGAGATTGGAGAAAAGGACTTGCCTTTTCGGGACTACAACTACCGAAGAGCGTAAAGCTTATCTCCGGTAGTCCCGCAACGGCCTAGATTTCCAACCTGTCTTTGACCTTCCATAGGCTCTGTTCAAAACGATCCACAGATCGTTAACAAAACGTGTGTACCCGTTCGCTGCATACCTGTTTCATTTCCGGAGGCTTTTACCATGTTAATTATCGCGTTAAAACAACTCTTTACCCTTCACTTCTGGCAAGAAGTTGTTCGTCACATTTTACTGATCTTTACTTTTGGCTTCTGGAAAGCGCTATTTCAATTTCTATTCTCCTTTAGATTCATTCTTACGCTCTTCATCTTTCTTGTCGTGACTCTCCAGACTCCGGAGTCGTCTTCCTCGTCAAACTGGCTGACAAAGACAATCTCGAATTCAGAGCGTCTTGGGACTTTTCTCACGACGCGACGACTGGTTTTTTTAACCTCAGTCGTGTCGATTCTTCTCTTTCTCGGTTCTATTTTTTATGTACCGAAGTTGGCGTTGACGCCTTCTTCCGCTCTTTCTGGTAAAGAGCCGAGTATTACTTACCAACAATCGAAGAGCCCTCGACCAATAGGTCTCTGGGAGCAAGGTGCAGAGGCGGAACAAGGCAGTGCCCGACTGACTTCCGAGAAAAAGAGCCCCGAAAACCGCGAAAGAAGGGGAGGCTAGGGTTCGGGAACGTTTCGTTCTCTCTGCGGTAAAAGCCCCGTGGATGCAGGCCCCCCTTTTTAACCCTTTTTGCGGCTCCTTGAACCGCACGCCTTTACCTGAGCAGGATGTCTTTCCTTTTGAAACGAGCTCTGCGAGCCTTTTTGATCTCGAAGGATCCTATCTGGCGTGGAGTCCGCCGAATTTTCCTCCGAGCGGGTGCGGCGCTCTTCGCACCCACCGTCTTTAATCGTTTTGAGAAAGCTCCCATGTCTCTTTTTCTTGTACGAGTGGCAAAGAGGGTGGGCTCTTACCGGGTTTCACGCCCTTTGCTCGATTTCACGCGTAGCGAAGTGACCTTTTCAAGGCTCTAGAAGCCGTGCCCATTTCGGTCGACACCACAACTCGTTTAGGCGGATCGAGCCGTTCTCAGATTCGTTATTTGCTGGTTCCTTTTCTGCGGCAACTCGGCTTTCATTCGCTCGAAGATACCCTTCCTTTAGTGGATGGACTGAATGAGTTGACCGGGACTCGAACCCGGAACTAATCGGTTAAAAGCCGAATACTCTACCATTGAGTTATCAACCCAAGCAAAAGGGCTTCTTACGCCTTCACGTTTTGATATGTTTTATTGCTCTTGTTTTATTTCATCTTACGCGGTTGACGCCTTTTTTGCAACTATTTTCGAAAAAGGCCCCGAAAACCAGGAGCCCTCTTTCGGAACATCAAAGGGGTATACATTTTTCTAAAATGTGATATACTCAATTTGCTTGAGACTCTTCTTGACTCATTGGATCTTCTCTTCAGAGAAAGACATTCTCTCTATTATCGCCCTTTTTAACATTTATCTACATTATGGCTGTTCCTAAAAAACGTTTATCGAAATCGAAAACACAATTACGCAAAACAAAATGGAGAGAAAAGGCGCTCGAGCAGGCTAAAAAAGCCTTTGCGCGTGCCTTATCTGAATTCCAAAAACGCCCTACCCAGGAAGGCGAATAATCACCGTTCTCTAACTTTTTCTATGGCCCTTGTTTCGAAACTGCGACAACAATTCAACCAATGGTCTTCTCTTGGATGGGTACCCGATCTGCAAAAGGTGAAGATTCCTTGGATCTGGATTGGTGTACTAAGCTATCTAGGCTTTGTTTTAGTCTTACCGATTAGTGTCTTAATCCTCCACGCGACGAAGGCCCTTTTCGTCGATTTTTGGCGGCTTGCAACTTCGGCTAAGGCCTTATCCGCCTATCAAGTAACCCTCTCCCTTGCCTTCTTTGCGGCCCTGGTCAACGGCCTTTTTGGCTTTCTCGTTGCCTGGGTACTAGTTCGTTATAGTTTTCCGGGCAAAAAATTGGTAGATTCGGTTGTTGATTTCCCCTTCGCCTTGCCGACCTCGGTCGCCGGTCTGACCTTAATGACGATTTATAACCCAAACGGGTGGATCGGGCGTTGGGCGGCGAAGGTCGGCATTTCTTTAATGTATAATCGAACAGGGATCGCTTTAGCCATGCTTTTCGTCTCCTTTCCTTTTGTTGTTCGCACTGTGCAACCTGTTTTACAGGCCCTAGATAAGGAGCTCGAAGAGGCGTCGTGGACCTTGGGGGCGTCGCCTTGGCGTACCTTTTGGAGAGTTATTTTTCCACCAGTATTTCCGTCGTTTTTAACCGGTATGACCTTGGCCTTTTCTCGCGCCTTAGGGGAGTATGGAGCTGTCGTCGTTGTATCCTCGAACATGCCTTATAACGATTTATTGGTGTCGGTTTTGATCTTTCAAAATTTAGAACAATATGAACACCTTACGGCAACAGTTATTGGAACGGTCTTTTTGTTTTTAGCTGGAATAATCCTCCTTGCGGTGAATTGGTTCCAATCCCGCTATCGAAAGTTACGTCTCTAATACTGATCGAATACTGAGCGGGTCTTCATGGAAAGACCCGCTACGTGGACCTACCTAAAACCACGACCGCCTTTATTTGTTTTGGAGAAAACTTTTTATGTCTTTTGTTACTGCCGCCAGAGACTATGTTGACTGGGTCAATGCCCACGCTGACACATTCCATAATACCCTTGCAAGTGAGATTACGTTCGCGGCCTTTACAAAGGCAACTTTTGTATACCTTTGTCAGAGCGCTAAAAACGTCCTCGTCTACATCCTTACGCTGCAATGGTTGCGCGATCTCGCTTATTTGCCAGTTCTTATTCCCGATTTTACCTTTGATGTTTTTCGGACGGTTCTCGTAAAGTATCAACGACTACTACCTGTGACAACCTCGGCCATGACCTTCTCGGCCGGGCTACCGACTTTGGTGCAGAATAAATTCGTCGTCGGCCTTCTTAATAGCTTTTTTGCTTCCCTTCCTTTCACTTTCGCCCATTTGCTCAGCGCCCGCCAGCTCTACGTGAACGGGTGGCGAGCTTCGGTTGCAACTAACGCAGGTATTATTGTCGGTCATGTTTTCTTCTTGGCCGCAATTCTCTTTGGATGGCGCCCGGTTCTAATGCCGTGGCTGCAAGCCGAGTGGGGAACTTATGTGATCGCTTTGGCGGTGACCTACTATACGGCCAAGTCCGCCTTTGGCCGAAATGCCTTTAAACAAATCATGACGCCTGCTGGTTTAGCAAAAACGGCCGGTGTCGGCTTTCTATTAGCTTTTTGTGACCAAGGTGTTTTGTTTAAGTACCTGAGCACCTTTACGTTTGGTCTCGAACCGACTTATCTGGAGCCGCTGACTGGAACGGCCTCATCTCTCACGCAAGCCCACCTTCTCTACCTCGCTGGTTTCTTGCTCGGCAGTATTCTTTTTACATCCTTCTTTCTTTGGTTGGCTATTCTTCTACGGGATGCAATTACTGAGTGGTCTTTGATTACCTTTTTCCGGTTCAACGCCCGTGTAAACACCTTTAGCAAAGTCGCGCTTACTGCCCTCCTGTGCACGAGTTTTTCTTTTTATGGACTTGAATACCTGTGTACGAAGCCACTCGGTTTCGTACCCTACGACCGCGCCCTTATGCCAGGTCTACTTCAGACCAATACCTACGAAGACCTTCTGATTCGAAAGTACGGGGTGCCCCCGCTTTCCATTGCTCGTTTCGTGGTGCCCGATAAGTCGAACCCTTACGAGAAGGGTGTAAAGACGGTGACGCGTGAGAAGTTTGGTACAAAACGTTTCCCGATTGTCGCTGATATGGATTTGGCCCCTTTTGATCGAGGTACTTACTTCCGTCGAGCGATGGGTTCTCGTGCCGACACGAAAACCTACGAGGATAACCGTCTTCCCGCTTCCGCGATCTATGAGTCGCGTTTTTTACGCCAACCTCGACCATCTATTGCCTGGGTCGAGTGGGCCAAAAAGAAATGGGGGACCGGTGAACGTCTTGGCGAACAACTCGCCCGTATGATCGGTTTTACGGATGAACCGCCCCCATCCCCGGTTAAGAAAAAGTTGTCACGTGATGACGAAATCGACGCGGATCTACGCGAGCAAGCAATTGTCCATGTGGGTGCCCTTTTGAGCCGAATCGACGGCAAAGGCCTGTCGCAAGACTTCGGCCAATTTAAGGTCTTTTCAAACGTGACTCTTCCTTTCGACCCATACGGACTCGAACCCACACCCGAGCAAAGTGACATTTTACGTGAACTGGATGAGATCCTCAACCAGCCGAAGCCGGAGGTCGCTTGGGAGTGGCGTCAATGGACGGCGATCGAGAACCTTATCACACGTTACGAACAAACAATGTACCGTCTCCCCGTGCTGGCAGATTCGGCGGACGGATGGGAGGAGGTTCAGTTGAGGGAGGGTTCAGAAGACGCTCCACCACTTGATGATGCTCCCCTATTGTCGCGTTTTTCTCTGTGGGATGCTCTGAATAAGGAATACTTTATCTTAAAGAAGACCGACAAGTTCGAACTACGCATTAAAGCCGGCCTCGAGGGTAACGAAGATCAAGATAAGCTCGACCGAAGAACGAAGTTGAACTTGACTATTTGGCCTGACCTTTTATCGAGTTTCTACGAAAAGGTCCCTAAACGGATGATCGGTCAGCGCACCATCAATCGCTTGCTTCGCGAGGATCCTTCAGTAAGGATCCTGTTCCGTTGGGATATCGATAGCTTTTTAAGCCGTCAGCCGAAAGGGCACTTGCTCTCGTCGAAGGAGGAGGCTGAACTCTTCTTTAAACGCGTCATGCTGAAAAACCTCATCCAGACAAAAAGACAAAAACGCAAGCTGATGTTGACGAACCCTGAATTGGCGTACAACTATAAGGGCGGTAAGAGCTTCGCCTCAAATGTTTACAACCACCAATTTAACGGAACCTATAAGGTTGTTCGTCAATTACTGCGTATGGACTTAGACCCTGTAACCAATGTCCAGTCGGCCCGAGTTACGAAATTTGACATGCCACTCTTTACTGAAGGCAAGGATAAGATGGTGAGTGTCCACGAAGAGCTCTTCCCACGACTCACTCGGAAAAAGTACAATCGCCGTAATGAGGAACCACCGAAGAATAAGCAATCATCACGTCTTCGTTATAGAGGGCGCCATCGCCGACATGCGAAAGTTCCTCCGTTCTATGCTGGATGGGATGAGGATCGTCGTGCCTTCGTTTTAACAAACCGATTTCTTCCGACTCGAGTCTCTTCCCGTGCGATGCGAGTGAACGAGAACTATCCTGAATTCACCCCTTTCAGTGCTATGGAAACGTCTTCGGCGAAAAAGTCGAAAAAGTTGAAATCGAATGTTAAACGTATCGCCTTTACAACTTGGCCGATTCCTCAAAAAATTGCCGACGATGTTCTGTTATCCTACGTTCATCCAAATGCTTTTCTGGCGGATTCAGCTAATCGCCACCGTGTCCTTCCACGCAAAATCGGGAAGGCTCGTAAGACGACGAACGAGCGTCAACTATTCCGAGACGTTCGCAGTCAGCGTAGTTTGATTCGCTTCTTTATTCCGGAAATCGACTTCCGGCCAATCGAAATCGCCTATCAAGAAATGGATTTCCCGGGTATGCTCTCGCTCAAGTGGGTGAGACGTGAGGCGAATCGCCGTATTCGCGAACTCGACAACGTAGGTCCACCAGATGAGCCGCAGTATCTCTCGCTGGAACGTTGGCCGTCTGGTTTTATCGTTCCCGTGAAAGGCGGTAATATTTGGTGGCCCGAGGGTAAACCGCTCGCACCTTTTGCCGATAGTGGTGGCTATATTTGGCCTGGCCACGAACGACTAAAAATCAAGGTTGACCGTTTCTTTCCGAAGTGGATGCAGCCGTTCTTGAACGAGAATGATCGCCGAGACTTGCTCGCGAGTGACTGGCGAGACTTTGTTGCCCGTCTAAAAGGGGAGGACGACTAGGCGGGAGGGTCGCAGGTCGACTACTGACCTCACCCGTTATACGTTTTTCACGATCACCGGGCCAAAAAAAGGGGCCCGGTGATCGTGAAAAGCCGCAACCCATGCACGCCAACGGTGGTGCTCTCAAGGGACGACGCGTATTTATGGCGTATAAACACCACCGTTGGCGTGAATAAAGGGCTTCTTTTTTGGCGGTCTGGCTTGAGATCGGCTATTATAAAGATTTGAGAAGAGAATTTTCTTACTAGATCCAAAAATTATTTATGATGGAAGCTTGTACTCGCCAATGGCGCGCTGCATTTATTGCTCCGGTACTTGCCCTGGCATGTATCTTTGCCGGTCCACTTGAGCCGGCCCAGGCTTATCCCGTTTTTGCTCAGCAAAACTACAAAACACCTCGTGAAGCGAACGGTCGTCTTGTTTGTGCTAACTGCCACTTAGCGCAAAAACCGGTTGAAATCGAAGTGCCGCAATCGGTTCTTCCCGACACCGTTTTTGAAGCTGTTTTAAACATTCCTTATGACCAACAAGTAACGCAGGTTCTTGGTAACGGTAAAAAGGGCGGTTTAAACGTTGGCGCGGTTTTAATTCTCCCTGAAGGTTTTAGCCTTGCCCCGGCTGACCGCGTTCCCGAAGAGATGAAAGCAAAAGTAGGTAAACTCTTCTACTCCCCTTACTCGGAAAACCAGAAAAACATCCTTGTTGTTGGTCCGGTTCCAGGTAAAAAGTATAGTAAAATGGTTGTCCCTATTTTATCCCCCGACCCGACAAAGGACAAATCGGTTTCTTACTTAAAGTACCCGATTTACTTTGGTGGTAACCGTGGTCGTGGTCAACTCTACCCAGACGGTTCGAAGAGTAACAACACGGTCTACACAGCTCCTGCAGCTGGTACGATCACACAGATCGCACCAAACTCGGAAAAAGGCGGCTTCTCGATCACTGTTGAGAAGTCTAACGGCGAGAAAGCTGTTGAAATCGTACCTGCTGGCCCTAATTTAATTGTTAAAGAAGGTCAGAAAGTGTCGGCGGATCAGCCTCTGACAGTTAACCCGAACGTTGGTGGTTTCGGTCAAGAAGAAACGGAAATTGTTTTACAAAACCCCGCGCGTATTCAAGGCCTCTTCGTCTTTTTCTCGTTCGTCGTGCTCACACAAGTTTTCTTAGTTCTGAAGAAAAAACAGTACGAAAAAGTACAACTTTCAGAAATGAACTTCTAACTTGCCCCGTCTGACTCCCCCGCGAACGGGGAGGGGACGAGTGCTCCACCTCAAGGCAGTCGTCAATGATACGCGTCAAGCATGGCGTCAAGCAAGTCACAAACAGGAGGGAGTCAAAGCGCCCCCTCCTGTTTGTGCTCTTTTGCCGGCCTTCGAAGGCCCCGATCGCCCCTCATACATACCTCTATCCATGGAAGTCGAGAGTGTATCTATGTTCGTTGTCCCATCACCCGTGGTGCGGGTTCACCACCATCGGCGCCCTTCCCCAATCTTCAACATCGTCGACCACGACCTTGGGCGGGGCAAGGGGCGGGGACTAGCCACACCGTCTAAAGCGTGCTATACTTTTTTTTAGCTGCGCCAGTGCGGTCATATCATCACTCCACCCAGAAGATAAGGGTAGGAGAGCGCGTCACGCTTGACGGCTTGTCGCCTTGCGGGCTATTAGTTCAGTGGTAGAACGCACCCCTGATAAGGGTGAGGTCACTAGTTCAAGTCTAGTATAGCCCACCATCAAAAAGAGTGATGGCAATGGGGGTATAGCTCAGCTGGTAGAGCGCTGTCCTTGCACGGCAGATGTCAGCGGTTCGAGTCCGCTTACCTCCACCACACGCTGTTATAATTGAGTTTCCCATTCTCAAATAACGTGTGAACTTTGTATTCAAAAGATCCATGCTTGTCGCTAGCAGCCTCCTTGGCAATAACATTGGCAATGGCCCTGGTAACGAACTTGACAATCTTTCGTATTCAAGGTAGATTGAAAGATGGAAGGTCAAATAATTTAAGGCTTATGAAGGATACCTAGCCATTCAGAGACGATGAAGGGCGTTGACACCGACGAAATGCTTCGAGGAGCTGGAATCAAGCTATGAGCCGGAGATTCCCGAATGGGGCAACCTGTAATACCTTCTTTTTGAATTCATAGAATTGAAGGAGACAACCCGGTGAATTGAAACATCTTAGTAGCCGGAGGAGAAGAAAGCAAACGCGATTCCCTGAGTAGCGGCGAGCGAAATGGGAACAGCCTAAACCGCCATATGGTTTCATATGGCGGGGTCGTGGGAAAAAGGAGAAGGTAACTTCAACACAATTGAGGTCATTTTAGATAAAGTAGCTGAATCCTACACCATAGAGGGTGAAAGTCCCGTCATCGAAAAAGTGACCCATGTGTCTTTTTATCCCGAGTAGCATGGGACACGTGAAATCCCGTGTGAATCAGCGAGGACCACCTCGTAAGGCTAAATACTCCTGAATGAGCGATAGTGAACAAGTACCGCGAGGGAAAGGTGAAAGAGAACCCTTAACAGGGAGTGAAATAGAACATGAAATCATAAGCTGACAAGCTGTAGGAGAGTTTTTAAACTTGACTGCGTGCCTTTGGAAGAATGAGCCGGCGACTCGTAGGCAGTGGCTGGTTAAGGAAGCACAATCCGTAGCCCGAGCGAAAGCAAGTCTGAATAGGGCGATCATGGTCACTGTTTACGGACCCGAACCCAGGCGATCTAACCATGGCCAGACTGAATTGTAGGTAACACTTCATGGAGGGTCGAACCCATCGATGTTGAAAAATCGTGGGATGAGTTGTGGTTAGTGGTGAAATTCCAATCGGGCCTGGATCTAGCTGGTTCTCTCCGAAATGCGTTGAGGCGCAGCCGGCGACAATGATCTGTCTAGGGGTAAAGCACTGTTTCGGTGCGGGCTTCGAAAGAGGTACCAAATCGTCGCAAACTAAGAATACTAGGCATGACTTCTGTCGCCGAGTGGGACTGTGGGGGATAAGCTTCATAGTCGAGAGGGAAAGAGCCCAGATCACCAGCTAAGGCCCCTAAATGATAGCTAAGTGTAAAAGGAGGTGAGGATGCAGAAACAACCAGGAGGTTCGCTTAGAAGCAGCTACCCTTTAAAGAGTGCGTAATAGCTCACTGGTGGAGCGTCCTCGCGCCGAAAATGCATAGGGACTTAAGCTATCTGCCGACGCTGTGGGATAGTCAATCGTGACTATCGGTAGGAGAGCGTTCTGCATGTGGGTGAAGCTTTCTCGTAAGGGTGAGTGGACACTGCAGAAGTGAGAATGTCGGCTTGAGTAACGAAAACATTGGTGAGAATCCAATGCCCCGAAACCCTAAGGGTTCCTTCACTAGGCTCGTCCTTGGAGGGTGAGTCGGGTCTTAAGGCGAGGCCGAAAGGCGTAGTCGATAGCAAACAGGTTAATATTCCTGTACTTTATATATCGGGATACCGAGGGACGATGGAGGCCCAACATATCTCGAAGATTGGTATTTTGAGGGATGGCACGAGTCGTTGAGATTGCGAAGAAAAACGTATTTCGAGATAAGTGCTATCTAGTGAAAAGGTTTACTTTTTCATGTATATGATGACGTCATACTTCCAAGAAAAGCTCGAACTATCGATGCGATATATAAACCCGTACCCGAAACCGACACAGGTGGGGTAGTAGAGCATACTAAGGGGCGCGAGATAACTCTCTCTAAGGAACTCGGCAAAATAATTCCGTAACTTCGGGAGAAGGAATGCCTCTGATAAAGAGGTCGCAGAGAATAGGCCCAGGCGACTGTTTACCAAAAACACAGGTCTCCGCAAAGTCGTAAGACGATCTATGGGGGCTGACGCCTGCCCGGTGCCGGACGGTGAAGGAAGTTGGTTATTCGCAAGGAGAAGCTGACGACCGAAGCCCCGGTGAACGGCGGCCGTAACTATAACGGTCCTAAGGTAGCGAAATTCATTGTCGGGTAAGTTCCGACCCGCACGAAAGGCGTAACGATCTGGGCACTGTCTCGGAGAGAGACTCGGTGAAATAGACATATCCGTGAAGATGCGGATTAATTGCACCTGGACAGAAAGACCCTATGAAGCTTTACTGTAGTCTGGAATTGAAATTGGGCTCGTTTTGCGCAGCCTAGGTGGGAGGCGTTGAAGATTTTTCTCCGGGAAAGTTGGAGCCGTCATTGAGAGACCACTCTTAACGAGCTAGATTTCTAATTGCGTTTCCTTGAATCAGGACGCAAGACAGTTTCTGATGGGCAGTTTTATTGGGGCAATAGCCTCCTAAAAGGTAACGGAGGCGTGCAAAGGTTCCCTCAGACTAGACGGAAATTAGTCGTAGAGCGTAAAGGCAGAAGGGAGCTTAACTGCAAGACCGACAAGTCAAGCAGGAGCGAAAGCTGGCCTTAGTGATCCGGCGGTTCCGAGTGGAAGGGCCGTCGCTCAACGGATAAAAGTTACTCTAGGGATAACAGGCTGATCTTTCCCAAGAGTTCACATCGACGGAAAGGTTTGGCACCTCGATGTCGGCTCATCGCAACCTGGTGCGGAAGTACGTGCCAAGGGTTAGGCTGTTCGCCTATGAAAGCGGTACGTGAGCTGGGTTCAGAACGTAGATTCGATAAGAATTCACTGCGTTGTGCGGCAGTAATGTCGTACGAGTATCGACTGAAATCGGTGAAACCTTCTTGGTCTTGGGTCGGTTCGACATGAAAACCGACGAGACCAATGGCAATACCGAGGGAAGAGTGTATGAATGAAACAACCCTAGCCTATATCGCAGGTTTTTTGGACGGGGACGGCTGCGTCAATGCGCAGATCGTCACGCGCCGCGACTATCGCCTGGGCTTCCAGGTGCGGGTCACGGTCAGCTTCGCCCAAAAGACGAAGAGGCATTGGTACCTGCTCTGGTTGAAGAAGCAGATCCCCGGGGGCGTCCTGCGCCGACGGGGGGACGGGATGAGCGACTACACCTTTACCGGTGCCGCCCAGATCCGCGCCCTCCTCATCGCCCTGCGCCCCCACCTGCGGATCAAGCGACGCCAGGCTACCCTCGTCCTCAGCATTATAGAACGGCTGCCAGCCACCCCAGATCCAGACGTCTTTTTGGCGGTCTGTGAGCATGTCGACCAGATTGCCCGGCTCAACGACTCGAAACTACGAGTCATCGACCGGGCCTACGTGGTTCGCCAGTGGCAGGCAAGCGGCAGGGCATAAACTCCCCGTAGAGACTTGCGGTCCACCCCTTACGGGGGCCGCGGATCTCGCCCCGTTGGTGGGCGAGATAAAACGTCGACTCCGACGTGTCGACTGCAAAGTCACAATGACCACGTCGGATGAAGATATAGTCCATGCCCCGGGAAACCGGTGGAGTCCCATGCGTGAGACAGTTCGGTCCATATCCGGTGTAATCGTTAGAGCATTGAGAGGAGCCTTCCATAGTACGAGAGGACCTGGAAGGACGTGCCTCTAGTATACCAGTTCTTGCACCCGCAGGACCGCTGGGTAGCTATGCACGGAGCGGATAACAGCTGAAAGCATCTAAGTCGGAAGCCCACCTCAAGATGAGTGCTCTCTCAGGCAACAGTAAGACTAACTGTTTGATAGGTGTCAAGTGTAAGGCGAGCAATCGTTTCAGCTGAGACATACTAATCCGCCGATCGAGTTTGACCAATACGTAAAGTCTTGGAACTTCAGTTTCAAACTTCAGGATGAGTCACCGTCGATGTCGACGGTGACTCATCCTTTTTTCTGGTGTTTTTGTTTATATGGAACCACGCTAACCCCATCCCGAACTTAGCTGTGAAACGTATAAAAAGCGACGATACTTGTGGGGAGGCCCGCTGGGAAAATAGCTCAATGCCAGGATAAAAAAAGCGGTGCATCAAACTGAGGCTTATTGAACCGCCACGTTGATTTTGAGTATCTAAAGTGTATAATAACCTTGGCGGACAGCCAAAAAAGCATTATACCTATCGTCTGACTTGCACACATCCTGAAAGCCCCCACCGTTATTATTACGGCTCACGCACTTGTCTTGGTGATCCGAACCTTGATCACTACTGGTCGTCAAGTCCCCTCGTAGCTGATGCTCGTCGCAGCTACGGGCCGGAATATTGGACGAAGAGGGTGATTTCGGTCTACCCAACCCGTACAGGAGCTCTTGCTCTTGAAGTACGCTTGCACGCCTACTTCGACGTGCGCAATCGTCCGCTCTTTTTCAATCGCGCAAATCAGACGTCCACGAAGTTCATGACCCTTCCAGGACCGCTCCCAGCCGAGACTCAGGAAAAAATTGCCGAAGCCGACCGGAGACGGTGAACGGCGTGGCGGGCGGTTCGTGATTCCCGTGACGCCAGGCCGGCAACCGGCGATCGCGTCGACCAAAGTGAGGATAAAGAAAGTCTATAATGCAGGGAACCCAAAACCGAGACCCCCGCGGGGGTCTTGATCCCTTGGTCGGGGCCTTTAGTTAGTTGTCGCCGGGACTGCGCGCTGGATCATTGGACAAAAAGCCAAAGATGAAAAGCGAAACGAAGAACGTCACGACAGTATAAACAAAGATTTTTAATGTAAGCATGAAAAATAGTCAAGTCTAATGATAAGTAGGCTACGCGTTACTATTTAGTCTATCACAACTCACAGCGTAAAACCACAAAAGAGGTACGCTCGTCGTAAGCGGTAGCCCGCCTACCGCTTACGACGAGCGTCTTCCGTAGCGGAGCCCGCCCTGCGGAGCGAAGCCTTCGGATCCGGAGACCTTCGGAGGCCTGCGCAGAGCAACCCCGCAGCTTTTAGCCTTGCCCCGAGAACCAACCGTAGGAGTGTAAACCTGTGCCGAGGAGGTTAACCCCGAGATAACAAACCCACACCGTCACAAAGCCGACTGTAGCCAAGATCGCTGACTTCGTACCGCGCCAACCTTTGGTCAAGCGTGTATGGAGGTAAATTGCAAAAACGAGCCATGTAATGAGAGCCCAAGTTTCTTTGGGGTCCCAACTCCAATAGGAGCCCCAGGCCTCGTTCGCCCAAACTGCCCCGGAAAGAATACCGAGGGTTAGTAGAGGGAAGCCGAGGCCTAGGATACGATAAGAGAGGTTGTCTAAGCTTTGACCAAAGGCGCTTAGATCGCTGGATTGGTAAAGAGCTCCGTAAGGCTCCGCATCCATGGCTCCCGAATCCGCTCCGGAGGCCCCCTTCACTGCCAATGAACCTTGCCCTTTTGGCGTTCCGATCCGCTCCGCCCCGCTCCGCAGGGCTCCGCTGAACTTCATCGAAGCGGGGACGAGGAGGAAGACAAAGGCAATGATGGACCCGCAGAGGAGGGCGCCGTAGCTTAAAATCATGATTGTGACGTGCATCATCAACCAATTTGATTGGAGGGCCGGGACCAAGGCCGTAGCTTTTTGCATGGCTGGCGGGAGCGAAAAGCTCGCGAAGGTGTAGGTTAAAAGCGTGATCGGCGTAGTGATTGCCTCTAAGAAGTTGAGGTTTTGGAAGGCGAACATCGAGCCGACATGAATCGCCGTAAAGGACCAGGCGAGGAAGATTAAAGATTCGTAGAGGTTCGTCAAAGGGAAGTGGCCGGAGTCGATCCAGCGCAAAATAAGCACAACCGCTAAGAGTATATTGGCCACGCAAATACCAAAAAAGGTGCTGGTAGTCGTCGACTTTTTCGTCAAATTTGGAAAGAAGGGCTCAATCCAAGACCAGAGCATTAAAAGCATGAGGTAGAGGAAAGTCGAGTTAGTGAAAAAAGTTTGATTCATAGCAATCTAAAGGACAATGGAGGGGGGGGTAGTGCTTAAAAAGGCCCCGCGCCCGTTTCCGGGAGCAGGGGCGTCGAGATAAAGGTACGCTAGGCGGTGAAAGTAAAGCTCTTCGAAGCCCGTGCGTGCGTAGCCCTCCGGAGTCCTCCGGAGCGGAGTCCTTTGGTTCGTATTTTTGAAGGATATAAGGCAGACTCGTCTTTACTAGTATAGCAAAAAAACGCCGATGAAAAAGAATAAAGAATTTTTCAATTGGGCCGAGCTGGATTTGAACCAGCGTAGGAATTAACCAGTGGAGTTACAATCCACCCCCATTAACCGCTCGGGCATCGACCCATTTTCTTCATCTACACACATTGTAGCAAATCCTTGCAGAAAAGACAACTAGCTGAATCCTGCAAATTGTGATATAATACCTGACAATGCCGAAAAAATAAAAACTTTTGCCGATGCGGTCAAAAGAAGGTCACGGTTCGAGATACCGTGACGCAAAGTGGTTATGATTGCTATTGTGCACTGCTTGCACAAGCGCAAGGTACAAAGTGACCGAAGAACAAGAGGGGATGTGGCGGAATCGGTAGACGCAACAGACTTAGATTTGAGTGCCCGCGGGGAAACCCGCGGTGTAGAATCCCTTAAATTCGGTGAAGGCTTCCCCGCGGGCACTTCGCGACCCGCGGCTGCTAATACCGAGCCAAGTTATGGAGTGGGCGAACCCCTCGATAAAAGGTGTAGAGACTGTTTTCTAAAAAAGTATAACACCGCATCATGTATGCAGAAAAGAACGATGACGACAAAACGAGTAAAGAGCCTCTTGTTGGCCATGGCTCTCGGTGATGGGTACATCCGCAAGGATCGTCCAGAGCTGCAGATTAACCACGGTAGCAAACAGCGGGCCTATTGCGAACACAAGGCAAAACTCTTGGGGGAGGTCTTGGGACGACCGATTATCAGCCACCAAAAAACATACGGCGGCTACGACGTGATTCGTTTTCGAGTGTCTCACCCCTATTTGCACTTTGTGCGCGCTTGGTTGTATAAAAATGACCAAAAAACGTTGAGCCTTCGCCTTTTACGGCGATTGACCGACGAGGCAGTTGCTATTTGGTACATGGACGACGGCAGTCTGTATACCAAAAAAAGGAAGGGAATTCCCCACGCATCAGAGCTCGTCCTGTCGACCTGCTGTGCGACCGTTGAGGAGGCACAAGGCATTTGTACCTTCTTTGCGGAGCGCTACGCAGTGCGGATGGCGGTGAAAAAGATGAAGGGGCGGTTTTCCGTTCGTTGCGGCACGCGCGATGCTCGTCAGTTGTTTTCCATCCTTCGGCCCTATTGCATGGCCGGGATGGAATATAAGTTCGATCCAATTTTAGAAAATATGACAGGGGAGGCCTAGGGGCCCGTGTAGTTTATGCTACCGCAAGCCTATGGTCAAGATAAAGTCCAGACCACAAACGCCCACGGCCCTCAGCCGGGTCGGTAGTGAAAACTATGGTGGTACGAAAATCTGTCGATTTTTTAAATCGTGAGGGTTCAAGTCCCTCCATCCCCAATAAGAAGGAGAGGGGAAGGTAATGCATATGCCCTGGTGATGGAATGGTAGACATGATTGATTCAAAATCAATTGCATTTTTAATGCGTGGAGGTTCAAATCCTCTGCAGGGCAAAGATGGTCGATGGAGGGGGGTCTCGTTGGCACAGGGCACAAGGTACGCTTCCGGAGCCCTTCGAAAAGCAAAACGAAGAACTTGTCATTCCGCCGATTCCGGGGTATAATCGAAGTCGGGCGTGTCGTTCTTGGGATGAGTCCGCGCTGAAACGTCTAGAGGCCGTCACCACGGAGCAAGACTAGGTGTGGCCCCAGAGCCAAAGGCTTCAGGCCCATATTTGTAAAGACATTTTTTTAGAATTCACCATAAACCTTTTTAAGGCGGCACCCAGATTTGAACTGGGGAATAAATGATTTGCAATCATCTGCCTTACCACTTGGCTATGCCGCCTTTTCCCAGCAATAAACGGGGAAGCCGAAAGATAGTGTACTACCTTCCCCTTTAATAGTACCATATCTCCGGAAATCTTGTAAACAGGGTCAGGGCTTGGCTCCCATAAAGGGCCCAACCTTGCCGCTCTTTTGTGTTTTTTGCTCAACTACCCGGGGCCTCCGGAGGGCAAAAAGCCAGTAAGTCACCCTCGCCCTTGTCTTTTATTTTTGATGGACAAGGCGTCGCGCACTCGCATCATGCATCACGCACCAAGTACACATATCATGCACCACGCAGGACTTAACTATGCCACTCTTTAGACCTTCGCGTTATCGACTTGCACCAGCGCTACCTGACTTAACGGAAATTCAATATCGAAAATTTACTGCATTTTTAAGTAAGGCTATTGCGCCAAGTTTAGACGCCATTAATCCAATCCAGGCTCGCCGAAAAAACATGCGGGTCGTTTTATATCCAAACTTATATCTTTTTTGTCAGCCAAAAATGACTGAACGGCAAGCCTTTCTCAACAAAGAAACCTATGCCATGTCCCTGTTCGTAGTTGGGCAGCTATTTCGAGGAAATCAGCCAGTGGAGCGGCCTCAATGGCTCGATTTTGGGCAATTACCCGTCATGACCCGTCGCGGCCACTTTATCATTAATGGGCGGATCCGTGTCTTAGTACACCAGATTGTTCGACGACCCGGCCTTTACTTTAAAGAAAAAATTGAAGGCGTGGGGTGGAAAGAGACGCGCGTTCTTTGGGGAGATTTTATTTGCCAGCGCGGATCTTGGGTCCGTATCCAACGCGATAAAAAGAAACGGCTATGGTTTTGTTTAAAAAACACGCGGAAGATTAACCTGGAGCACATGATCGCAGCAATGTCAGTTGTTGAGAGGCAACTAGCGCAGGGGGGCGGGGGTGTCTGGACCCCCGACGATCTTAGAGCCTTAAAACAGGTTGGGGAGCGTCTTGGTTTTGTGAAGCGGGCTCGCGATAAAACGGAGGCCGGCACAAAAACGGACTTGGCCGCCCATAACGCCTACAAATTCATTTATACGCGGTTTAAAAATCCAAGAACCTACACTCTAGGGGGCTCGGCGCGGTATCAAATTAACCGCAAACTACAGATTACGGAAAACTCCCTGCAATTAACCGCAAACGATTTACAAGGGGTGATGGCGTATCTGCTGGATCTTGACCAGCACCAGCGTGTTTTCGATGATATCGACAATCTCGGAAATCGCCGCCTGCGTAGCTCCAGTGAACTCTTCCAGATCAGACTCGAAACCGGCCTCGCTATGCTCGCAAAGAGTGCGAAACGGAAGCTCAATCGTTGGAAAGACGTGAAGACGTCACGTCTTCTGGTGGATTCAAAACCCTTCCGTCAAGCCTTCCGTGACTGCTTCGTCGGCAACCCACTGGCTCAATTTTTAGACCAAGTGAACCCCCTCTCAACAATAACTCACAAGCGTCGTATTTATGCGACGGGACCGGGCGGGGTCAGCAAGGCGAATGCCAGTCTCGTTATGCGAAGCATTCACCCAACCTATTACGGCCGACTCTGTCCAATTGAAACCCCTGAGGGGAAGATGGCCGGGCTCGTCAACTCCTTGACTGTCTTTGGTCGAGTGAGTGAAGATGGCTTTCTCCAAACGCCCTACTACCGCATGTTTAAAGGCCAAATTCAAACCCGAGCAGGCTTGCACTACGTAACGACAGCCCAAGAAGAGGGCAACGCCTTAACAATCGCTCCCCTGGACCTTGGTCGCGATCGTGGACAGGTGGTTTCGGGCGCCTTGGCCGTACCGGCGCGAATTGCCACTGATCTCCAAGAGGACTTTGTCAACATTCCCCGCGAGCAGGTGGAATACATCGGCGTGGGCCCACCGCAACTCATGTCGATCGCTACATCCTTGATCCCTTTTCTCGAACACGATGATGCCAACCGTGCATTAATGGGCGCGAACATGCAACGACAAACGGTACCTGTGCTTCGACCAACCCGCCCGATTGTCTCGACCGGGCTCGAAGCTTTAGTGGTCGGCGAATCCGGTCACGCCCTCTTAGCGGACAAGGCGGGTATTGTGTCCTACTCGACTTCGGATCGGATCGAAATCGAAAGCGGACCAGCCCTCGCGTCAACAACGCGTTTCACTTCCGAATTGGCCAAGGTCGTTGACGCGATGCGCCCAGACTACCTCCCCCTGGCGCGCCGTTTTCCCGGCTTTAGCCCTGTTAGCCTGTTCGACGAGGCCACGGCGACGGTAGGATCGACAAGAACGACGAAGGAGCTAGCCGGCGAGCGGACACAGCAATGGCTCAACAGCATGTCACAAACCTGGTTGCGCCGGGCGACGATTGAAACAAAATCAAAACGTCGCCATTATGAGTTAGAGACCTACGAATATTCAAATCAAAAAACAGCCTTAACACAACGACCGGCGGTAAGTGAAGGTCAATGGGTACAGCGCGGCGACCTCCTCGCCGATTGTGCGGCGAGCATTCGCGGCCAGTTAGCCATCGGCCAAAACCTCTTCGTGGCCTACGTGCCGTGGGAAGGCTACAATTTTGAGGATGCGGTGGTGATCAGCGAACGCCTAGTCTTCGACGACCTCTATACAACACTCCATATTGAGAAATTTGACACAAAAGCCCGTGACATGGCCACATCTCTCGATGGGACAGAACTGATCACGCGCGACCTCCTTCCAAAACTCTCGCCATGGGATAAGGTGGTCTTAGACGAAGAGGGGATTATTCGGGTTGGCCGCTGGGTGGAGCCCGGGGATACTTTAGTCCGAAAAATGAGCCGTCTCAAACCTCAACCCCTCAGCCCCTACGCACGCCTGACTTACGCTATCCTGGACGAGAAGCCTCCAGGGAGTACAGATATGTCCTTCCGTGTGCCGCGGGGCGTGCGCGGTCGTGTGGTTAATACCCAAGTAATTGAGCGGATGAAGGTGAGTCCGCAGGTACGTTTGGCCTACAAGGAACAAGGTATTACCGACATTCCTGAAACTCTCCCGTCAAAGGTCCGCGTTTTTATTGCGGAAAAACGACGCATTCAAGTCGGCGACAAGGTGGCCGGGCGTCACGGTAACAAGGGGATTATCTCTTGTATTTTACCACGACAAGACATGCCGTACTTGCCCGACGGACAAGGCGTTGATATGGTCCTGAACCCGTTAGGGGTTCCCTCACGTATGAACGTCGGACAGATCTTTGAGTGCCTACTCGGCTTGGCCGGCAGTTACTTGCAACAGGAATTCCGTATTACCCCCTTTGATGAGATTTTTGGAGCGGAAGCCTCGCGCAGTATTGTCTTTTTAAAACTCTACCAAGCACGTCTAAAAACGCACAAGAAGTGGTTATTTCAGCCAAACTTTCCAGGGAAGGTCCGCGTCTTTGATGGGCGTAGTGGGGAATGCTTTGACCAGTTTGTGACTGTGGGCTGTGCTTACATGTTAAAGCTGGTTCACCTGGTTGAGGAGAAAATTCATGCCCGTACAACCGGCCCTTACGCGATGGTGACGGAACAACCAGTTGGTGGGCGAGCAAGGGGCGGTGGCCAGCGTCTCGGCGAGATGGAGGTATGGGCACTCGAGGCCTACGGGGCTGCCTACACTCTCCAGGAAATGTTAACAATTAAATCCGACGACTTCGAGGGGCGTACAAGGGTGACTGAAACCATCCTCGACCCTATTTGGAAGGTGGATGAAGTTGCTATTCCGGAATTAGACATGCTATCAAAACTGCCGCCCAACGATCCTGTTATCCCCCTGATCCGCGAACGTGCCAACCAACGATCAACGGACTACGCTTACAAGGTAAACGTGCAGCGTAGTCTCGGTACGTCGGATACATTCCGTGTCCTCGTACGCGAACTTCAATCGCTTTGTCTAGACGTCGGCGTCTACGCACTCAGCACGCCACTACCGAAAAAGCGAAAAGACCCTACTACAGCGCGAGATGCGGTAGATTACCAAAAAGGACCAAAACGACGCTACAGATTCGTCAAATCCAACGAGTCAGAATTAGTAATCTCAAAAGAAGCCATCGAGCTTTGCGATCCAGTGCTTGCTCCGGAAGACTATCTCGCATATACGCGTCGATATAAAAGTCAATTTGGAATTGACTTCTAGCAATACCCGATCAGGTCTCGCCGTGCAGGTTCTAAGTCGGACCTGCACGGCGAGACCTGCTTGTACACATTTGGAGGCTCATAATGGTGTTCTCATATTTTAAAGAGCGGGAATCGCGCATCAAAGAACGGATGCACCAAAACAAACGAATCCAATTCGAGTCGTTGCTTTTAGGAATTGCCTCTCCCGATCAAATTCGACGATGGGCCCAACGAAAACTCCCGAACGGGTCCGTCATCGGTCAAGTATTAACCGCAAAAACCCTCGACTATAAGACGCTGAAACCTTTACGGGGCGGTCTCTTTTGTGAGCGGATTTTTGGACCGACAAAGGACTTCTACTGTGCCTGCAATAAACGACAACCAAAGAACGACGTACGGTTTTGCCCAGACTGTGAAGTAGAATACTACCCAGCGACGATTCGTCGTCACCGACTTGGCTATATTGAACTCGTTTCCGGTTCCGTGCATATTTGGTACTTTAAAGGACGACCGAACTACCTTTCGATCCTTTTAAAGATGAAGCGCCCTTGTTTAGAGAGACTGATTTACGGAACATCGGTCTTGGTCAACGCCCATCTACTCGACCTGGTCCCTAACATCATTCGAAGCAACAATCTCGGAGTTCCGCAAGAGCAAAAATATAGTCCAGGGCACACAATTCCCGTGCGCTCCAATTTTTGCTGTGACGTCTTTCGTCAACGGTCTTTCTTCAACTACGTCGTTTCTGCGCCGGAGCCCGGCGATCGTACCATCCCAGCATATTGCTCCGGCGCGCTGATCAAAGAAGTCAGCGCCGGCATCCCGAAAGGCGTGGAAGAGGAGGTAACGGACTTTCAAGAAATGCTCCGCCAAATCGAAAATGAGCGTTTTGCCAAAAAGAAGCAAGTTCTGAACGCGATTGGTGGCCAAGCGGTTGCCAACGTTATGAAAAGACTCAACCTCCGCAAGTTGTGCGAACTTTTAGCCGTAGAAATTGCGGCGTTAACGCCTGAGATTGAGTGGCGAGCGAAACTCTATATCCGCATGCCGACGTATCAGCGAGAACTCACGCGAGCTGTGTACAGACGCCGGGCCCATATTCACCGCCTGAAACTGGTCGACGCCTTTCTTCGCAACAAACGCAAACCGGAATGGATGGTTTTATCGGTCTTACCGGTGCTCCCACCGACCATTCGTCCGATTTCGATGATCAACGGAACAATCATCTCTTCTGACCTTAATCGCCTCTACCAAGTGCTTATTTTTCGTAATTACCGATTGAGCAAGTTAAGCATCGTCGATACGGAATTGATCGCCTTTCACCAGGCTCTGGTACAACGAGCTGTCGATGCCCTTCTTGAAAACGGAAAGGGGGGAAGCGAGGCCCTGCTAGACCGGAACAACCGACCACTCAAGGCCCTCGCCGATCATTTAAAGGGGAAACGTGGGCGTTTCCGTTTTAATCTCCTCGGTAAACGGGTAGACTACTCCGGCCGTTCTGTTATTGTTGTTGGCCCTAAGATGAAACTTCACGAATGCGGGCTCCCCCGCGAAATGGCCTTGAAGCTTTTCACCCCCTTCTTAATGCGTCGACTTATCCAAACGAAATACGTCGACAACTTTTTACGCGCCAAGCTTTATATTCGAATGCAGCATCCGGTGATTTGGCCGCTCTTAATCGAAATTATGGCGCAATACCCCATCCTTCTGAACCGTGCCCCAACCCTACACCGTCTAGGGATTCAGGCCTTTCAGCCTCATCTGGTATCCACACAAACTATCCTGCTGCACCCACTGGTCTGTACTGCCTTTAATGCTGACTTCGATGGAGACCAAATGGCTGTCCACGTACCGTTGACCTTCGCTGCACGCACCGAGGCCTGGAAGCTTCTCTGGTCTCGCAATAATCTCTTAGCTCCCGCAACAGGCGATCCCATTCTTGCGCCGAGTCAGGATATGATCTTAGGCTCCTACTATTTAACAACAAACGGCCTACCGAAGATCGAAAACCGCGCTCAGCTCGGCTTACCGCCTATAGACGAGACCGTCCGTGGTGTGCAATCGGGCGAGTCAACACCCTACTTTCACAACTTTGAAGACGTGCTGCAAGCCTTTCACCACGACCTTATTCAGGTACGAACACCAATTTGGCTACGATTGCCCTTAGAGCAAACAAGCCAGAACGGGGAAAAACCGGCAGAACCGAAAGAGCTGCAAATCCACGCAGACGGCTTCGGCTTTGCCGTCTTTACTGACGTCCAGCAAAGACGTCAATGGTCGATTTCCACTGACGAACGTGACTTTTTAACAGCCTACGCCGTCATTACGTCCCAATTTGTGCAAACAAGTGCCGGTCGGGTTCTAGTCAATCAACTTATGACGAGCCCTGAGCCAACGATGCGTAGTCGCAGTCGACAACGCATTAAATCAAGTCTAGTCAAAATCTTTACCAAAATGCGTGAAAAGTCGCGGGAAGCGGAACTGGAAAGTTTAGGCTTACTTATCGCGGAAGAAGGCTTTGACATTATGCCCCAAATCCCCTTTTTCGAGAAGTTGCTCGAATTTGACTCATCGCCCTTAGCAGGTTATTTGAAACCTCGCCCTTAGCAGGTTATTAGGGGCCTTTGCAGACTACTTTATATGAAAACACTACCATTCTTTTTCAATCAATGCTTGGATAAGAAACGCTTAAAGAAACTGATCTTGTGGTCATTGAGTTTTCGAGGTGAATATAAAACGCTTCGAATGATTGAAGAGTTAAAGACCTTGGGCTTTCAATATGCGACATCAGCCGGCGTCTCCTTAAGCATCGACGATTTATCTATTCCTCCCAAAAAACGCACCGAGATCCTGGACGCCGAAGCCCTCATTTTACAAAGTGTCCAGGGGCGCGCGCAGGGAAACCGCACCGCGGTTGAAGAGCTCCAAAACGTTGTCGATACTTGGCACCGTACCAGCGAAGCGGTGAAAGACCACGTTATCGAATTCTTTGAAGCAACAAATATTTTAAATCCTGTCTATATGATGGCCTTTTCCGGGGCCCGCGGAAACGTCTCGCAAGTTCGGCAACTCGTCGGAATGCGGGGCTTGATGGCGGACCCGAAGGGGGACATCATTGGCTACGCCATCCGTAGCAACTTTCGTGAAGGGTTAACGATTACGGAATACATGATTTCTGCTTACGGGGCCCGTAAAGGGGTTGTTGATACGGCCCTACGAACAGCTGACGCTGGCTACCTCACGCGCCGGCTCGTTGACGTTGCCCAGCACATCGTTGTTCAGCAGGAGTCCTGCGGAACGGACCGTGGCATTCTTCTCCAGCCGATTATGAGTGGTGGAAAGGTCGTCTTAGAATCTGCTGACCGATTACTCGGTCGGGTCTTAGCCCACGACGTATATACTGGTGAGCAGAAGCTCGCCTCCCGCAACGAAGCCATCGACTCTGATTTAGCCTACGAGATTAGTCACGCGTCAGAGGTCCACAGCGGCCCGGATCCAAAAACGGGGGCAAGAGAGGACGGGATCTACGTCCGCTCACCCCTCACGTGTGCCCTAAATCACGGGGTATGCCAGCTCTGCTACGGTTGGAGCTTTGCACAAAACCGATTGGTTCCTATCGGCGAGGCTGTCGGTGTCATGGCTGGACAATCTATCGGTGAGCCAGGAACGCAGTTGACCATGCGAACGTTCCACACCGGGGGTGTGTTCACCGGAGAGGTTCAGGACGAATTCCGCGCGCCCCACGGCGGCATCATTCACTACCCCAAAGCTTTTCCGGGACTTCTTGTGCGAACGCCCTACGGCCAAATTGGTTTTCTCGTGAAAGAGTCAGGAACCCTCGTCATCAAAGATGGGTCGTCGCGTCGTGAAAGCGTTTTGCATGTACCAACCCATACGGCGCTTTTTCTACGGGAAGGTGAGAAGGTCTGTCGCAACCAAATCCTCGCCTTAGCTGGTGGCTTGGATGAGCAGGGAAACGACCGAGTGGAAACGCGCAAGAGCGTCTTTTCAGAATTTGCCGGGGAAGTCTATTTTGAAAACTGCCGAAACGAGAAGACACTATTTCCGGAAAAACTTTCCGTACGACTCAAGCGGTTAGAGGCCGAAGAAAAACGTAAACGAAAGAAAAAGCCTTTAACCGTGGCGGAGGTAAAAAAAGAACGCTCTCGTCTCGCAAAGAAGTGCGATCAAACCTCTGGTGTCGGCACAATCTGGATCTTAGCAGGACGTACGCTCGATCCTACCCATAAAGCCCTGCCCGTCTTCCAAAGCTCCGGGCAGCTTGTCAAAACGGACACCCTCCTCGGACGGCACGCAGTTCTCCTCCCAACGGAAGGCTTTATTGTGCGCGACAGAGAGAAGGAGCCCGCTAAAGAAAAGCCTGTTTTATTACCACGCGGGCCTCAGTACCGACTTGACCAACAAATCGACGAAAAGGTCCCAGTTACGACAATCGAATCGGGAAATCTCGCCTCAGCTGCGGACGTTCGCATCTACCAACCGCACATCTACAGCCCATACACCAAGGTGCGCTTTGACTCCTTACAGAATAGCCTAGCTATCGGTGAGGGCAAAGGCGATACCTTTGTTATCCCAAACTACACAAAACAGATCAACGATCTGGACGTAGATCTGCAAAAAGGTGCGGAAGATGATCGCCGATCTCTACCACCCCAAGATCTATCAATCCTCTACTTCCAGGCAGCGGATAAGGTGGAAGAGGCGGGAGCCTTCTTATGGCGGCAAGCTCTATTTGCCGACACCACGGGCACACACGGCCTCTGCTTTGTGACACCACAAACCGCACAAAAGGCTACGCCTTGGGGCTTCTATGGCAGAACGGTACGCGACGCCTGGACGCGCCCAGGATCCGCAAAAACACGACTCGTTCGTCAACTGGCAAAAGGGGCGAAGGGGCGCAGACGAGCCAGCCTCTTTCCATGGCAAAAAGATGACCGATTGGCGTCAATGACAAAGAAGAGAGACAACGCCGGTGCGATAGTCGGTGCGACAAGAACGGCCCCAACTTCGATTACGGCGAAGCGTTATAGCAAGATTGAGGCCTTCTATTGCCCAGCAGGTGAGGCCTTCGGTCTTGAGCCCAACCTCCAGGGCCAGGGTCAGCTTCTGACAGCAAAAAAGGCGGGAGTCTGTATCCGCAGCATCGTTGAGGAGACGAAAAAGGGTTCTTTGATCACACCGACCATTCATGAGCGAAACCTTGGGGAAGGGGCAACCCAAGAGCCGCAACGCTATAACCCTCGAGAAGGTAGTCGCGAAGGGCTGGAAGGCGACATCCGTCTTCAATTCCCTTTTGGAGAAGAAGGGCACGGCTATCAGAGCCTCCAGGATAGCGACTTGAGTCACGAGTCCGGGTGGTTCTACTTACCCAGACACCGGGCTTTTGGACACCCCCACCCTCAATTTCACGGCCAGCGCGTAACCTCAAGGGCTCTCGTCATGACCACAGAATACGCGCAAGGTCGATCACAGCATACTAAAATGGTGGAAGGTCTGGCGCAGAAGGTGGGCATCAACGCAATTACATTGACCCAACCTGAAGAGGAGTCGGCGGCAACCGAGCCTCGACTCCGCGCTATTCGACGCCTTTTGGCCTTACGCCATCCGCGCGTGCTCCCGCTGATTCGGGCACAGGCTCACGAAGAGCTGATGCAGGAAACGGTGGCTAGCTTGATTCCAATCTCGCATTCGAAAAACCCGTGGTATTGGATCTTTGGAACGGAGGAATCGCGATTAGCCAAGGCCGCAGGGCGTTTTACGGAATACCAGTTTGGCCTCGTTTTTAGCCCCCTTATGCTGGATGCAACTCCCACTCAACGGGCACTTTTTGGGGCCCTAAATAACGAGACTCCGAAGGCGCGCCCTTCAAAATATACTGAGAGACCACTTCGGAGTCTCGTTCTCCTCTACCAACCAATTCGCGAATTCTCCCTCGATCGGATCGCCCAGTCTGTGAAAAAGTTCGATCAAGGCCGCAACTTTGAATTGACGCCGATGGCAACCCAACAAGCCCTTACCGGCCCGGCGGTCCGAGACGATCTGACCTCCCATAGTAGCCTCTACCAGGCCTTTCAAGCCGCTTATAGCAAGGGAGAGGGCAAAATGCCAACGGTTCGCATGAACAAATCAGTAACCCGTGCTGTTTGGACAAAACAAAGCTTAAGTCCGTTAGTACCTAAAGTACGACCAGCCCGCTCATCGATGAAAGCCTTGCTTGTGCCAAATCGCTCCTACCTCGATCAACCGGGTTTCGTGTGCCGCTTCTTGGTGCAGTGTAAAGCGAGTCTCGAGAAAAAAGAAAAGGTGGGCGGTTGGAAACTGGGCTGGACACCTCCGTGGTACAGACCCACGGACGGCGTGACCGGGGCAACGGTCACGATTAGTTTTGTAAAACCAACAAGGATCCAGACCCGTGCAGACGAAATTTTCTACCCATCAGCAACCTGGTTAATGTACGGCGACCCCTACACTAGTCGCCGTAAGCGTGTCGGAGCGTGTGGCGAAGTCTACCGAACGGTAACTCACAATTGCACCCTCCTTGATAAGAAGGATATGCAGACATTCGCCTTCTCTCGACCTATGGCCGCGGCCAAGGTGGGGATTGGCGATCTTGTCCGCTTCGGGGATGAAATCGAAGCTGGAGTCGGCGTGCCAGCCGCGGGCGAAGTCATCGCCATGACGCCGACAACAATTACGATTCGCAAAGGGCAACCCATCCTTTTCACCAATTCCGGGTCGACGTACGTCAAAGATAGCCAGTGTGTTGCAAAGGGCCACCCCCTTGTTACTCTTAGCTATCAGCGTCTCATCACCGGAGATATTGTGCAAGGTATTCCCAAAGTCGAACAGCTCTTCGAGGGGGCCAAATCGGGGGCCAACGAAAGTGGCGTGAGCTTAGCTGCACTGCTCGTTAAGCGGTATCGCCGATTAAAGCACGTCGAGAAGGTACCAGCAAATGAGGCTTTTGGCCAAAGCGTGCGGATGATTCAAGACAAGCTTATTGAAAACATCCAAAAAGTATACCTATCGCAAGGTGTACACCTCGCTGATATTCATTTTGAGATCATCATCCGCCGTATCACATCCTGGGGTAAGGTCCGCATTACAGGAGATTCGGGGCTTTTTCGTCATGAAGTGATGCCACTGCATCGACTTGAAAAGGTAAACAACGGCGTCGACGGGAAAAAGGCAGTCTTTATCCCGACTATTGTCGGTATTACTGCTGCTGCCCGTGATTCGGAAAGTTTCTTATCGGCAGCGAGTTTCCAAGAGTCATCGCGGGTTCTCGCACGGGATGTGCTTGCAGGAAAAACAGATTTTCTACGCGGTATCAAAGAGCGTGTAATTCTCGGAGATCTTATTCCAGCCGGAACAGGATTTAAAGAACACATTGCTTATACCGCAAAACTTCCAAAATTACGCAAAAAATTAAAATAAGCGAAAGCCCTTAAAGGCCTCGACCCACTCTTCGCCGGACTCTGCAGAGTCCGGGCCAGTGGGGCAAAGGCCTTGACTTCGTTGTAGGTAGGGTGCTGAATCCTCTCATTACCGTCTTCCGTTCATAAATATATCTATAAAAAGACCGCTGCTTTTCAGGGAGGGAAGCCGGGGTAAGCCCGGCTCCCCATCCCCAGAAAGGGCGGCACGAGGGCTAAGCGCCCACCGATTCTTTTGCTGCGTACATGACTTCAATCGTAATCTTTTGAATGCCCTGCTCTTTTGCAAACTTTTCCGTGTTACGCTTAATCTTTCCACGGACAAATCCGGGAACTTTTTGTAACTCAGCGCGACCATCCGGAGCCCACTCTACACCATCTGTTGTAGAGAGGGATTTTTCAATAACCTCTTTCGTATCGTGACCACCGAAGATTTCTAATAAGTGGTCTTCCATACCTAGCGTGAAAGAGTTATAGACAAGATCAGCGATTTGATTCGTCCCCTCGTAGCCGAGGAATGGCCGGAAACCGAGTGGAAAATTTTGGATATGGACTGGTGCCGAAATAACGCCACAAGGAATTTCTAGGCGCTTCCCGATGTGGCGCTCCATCTGCGTCCCAAAGATTGCTGCTGGCTCAAGGCGCGCGATTAGATCGCCGACTTGTGTATGGTCGTCAGTGATCAGCATCTCGTCGCAGTAGCCGTGCACCTGTTCACGAAACCAGTCGCTCTCGTTTTTGCAGTAGGTACCGGCACAGGCAACGCGGATCCCCATCTCCCGAGAGAGAATTTTTGTCATCGAGGCAGCATGAGTTGCATCCCCGAAAACGACAACTTTCTTCCCTGTAAGGTTCTGGCAATCAATCGAGCGCGAAAACCAACCAGCTTGCGAAACAAATCGTGTTTGATTATCGATATAGTCTTCCACCTCTTCCACGGATTTTAAACGCACCTCCCCATTTACGGAGTCTTGCGAAAAGTGGCGAAGGTTTGAAAAAACTTCACGGATAAATTGCGCCGTATCGACCAATCCCATAGGAATTGTCGTCGTATACGGCATCCCCCACTCCTCTTCTAGGTAACGGGCGGTCATCAGACCGATTTCGCGGTACGGGACCACGTTTAACCAGGCGTTGGCTAGATGTTGAATATCGTGGGCACTACCGCCTTCCGGTAAGACCACATTCACGTCAATGCCCAGCTCTTTAAATAAGCGTCGCAGTTCGCGGGTGTCGTGCTGGTTGTGAAAACCCAGCGTAAACATTCCGAGAATATTAATCGAGGGTCGACTTGTCTTCTTGATCTGCCAGGCTGGGTTCTTTTTCGCCTTATCTAAATAAAAGTGAACAACTTGTTCAAAGGTGCGATCCGCTGCTTGAAGCTCGGTCACACGGTAGTGATTCACATCCGCTAAGAGGACGTCAGCTTTAGAGTCCAAAAAGGCGCGATTAACAAAGTTTTGTAGGTCCTCTTGGAGGATACTCGAAGTGCAGGTCGGGGTCACCAGAATTAAATCTGGCACGTCTTCGGTGTCCTTACGCGTGATGTTATCGACAACCTTTTCTTGCGAGCCGCGCGCCAATACGTGGCGATCAACAATACTTGCCGTCATAGGGGTAAAGTCCCTCTCCCGCTCTAACATGGAACGTAGAACGTTAAAATAGTCATCACCGAGGGGGGCATGCATAATCGCATGTACGTTCTTAAAAGAACTCGCGACACGCAAGGTCCCGATATGGGCGGGACCTGAATACATCCAATAGCATAATTTCATAGGTTTCGTAGGATTTCGTAAACTTTTGTAAGATTTCGTCAGCAGGCAAAAAAGATTTAGGCACTCGTGAAAGCGCCATTGGCCGTCTCTGTTGCTACCCCATCGGCGTCGATTACTTGTGCATCAATCGCTTTTGGAGAAACCTCCCGCACAAAGGTCGTCCACCCGAGCTCGCTTAACGAGCTGTTACGGCGTAAAGGGCGTGTCACTAACTCGAGAATATCGCGAGCATTGGTAAATCCGTGAATTTGCGCAAAGGTAAACTCCACTGACCACTTCGTACTGATACCGCGAGCTTCCAGGGGATTCGCGTGAGCCATACCCGTAATTGCTAGATCCGGCATGAGTTCGCGAATACGTTGAATTTGGTGGTAGTTATCCGGTTTTTCAACGATACGGGGCATCATAACCTTCATTTCACGACAGGTCTGTTCTAAGAGCGCGAGTTCCGAGGCTTGAAAACGCTTATCGATATAAGGGATACCGATCTCGTAGACAGTCATACCACAACGGATCAAGAAACGCGCCAACGAGACTTCCAGGACGTTGTCTCCCATAAAGAAAACAGACTTGCCGCGAACAAGTTCGAGGTAGTCTTCGAGCTTTTCCCAAATAGCGGCCTCACGTTCCGCAAGTCCTTGGGGCTTAATATCAAAGGTTTGGCAGATTTTCTCAATCCAGGCACGCGTCCCGTCAGGACCGATCGGAAAAGGCGCGTTAATCAGTTTACATTCTTTGCGTCGCATCAGCGCCGTCGCTGTACGGCTCAAGTAGGGGTGCACACCGCAAACGTAGACTTCTGGTCCGAGTTCCGGTAATTCACTATAGCGGCGAGCAGGAATCCATCCGGAAATGTGAATTCCTTGCTTGTTTAAGTCCACAGTAAGCTGGTTAACGACCGTAGTCGGTACTGAACCAAATAAAACTAATGGCGGGTGTTTTTTCGCGTCTTTCGTAGGTGCCAGGGACGCCTGACCTGCGCTGGACGCTGTTGTTAACGGCCATTGGAGTAAATTCTGGATGAAGGCCGTTGATGGAGCTGCAACCGTCGGTAGTGAATCACTCGTCTTTGCCGTAAGGGCTGATGGTGGGAGATTCGGACAAGACTGAACAAGAGCAGCTAATACCGTGTCTTCGCCTTGAGTAAAGGCGTAGTCGAGGCCGTTGGCACGAGCGACCACGATCGGAATACCGATTTCCGCTTCCAGACGAGGGGCGATGCCCTCTAAGTCTGTCTTAATGATTTCCGTTGTGCAGGTACCAATCCAAAAGATAACACTCGGATTACGGTCTTTTTTAATTTGCAGACATAAACGTTTGAGCTCTTTATAGTCGTTTAACTGGGCGGAGATGTCTGCTTCTTCTAATTCAGCCATGGCATAGCGAGGTTCGGCGAAGATCATTACACCCAAGGCATTTTGTAAAAAGTAGCCACAAGTTTTGGTACCAATCACGAGAAAGAAACTATCTTCGATTTTTTGGTAGAGCCAAGAAACGCAGCTAATTGGGCAAAATGTGTGGTAATTACCCGTCTCGCACTCCAAAACCAGGGCATCCTTTGTTGACGTAGTCATAATTTTTTTTGCAGGAAGCGCCCATTAATCACTAAGAATAGGGCGCTGAGGATAGAAAAAAGCAATAGGGCAAAGGGGCCCGTGATGCAGGGAGATTAAATTAACATGAAATCAAATTGGTCTTCTGCCGCCTTCTCCGTTGTTGATGGTTGCAGGTAAAAATCAGAAAGTAAACTAAAAAGTTCACGATCGCCGAGTTCGTGGGCAACGACGCCTTCGGGTTGGGCCAATAGCTGGTCGGCGATATTTAAATAAAAATCACAGACAAAGTAGAGGCTTTCGTCGGTCTCTGCCATTTCAAATAAAGTTTTACCTTTTACGCGAGAAACACGAATGTCCTCGACAAGGGGTAAGACCTCTAAGACCGGCATTGGGCAGTTCTCGACATACTTATCGATCAAATCACGTTGCACCGTACGGTTTCCGATTAGACCGGCTAAACGGAGGGGGTGGGTACGGGCCTTTTCACGGACCGAGGCCACAATACGATTGGCCGCAAAGAGGGCGTCAAAGCCGTTATCGGTGACGATGAGGCAGTAGTCGGAATAGTTTAAAGGGGCGGCAAAGCCGCCGCATACCACGTCGCCTAAAACGTCAAAAAGGATAACATCGTACTCGTAGAAAGCGTTTAATTCTTTTAAAAGCTTTACCGTTTCACCGACAACGTACCCACCACAACCAGCTCCCGCAGGAGGACCGCCGGCTTCCACGCAATCAACTCCACCATAACCTTGATAGATGACATCTTCCGGCCATACGTCCTCGTAGTGATAGTCTTTTGTCTGCAGAGTATCGATAATTGTTGGGATTAAAAATCCAGTGAGGGTAAAGGTACTGTCATGTTTCGGGTCGCAACCGATCTGGAGTACTTTTTTCCCGCGACGGGCAAGGGCAATGGAGATATTACAACTTGTCGTTGATTTTCCGATGCCGCCCTTCCCGTATACAGATAATTTCATCGAGGACCCTCCTAGGGGGATAAAAAGGGGAATGCACTAGGCTCGTCTTAGAGACTGCTAGCCTTCATTACAAGTTTAGCCCTAGTTTTCGACCCTTTCAAGGGAGGGCCTGCATTCTTTTATTTATTTATTTTATGCGTTTTTTAATCACAATTAGTTGCCGATCTGCTCTATTTTTAAATCTCTCTAAAAGAAGAGAGACCCATATAACGAGGTTCTCGGTACTGATTAAAGCGGAAGGGTAGAAAGAAAAAAGTGCTATAAAACGCGTGGATGTTAGAAAGGGCGCCTATTGCGCGTTTTGGAGGGCCGGCTCAGGCTCCCGCAGACCTCTGCATACAGCTCAACCTCTGGACGTTCAGGATATCCGTGCTTATCGCCTTTACTTGTTTCTGATGGGAAATAGGTTGGTGGACCAAGAAAGACCCTTTAAAGAAGAGTTGTGTAAAAGGGTGAAGATGGGCGGCGTGGTACAAAAGTAGCCCCCCGCAACTTTCTTCGCTTTTTCAAGAATTAACCTCGCCCGTGCGTGCAGAGCCCTTCGGAGGCCCTGCGGAGCAAAGCCCGGCGCGGCAAGCGGGCCGTCAAGCGTGACGACGACGCCTTCGGCGACGGAGCAGCAGGGAAAGGGGCGAGCGGGTAGGGCCGTCTCGCTCGGGTCCACAAGGGCTCCGCACCCGCAGGGTGGATGTGAGAACTATCTATGAGGAGAGAACTATCTATGAGTGGAATGGATCCAGGCGCATCTTAGGACAAGGAGGTGATCCAGCCGCTCCTTCCAGAACGGCTACCTTGTTACGACTTC
>Ga0210003_1000051_pt1:0-15000 | contig 101665 bp, 76 predicted proteins | sample LantaG_FD_182804 | JGI IMG/M metagenome (GOLD analysis project Ga0210003, IMG submission 182804) | Deep subsurface microbial communities from Baltic Sea to uncover new lineages of life (NeLLi) - Landsort_02402 metaG (SPAdes) (version 2) | ecosystem: Environmental > Aquatic > Marine >... | reverse complement strand
TATAAAAAAATAATGCCTAAAGCCCCGCACAAGCCCCTTAAGGGCAGTGTGCGAAGGCAAGGCAGTCGGCAAAAGTGCCTTTTGGTTTATTTAATTGTTACTTTACCGCCAGCTTCTTCAAGTTGCGCTTTTGCACCATCCGCGTCTTCTTTCGACACACCCTCTTTTACTGTCTTCGGAAGTGATGTTGTGAACTCTTTCGCCTCTTTCAGACCAAGGTTTGTTAAGTTACGGATAACTTTTAAGACCGCAACACGTTTGTCTGCAGCGACGTCTTCTAAGATGACGTTGAACGTTGTTTGTGCTTCAGCTGCCTCTGCGCCGCCCGCAGCCCCGGCTGCTGCTGGAGCTGCGATAAAACCGCCGCCTACCGGCGCGCTTGCGTCAACTCCGAAAGTTTCTTCGATCTTTTTCACAAGTTCTGACGCCTCAAAGAGGGTAATCGTCTTTAATTTTTCAATGAGCTCATCTGCAGTAGTTGTCATAGGAATAGACTCCAATCGATACATTACAAAATAGTCTGAGAAGTGCCTTTCGAAGGGCCTTTTTCAGGATTAAGGTTCCGTTTTATCACGCTGATCATACGATCCTTAAGGATCGACCAGCGTGGGTGAAATTACTTAATAAAAAACAAAGTTAGAGGGGTGGGGTCCAGTCGGCGAAAAGAGCTTAACGTTTTGAGAACTGTGAAGCTTTACGCGCTTTCTTTAGACCATATTTTCTACGTTCTTTCACGCGAGCATCGCGGGTTAAGAAGCCGTGCTGTTTTAACTTCGCACGACAAGTCGGTTTAAGGGAGTTGAGGGCGCGAGCAAGGCCTAATCGAATAGCCATAGCTTGGCCAACAAGACCACCCCCTTCAACCTCTACATGAATATCAAACGGCTGCTCAAAGGGCACCGCATCCAGGGGGCCTTGAACAGAGGCCACAAGGAAAGGGTCATTTTGCAGGTAGTCGTTTGCTGGTTTCGAATTAATTCGAAAATCTCCAGAACCGGATTTAAAAAGGACTTGTGCAGTCGCAGACTTTCGACGTCCAGTCGCATAAATAGGACTTTCAAGAGTCACAAAAAACCTCCAAGATATGAACAGGGTATAAATAAAACAACTAGCCAGCGTCGAAACCATCCCACGTCGGTAAAAATCGAATACCGTATGAGCGTAAACTACAAAGCGTTTCAAACAAAACGTTAGGCGTCATTCCTGAAATTTTGCGCAAATCCTCGTATGTTAAACTGATAAAATCGGCTAAGCGGTCGATTTTATTCTTTTTCAATTCGATAAAGAGGCTTGGCGAGATCGGTAAAATGCCAACGTCCATCTGCAGAAAATGGTTAGGAACAACTGTTTGTAGGGCATGATGATGCTTCAGATTCAAGATGTTAGCGGTGATTTTCACACGTTTTTTCGAAAGGCGGGGGCGGAATACGGATTGGCTTGGTTTTTGGAAAAGAGATAACACACGAAGGAGTTGTGTCGAAGCTTGATGCATGGCTTCTCGCGGTGTCAGGTTACCGTTTGTCCAAATCTCTAAAATAAGACGCTCTGACACCTCTAAACTGTTTTTGCGCATCGGAAAGGCCAAGGTATCCTCGTCACTCGCGATCAAGAAGTTCACCCGTAAAACCGGCATGAAGACAGCATCAATCGCAAAGACCGAGGTTGCTAGCCTTTTCCCGTCACCCTTCCCAGCGATAAGCTTCTTTTGCTCAAGAGCCTTGGCGCGCACCTTGCCCTTCGCAGCGAACTCCATGAGTTTAAGTAATTGCCGACGGCCCGAGTTGAGTTGCGGCCGGAAATCAGGACCGGGCGTCATCACGTAGTTTTTTCCCGACGAGATTAAAAAGCTAAAGTCAAGATGTCCGCCAACGGCAAGGTGGGCAATTACGTGATCGGGATTTGTACATTGGACCCCGGGGGGTAGCTTTAAGTCACGACCAGTAAGCACACCCGGACCTTGGCCCGAGCAATAGCCGATCATTTTGCGACGGGTTTGGCTCGTCGACGTAAAGACCAACTTTTTAAGATTAAGAAGCACATCAAGAACCGTTTCTTGGGTGCCAGGGAGAGTCGAATACTCGTGTTTTGGGCCATTAAATTCGACATGGGTAATGGCGAATCCAGAGATTTCCGAAAGTAAACTTCGGCGCAATGCGTTGGCGATTGTTACCGCTAAGCCTCGAGGCGCAGGACCGAACAAAAAACGACCATACATGACACCGTCATCCTCGACGCGAGATTCTAAACACGATACGATTAAATCTTTCATCTTTGTACCTCTTGAAAAGCGCAGTTGTTTTTCGATCAAGGGAAGGGCTCCCGGATCTTTCGTGGCGATGCCTTGCTGTGGAAGAAGGCGGATATCCTTAGATACGTCGCTTTGACGGTGGACGGCACCCGTTATGGGGAAGAGGTGTAATGTCACGGATAAGCATGACGCGTAAGCCGGCCTCTTGAAGCCCACGAATTGCGGTTTCACGACCGAGGCCCGGACCTTTTACTAGGACTTTGACCTGTTGCATGCCTTGCGTCATTGACTGTTTTGCCACAGCGGTCGCTGCCGCTCTTGCGGCAAAGGGGCTTGCTTTACGAGATCCTTTAAAACCAACGACACCGGCGGAAGCCCAGCTGATCACGTCACCCTTCGGGTTTGTGATCGTAATAATGGTATTATTCAAGCTAGCTTGAATAAAGGCGAATCCTTCAAAAACCTTACGTTTTTGCTTCTTCGACGACGTTGAAGTGTTTGGTTTAACCATAAAATCAAAAAGGGGTGGTGAATGTCTCACCGGCCTAGTAGGCCTTAGCGGCACCTTGTTTTCGGGCGCTTTTTCTACTTCGTAGACGGTGAAATGAGGTGATAGGCCTTGATTAGCCTTGGCGCTGTTTATGTTTTGGATTTGTACAAATCACTAGAACTTTGCGTCGTCGACGAATCAAACGACAATTAATACACATTTTTTTAACTGAAGGACGTACTTTCATACTCTCTCTCGGATTAAGATGAAGGCCCTCCCGTCTCTAGCACCTGACGGGCTACGAGGTTGGGCCTTGGGGTGGACTTGACGGGTTTTGTTGATTTTTGCGTAGTCGATACACAATACGTCCCCGAGTTAAGTCGTAAGGGCTCAATTGGACAAGCACGCGATCGTTCACCACGATCCGAATCGAGTTGCGTCGAATTTTGCCCGATAAGTGGGCTAAAATCACAAAACCGTTTTCGAGTTTGACGCGAAAAAACCCGTTGGATAAACATTGGGTCACGTCACCCTGCATATCAATGAGGTCTTCTTTTTCTTGGTCTGGCATGCACGTCCCCTCATACAAAATGATCGATGATGAATGCATGCTTGCCATTACCAAAGAGAACAAACAATTTCACCACCGATACGACGATAACGGGCTTCGCGATCCGTCATAAGACCTTTCGACGTCGAAAGAATCAAAATACCCATACCCCCAAGTACTGTGGGAATATCCTGGGCATTTGTATAAATGCGAAGTCCCGGGCTACTGATACGGCGTAAATTTGTAATACAAGGTTTACGGCGCGGACCAGAATATTTTAAATGAACTACAAGAAAAGGGGCTTCATTGGCATCACCTTCACGCTGAAAGGATGCGATGTAACCCTCTTTCTCGAAGATTTGACATAACTGTTGACTCAAACGAGTGAGCGGAATGCGGACTGTAGGGCTTTTGACCATGCCGGCATTACGAATTCGAGTCAACATATCACTAATGGTGTCGTTAAACATAGTTGAATACGTTCCTCCTCTAGAAAGGGCGAGTTTAGGCTTATTTAAAGGGCATTCCAAAGGCTTTCAAGAGGGCGAAGCCTTCGAGATCGGTCTTTGCCGTTGTCACGATGGAGATGTCCATTCCGCGAATTTGTTGAATTTTATCGTATTCGATTTCGGGGAACATGAGTTGCTCGTTTAAGCCAAAACTGTAGTTGCCTTGGCCGTCGAAGCTCTTCATAGACACCCCTTGAAAGTCACGGATTCGTGGCAGGGCCAAGTTAATTAGGCGGTCTAAGAACCCGTACATGCGATATCCGCGAAGTGTCACCGAGACCCCAACGGGTGTTTTCTCTCGTAACTTAAACCCGGCGATCGCTTTTTTCGAGCGAGTGACAACGCCTTTTTGGCCAGAGATTGTCGTTAACTCGCTTAAGCAAGGCTCTACTAGATTGGCGTTTTGTGACGCGTCACCCAGTCCACGATTAATGACAATTTTTTCCAGGCGAGGCGCCTCTAAAGCGTTTTTGTAGCTAAACTCTTCCACCAAAGATGGAACAATTTGCGCGCTATACATGTGTTTTAATCGTTGTTTCATCATACAAAAAACCTCGTTTATATATTACAACAAGGAAAGGTGATTTTACACCTTAAACGACCTCGGGAGCAAGGGAGATAATCTTCGTAAATTGACGATCACGCAGTTCGCGCGCTACTGGCCCAAATACACGAGTTCCGCGCGGGTTCCCGTCCTTGTTGACAATAACTGCGGCGTTGTCGTCGAAGCGAATACTCATCCCGTTCTCGCGACGAAGTCCTTTAGCTGTTCGTACAATAACGGCACGAACGATTTCCGATTTTTTTAATTGCATATTCGGTAGAGCTTCTTTTACTACGGCGATAATCACATCTCCGATAGAGCCCACTTGGTTTTGATTTCGCCCAAGCACCCGAATACACATTAATTTACGTGCGCCGCTATTATCGGCCACGTTTAAATACGTTTGAGGTTGGATCATGTTTGGTCTCCTCTCCTAATTCGCACGAGCGACTGCTTTCACTGTCGAACGCACAAGAAATTGAGTCTTCATTGGCATCTTGTAAGCCGCAATGCGCATGGCGGCGCGGGCTACGGTCTCGGAAACACCGCGCATCTCGTATAGGATCTTTCCTGGCTTGACAACGGCAACCCAACGGTCGACATCACCTTTACCAGAACCCATACGCGTATCCGCAGGTCGTTTTGTGACTGGTTTATCCGGGAAGATACGAATCCACAGCTTCCCGCCTCGGCGAGAATAGCGTGTCATCGCACGACGGCCAGCCTCAATTTGACGTGCCGTGATCCAACTCGGCTCTAAGGCTTGTAATGCAAAGTCACCATAGGCGATCGTTGACCCTCGATAGGCCTTCCCACGCATATGGCCACGGTGGTGTCGACGAAATGTCGTTCTTTTTGGGCTTAACATAAAAAATTCCTCATTCGAGTAAGAAAATCATCGACGTTAACGGGTTTCTTAACGCGCTTCAACAGCCGTTACTGTTTTCGCCGAGATCTCATTTGTCATTCCTTGGTAGAGCCAAATCTTGATCCCTAAAAGCCCGTAAATTGTTTTCGCAGTACGAGCACGGTAATCGACTTTGGCATCTAGTGTTTGCAGAGGTACGCGGCCTTTACGAATCCATTCAGTACGCGCGATTTCAGCCCCGTTTAAACGGCCCGAAACTTGGATTTTAATCCCCGGCACCTTGTCCTCCTCAGCCCGCTGTAGGACCATTTTCATCGCACGACGAAAGGGGATACGTTTTTCCAACTGATTCGCCAGGTCGTCAGCCAATAATGAGGCATAAGAGCCCATATCGCGATCTGGAACAGCGAGCAGACGCATCGTGAGTCGTAGGGGCCCAGACGCGGCGCGTGCTTCTTTTGTCCAGTTTTGCAGACGGAATTGTTTTAATGCTTCTCCAAGTTGACCTTGCACGACTCCCAAGTCTTGACCTTTAGAGCCTGCAATAGCCTTTGGACGGCCCACGATTAAATCAAGATGAACATGGTCGTCTTTACGTGAGATATCCGTTTTCACGAAGCCGGCGTCCGCGAATTTTGTGTGCAAATAGTCGCGGATAAAACGATCTTCGAGGATCAAAAGAGGATATCTCGACTTTTTGGCGTACCAGTGCGATTGATGCTCTTGCGTGAAACCTAATCGAAATCCTAGTGGATGTACTTTTTGTCCCATAAAAATAAATGATTGATAGAAAAAAATCTTTCACAAGGCAAGCGCCTTTCGTAAAAAATTAGCGTCGTTTCGCTTTTTTGTCTTTTTTCACGTGACCGCGGAATGTGCGTGTCGGTGAGAACTCGCCAAGCTTATGACCAATCATATACTCCGTCACAAAGACAGGTACATGCTCACGGCCATTATGCACCGCAATCGTATGACCAAGCATTGGCGGCACGATCGTCGATGCGCGCGACCATGTCACAATAACGCGCTTCTCGCCTTGAGAATTTAACTGTTCAATCTTTTTCAATAGATGAGCCGCGACAAAAGGCCCTTTTTTCAATGAACGTGACATTATATTTGTGTTCTCCTTTCCAAAATAAAACAACCTTTTCACGAGATTGCTGTAGAGACCAAATAGGGCGTCCCTTCCATTTATTTAGATCTTACTTATTTACGGCGACGTACAAGCAGTTTACTACTTGGACGATTTGTTGTACGTGTACGTTGCCCTAAGGCCGGTTTACCCCAAGGAGTGACTGGGCGACTACGACCAATGGGCGCGCGACCTTCACCACCACCATGTGGGTGGTCGCACGGGTTCATAACACAACCACGAACGTGTGGACGTTTTCCGAGCCAACGATTACGGCCAGCCTTCCCTTTTGTGAGGTTGATCGCGTCGACGTTGCCGACTTGGCCGAGGGTAGCCCAGCACGACTGTAGGACAAGGCGAACTTCCCCGGAAGGAAGACGTAAAGTTACGTACATGCCTTCTTTTGCGACCAACTGCGCTACCGTCCCTGCTGAGCGTACGAGCTGGCCGCCCATACCTGGCGCTACTTCCACATTATGGATGTCCGCACCGAGGGGCATGCTGCGTAACGGGAGGGCGTTCCCGATAGCGGGAGGTGCGTTGAGGTCAGCGAGGATTGTTTGCCCAATCTTTAACCCGCGGGGGTACAAGATATAAGACTTCTCCCCGTCTTGGTAATGGATCAGAGCAAGACGGGCATTACGGTTGGGGTCATAATGGACCGCGACAACTTTCCCAGGAATGCCAAGCTTCCCACGTTTAAAATCGATGATACGGTATAAACGCTTGTGACCACCACCACGATGACGGCTCGTAATAACACCACGGTTATTACGTCCAGCAGCGCGATGACGAGAACGGAGAAGTGACTTTTCTGGGGTTCCACTTGTTAATTCTTTAAAATCCGATACTGAGCAATTACGAGTACCGGGCGTTAATGATTGAAAAAAACGAATTCCCATAGTTTTTTGTGATATAAAAAGGACAAAAGCCTTTTTCAAAAGCGCGGTGTCGAAGAGAAGACACAAGACGAAGAGGCCTTCTAGAAGGCCTCTTCGTCTAATTTGGAATTAACTCGATTGTTTCACCGGCTTTGAGCGTAATAATGACACGTTTGTAAGACGATTTAAAGCCTTGACGTGTCCCAACACGACGTTTTTTACGAGGTGGACGATGCGTATTAACGGCAACAACAGATACCTTAAACAACTCTTGAATGATTTGTTTAATTTGCGTTTTTGTTAAGCGATCATCCATATCAAACGTGTATTGATTTGAATCGATAAGTCGCATGGACTTTTCCGTTAAAATCGGATATTTAACAGCATCAATCATCATAGATAACAGAATACCTCAATCTCAGCAGAAGATTAGCCCGGGCCCGGGCCTCAAGAAAAGAGGCCACGAGGCGGGCCGAGAACCGCCTGTCTAGTTTTACTTGCCATGACAATTCTACCGAGAAGGAGCAGTGTCTAATAGTACTATATTCGGCTTAAAAGTTTTTATTAGTCCGCTATAAAGACGGTAAGGGGGTCAGTCGTGACGAAGGTTTTCGCCGATCATGGGCCCCGTCGAGGCGGGTCGGTCGGGTATCGAAAGTTTGGCATATCGTGAATGAGTACATATGATTTCAAAAAACAAAAGGAGAGTCGCCCATAACCGGCCTCTACTCGCTTTTATCTTATGGTTTTATCTTATGGATGTCGAACACCCTTTTCTTTTAGCCCAACCCGCCGACTTGATTCCCTGGAATCAAGTCGGCGGAATCAAGTGGCTTAGACCGCCGCCCAGAACGGAAATCGGTATTGAAACGACTTAACCGAATTTACCGGATGTCGATGCAATCAAGAATGCCGCGTACGTAATGACATATCCCGCTGAGAAATGAGCGAGACCGACAACACGCGCTTGCACGATAGAAAGAGCTACTGGTTTGTCGCTCCAACGGACTAAATTAGCCAAAGGCGTACGCTCGTGAGCCCAAGCAAGTGTTTCGATGAGTTCTTGCCAGTAACCACGCCATGAGATAAGGAACATGAAACCCGTAGCGTAGATTAAATGCCCAAAAAGGAACATCCATGCCCAAACTGAAAGACTGTTCATACCGAAAGGGTTATAACCGTTGATCAGTTGAGACGAGTTTAGCCATAGGTAGTCACGTAACCAACCCATAATGTAAGTCGACGACTCGTTAAATTGGTTCACATTTCCTTGCCAAATACCGAGGTGTTTCCAGTGGAAGTAGAACGTTACCCAACCAATCGTGTTTAGCATCCAGAATACCGCAAGATAAAAAGCATCCCAAGCGGAGATATCACATGTACCACCACGACCAGGACCGTCACATGGGAAACTGTAACCGAAATCTTTTTTGTCCGGCATTAGTTTTGAACCACGCGCATCTAAGGCACCCTTCACTAGAATTAACGTTGTTGTATGTAAACCTAAAGCGATTGCGTGGTGAACAAGGAAGTCACCCGGACCGATCGTTAAGAAAAGGGAGTTTGTGTTGCTGTTAATAGCTTCTAACCAACCTGGTAACCAAAGAGTTTGGCCTGCATTGAAAGCTGGACTCGACGAGGCAGATAGCAGTAGATCGTAACCGTAGATTGTTTTACCTTGTGCTGCTTGAATCCATTGAGCAAAGACCGGTTCAATCAGAATTTGCTTCTCTGGCGTACCGAAAGCAAGCATAACGTCGTTATGGACGTAAAGGCCGAGAGTGTGGAACCCTAAGAATAAACTCACCCAACTTAAGTGAGAGATGATCGCTTCTTTGTGGTCAAGAATACGCGCAAGCACGTTTCCTTTGTTTGCTTCTGGATCGTAGTCACGAATAAAGAAGATCGCCCCGTGAGCAAAGGCACCGCAAAGAATGAAACCGGCGATGTATTGGTGATGCGTGTAGAGCGATGCTTGCGTAGTAAAGTCTTGCGCAAGGAATGCGTAAGGCGGTAGTGAGTAGATGTGTTGAGCTACCATTGAACAAATCGTACCAACACTTGCGAGAGCAAGGCCAAGTTGGAAGTGGAGAGAGTTGTTCACTGTGTCGAAAAGACCTTGGTGGCCAGTACCAAGACCACCAGCTGGTGGTCGGTGAGCTTCCAGAATTTCACGCATACTATGCCCAATCCCGAAGTTTGTACGATACATGTGGCCGGCAACTAAAAAGACAACAGCAATAGCCAGGTGGTGATGAGCCATATCCGTTAGCCACAGACTTTGTGTTTGTGGGTGAAAACCGCCAAGGAATGTTAAAATAGCAGTCCCTGAGCCTTCTGAGGAATTAAAAACGTGTCCAGCGCTGTCAGGGTTTTGTGCGTAGGCTGCCCAGTTTCCTGTGAAGAATGGTTTTAAACCTTGGGGGTGCGGTAAAGACGTTAAGAAATTATTCCAACGTACATGTTGGCCGCGAGATTCTGGAATAGCGACGTGGACAAGGTGACCAGTCCATGCGAGCGAACTTACACCAAATAAACCAGCTAGGTGGTGGTTCAGACGAGACTCCGCGTTCTTAAACCACGAAAGAGATGGTTGGAACTGCGGTTGTAGGTGTAACCAGCCAGCAAACAAGAAGAGGCCGGCACCGAGCGTCAAGAAGAGAGAACCGTAGAACAAGTCTTGGTTTGTGCGCATCCCGATCGTGTACCACCACTGATAGACACCAGACGTTGCGATGTTTACTGGACCGCTTGCACCGCCTCGAGTAAAGGCCTCAACAGCCGGTTGTCCGAAGTGGGGATCCCAAATAGCGTGAGCAATTGGGCGTACGTGTAATGGGTCAGCAACCCATTGAGGGAAATTCCCCTGCCATGCGACATGGAAAAGGTTCCCGGAAGTCCATAAAAAGATAATAGCTAATTGGCCGAAGTGCGAGGCGAAGATCTTTTGGTAAAGATTTTCTTCCGTCATACCGTCATGACTTTCAAAGTCATGCGCAGTGGCAATCCCGAACCAAATACGACGAGTTGTCGGATCTTGGGCCAGTCCCTGGCTGAATTTTGGAAATTTCGTTGCCATGTTGTAGAGAGTTCTCCTAAAAGATAACAATAGCGGGTTCTTCTGCTCCCCAAAGCACAAAAGAGCTCGGGAAAAAAGGTACCCGCTAACCGCGAAACAAGGGCGTAAGGGTTTCTACCCAACCGCGATAATACGCGCTAAGAAGAATGACCAAGTTGTCGCAATACCACCTAATAAATAGTGTGCCACACCAACCGCACGACCTTGTGTAATACTTAAGGCACGTGGTTGAATAGCTGGAGCTACTTTAAGCTTGTTGTGCGCCCAAACGATTGATTCGATAAGTTCTTGCCAGTAACCACGGCCGCTGAATAAGAACATTAAGCTAAACGCCCAAATGAAGTGAGCACCTAGGAAAATTAAACCGTAGGCAGAGAGGGCTGAACCGTAAGATTGGATAACTTGCGATGATTGAGCCCAAAGGAAATCACGAAGCCAACCGTTAATTGTTGTAGCGCTCTGAGCAAAATTACCACCTGTAATGTGAGATACACCGTTGGCGCTAACGCTACCCCATACATCCGATTGCATCTTCCAGCTAAAGTGAAAGATCGTTACTGATAGGGCGTTGTACATCCAGAAGAGGCCAAGGAACACGTGGTCCCAAGCCGAAACTTGACATGTACCACCACGACCAGGACCGTCACATGGAAAGCGGAAACCAAGGTTTGCCTTATCAGGGATAAGGCGCGAGCTGCGCGCGTAAAGTACACCTTTGAGGAGAATCAGCACCGTTACGTGAATTGTAAAGGCGTGAACGTGGTGAACCAGGAAGTCAGCCGTTCCAAGAGGGATTGGCATCATCGCGATCTTACCGCCCACGTCAACGACGTCACCACCCCAAGTTACGCTTGTTGCGCTTAAGGCGTGGGGTGCAGTTAGTTGTGGAGCAGCGAAGTGTGTTTTTTGGATCCATTGAGCGAAAACCGGCTGCAGTTGAATCGCTGTATCTGAGAACATATCTTGCGGACGGCCAAGGGCTTGCATCGTGTCGTTGTGAATGTATAGACCGAAGCTGTGGAAGCCGAGGAAAATACAAACCCAGTTCAGGTGCGAAATAATGGCGTCACGGTGACGAATCACACGGTCGAGGAGGTTATTATAGTTATTTGTTGGATCGTAGTCGCGGACCATAAAGATCGCTGCGTGAGCACCTGCACCAACAATACAGAAACCACCAATCCACATGTGGTGTGTGAAGAGTGAAAGTTGTGTTCCGTAATCAGTCGCAAGGTATGGGTATGGTGGCATACTATACATGTGGTGCGATACGATTAAGGATAGCGAACCGAACAGTGCAAGGTTGATCGCCAGCTGCGCATGCCATGACGTTGTTAAGATTTCATATAGACCCTTGTGACCTTCACCGGTAAATGGGCCGCGATGAGCTTCTAGGATTTCACGAATGCTGTGACCGATTCCCCAGTTTGTGCGGTATTGGTGACCAGCAACAATGAAGAGAACAGCAATAGCTAGGTGATGGTGTGCTTGGTCGCTTAACCAAAGACCGCCGGTAACCGGATTAAGGCCGCCTTGGAACGTCAAGAAGTCGCTGTACTCGCCCCAATGGATCGTGAAAAACGGTGTAAGGCCTTTCGCGAAACTTGGGTAAAGTTGAGCCATCAGTTCACGGTTAAGTAAAAACTCGTGAGGAAGCGGGATTTCTTTTGGATCAACACCAGAATCTAACAATTTGTTGATTGGCATCGATACGTGAATTTGGTGACCAGCCCAAGCTAAACTACCTAAACCAAGTAAACCGGCTAGGTGATGGTTCAACATCGATTCAACGTTTTGGAACCACTCGAGTTTTGGGGCAGCTTTGTGGTAGTGGAACCAGCCAGCAAAAAACATCGCCGCGGCCATAACTAGACCACCGATAGCCGTGCTATAGAGTTGGAGTTCGCTTGTAATTCCGCTTGCACGCCAGAGTTGGAAGAAACCAGACGTAATTTGGATACCTTGGAAACCACCACCTACATCACCATTTAAAATTTCTTGACCAACAACTGGCCATACAACCTGCGCACTCGGTTTGATATGAGTCGGGTCGCTTAACCATGCTTCGTAGTTTGAAAAACGAGCACCATGGAAATACATCCCACTTAGCCAAATGAAAATGACACCTAATTGACCAAAATGAGCACTGAAGACTTTACGTGAAATTTCTTCTAGGTCACTTGTTTGGCTATCAAAATCATGGGCGTCGGCATGAAGGTTCCAGATCCATGTCGTTGTCGATGGACCTTTTGCAAGCGTACGTGAAAAATGGCCAGGTTTTGCCCATTTTTCAAATCCAGTTTCAACTGGATTGGCGTCGACTACAATTTTCACCTTTTTTGCTTCACGCTCTGGTGGACGAATCGTCATCGAGAGTCTCCTCAAAATATATACGTTAAACTAGACTTTGCCCTCAAATTTTTTCCTAGCGAGACGATCGCAAAGCCCCTTTGCGGGGCCCCGGCGTGCTACAAACGAGGTTTTTCTTTTCGAACCGCGTTTCGCTTTGTTCGAAAAGAAAAATGTGTTAGAGATTGTCATTTATTAAATGACGGCATAATAAAGTATTATGCCCGAGAAAAAAAGTGCGCGTAGGGTCCGCAAACTAAGCAGCCTGTTTTAGGGCCGTTGAGGGGGATAAAGTTCTTATTCGGCGAGCGGGTCGAGTAATCGCACTGCGAAGCCCTACGGATCAGCAAGGCTCCCAAGAGTCGCGGTACCGGATACAAATAAACGGCACAAAGAAGAAGAAAAGGTAGCGGCGAAGGCTAAGACGAAGACCGGACGGAAAACCTTTTTTGGCGCCGACGTTTGTAGGTAAATAAAAACCCCGTAAACCCCTAGACGGGCAAGCTGCAAGGGGGGGGGCCGACAATCGCAACGACGCCCGCGATTATCGTAAAGAGAAGAGACATGCGCGTAAAAACAAGGAAAAAAGAATAAAAATCGATTTTTTTGCGGTGTCGGGACCGTTCAGACTATACTATGATGAAACGAGACTAACGGGACTCGAACCCGCAACCTCTGCCGTGACAGGGCAGCGATCTAACCAATTGATCTATAGTCTCACGGACTTTTTTAGTCTTACTTTTCGAAGGGACCTGGATTCAATTATAGCTTATCGCGCAGAGGTCGTCAACATACCGCCGTTCAAGGACTACCCTTGACTTTTAACCACCCTCAGGAGGGGGCCTACCATTATGCCAAAGACAGTATTTCAGCCCACCGGCCTTATGCCCCGCTCGATTCCACGAACGGTTCGTCGCTTTTTACAACAACTCCAACCCGGGAGCGAGCAAAAAGCCTTAGAAGAATTTCGCGTATCTCGCTACCAGGCCATCGTCTCGGTTCAATGCCTAGCCGCTTTGATCTGTCTCCCGCTCCTAGTGACCTGGCCCTTAAAATCGATCTGTATTCGACCCTTTATCGAGCACGCCTGGAACGCGCCGAGCCGGCCCATCTTCTTAAACACTTGGCAGGAGCATCGCGCCTTTCTACAATTGCAAGAGTACTCGGATCAGCGCCTCTTCGACCAACTGGTAAGTCAAGACGGGCCTACGCTTCGCGGAGGCGACGTCTTCGGCGACGAAGAAGCAGGCGGGCTATCAATGAAAGAGGACCTGCAGCGCGAGTTTATCCACGTAGCCCAGACCTTTAACACAGAAAGTGTCGACACGCTTACCAACGCTATGGGCGACCTCTCGTGTTTTGGGGTCTTTCTCCTACTCTACCGCGCTTTAAAGGCACAACGAGCTGTCTTAAAAACCTTTATTTCGGAAACGCTCTACAGTTTTAGCGATACAACCAAGGCTTTCCTCGTTCTATTAACAACCGATCTCTTGGTCGGCTACCACTCCCCCATCGGATGGGAGTTGAGCCTGGAAAACCTGCTCCAACACTTTGGTGTGGCCCCAAACGAGGACTTCGTCTTTTTAATCGTCGCTACCGTACCGGTCTTTCTTTCGACGGTCTTTAAGTACGGCATCTTTCGATACCTCAACCGCATTTCACCCTCGACGGTGGCCATTTATCATAATCTCATCGATTAATGAAGGTGTATGCTCCACCGGCTCATATGCGGTCCGCTCCCCAACCGACCTCGGTCGAGAGATAGTCCTATGCAAGTCTACTATGTCTACCGGTTGACCTGTCACCATCCGGAAACCGTGAAACGCTATTATATCGGCTTTCGCTCGTGTCGCGGGAATCCGGTCACGGATCCCTACTGGTCGTCGAGCAAGCCGGTCAAAGAGGCCATCGCTCGCTTCGGGCCCGAGGCCTTTACCAAGAAGATCATCGCCGTCTACCCGACCAAAAAACAGGCCTTGGCCCTCGAGGTCAAGCTCCACGCCCGTCTCGACGTCAAGAACCACCCGCTCTTTTTCAACCAGTCCAACCAGACCTCCACGAAGTTTACGACGTCGGGGAGCCCTTCGGAGGCGACGAAGGCGAAGATGGTCGCCTCCCACGCCCGACGCCGCGCGTCGCAAAGCGCGTCGCAAAGCACTCCGGAGCAAAGCCCTCCGGAGTGCGGAGCCCTACGTGGCAGCAAGAAGCTGCCACGTAGAGAGTCATATATATATATATATACAGAGAGATCTATAAGGAGAGGCCTCCGAAGGCCTCCGGGTCCCCGGCACGGGTCGGACCGGGCCGATCATCGACACGAGCACCGGGCCGATGATCGGCCCATCAGAGC